>Ga0209475_10001769_pt1 | contig 24929 bp, 21 predicted proteins | sample tdDd471_FD_187128 | JGI IMG/M metagenome (GOLD analysis project Ga0209475, IMG submission 187128) | Marine sediment microbial communities from the Atlantic coast under amendment with organic carbon and nitrate - tdDd47.1 (SPAdes)... | ecosystem: Environmental > Aquatic > Marine > Coastal >... | reverse complement strand
TGAGCCTGTCGGACGCCTTCTGTGTCGACAGGCACCGCGACGAGTTCCGCGATCTGGTGGAAGGCCCGCTGGACATCGTCTTCGCCAATGAGGCGGAGATCATGTCGCTCTATCAGACAGACAGCTTCGAAACCGCACTCGACGCCGTCCGCGGCAAGGTGCAGCTGGCCGTGCTGACCCGCAGCGAGAAGGGCTGCGTCATCGTTGCGCCGGACGGAGTGCATGAAGTGCCTGCCAGCGCGCCGACCGCGCTGGTGGACACGACAGGTGCAGGTGACCTGTTCGCGGCCGGCTTCCTGCAGGGCATTACCTCAGGTCGCGGCCTGGTCGACGCCGGACGGATCGGCGCCGTGGCGGCAGCGGAGATCATCAGTCACTATGGTGCCCGGCCGGAGGCTGATCTGAAGCAGCTCGTGACCGGTATCTGACAGAAGATCTGACCGGACGGTAGAATCGGGCATGCAAACCATCAGCAGGATCAGACTGATCTCCGGGCTGGTCCTGTTCGCGTTTGTCACCACGCATCTGCTGAATCATGCGCTGGGCATCATCTCCCTGCCCGCCATGGAGATGGGTCGGGAAGTCTTCCTGTTCCTCTGGCGCTCGACCATCGGCACGGTCGTCGTCATCGGCGCAACGGCGGCCCACATGCTGCTTGCCGTTGTCGCGGTCTACCGGCGACGCATCTGGGAAGGCATCTCCATCGGCGAGGTCGTGCAGATCGTCACCGGTTTCGCGCTGCCCCCCCTGCTGGCCCTGCATCTGCTGGCCAACCGGGGCCTGCATGAGGTCTACGGGCTGGACGACACCTATGCCTGGGTTCTGATGGCACTCTGGCATCTCGATCCGGTCCAGGGCCTGCAGCAGGCCGTCGTCGCGATCCTGGCCTGGACCCATGGCTGCATCGGCATCCATCTCTGGCTGCGGCTGAAGAAGTGGTACCAGCCCTGCATCCCCGGCCTTTATACCGCTGCGCTGCTGACCGTGATCCTGTCGCTGGTCGGCTTCGTCAACGGCGGACAGGAGGTCGTGACACTCTGGAACGACCCGGTCTGGCGCAGCGCCTATATGCTGAATACCCAGCTGCCCCCGGATGCGGCGGCCTGGGTCTACGAGACCCGCGACATTGCCTGGAACGGCATGGTTGGAGCCGTCGCGCTGATCGGTCTCGTGCGGGGTGTGCACCTGCTGGTGGAACGCCAGCGCAAGCGCATCACCATCACCTATCCGGAGGGTGAGAAGGCAACCGTGCTGCCCGGTGTCACGGTGCTGGAGACCAGTCGGCGTGCCGGTGTTTCCCACGCAAGCATCTGCGGCGGGCGCGGGCGCTGCTCCACCTGCCGGGTCAAGGTGCTGGAGGGGCTGGAGAACTGTCCCGAGCCCGAGGAGGTCGAGGCCCGTGTGCTGCGGCGCCTGTCCGCCGCCCCCGGGGTCCGCCTGGCCTGCCAGTTGCGCCCGACCGGCGACGTCCGGGTCTATCCGCTGCTGCCCGCCCCCGCGCCGTCGCATGCGCCCTACACCAGCGGCGGTGGCGCCGCGCGCGGGGCGGAGGAGTGCATTGCCATCCTGTTCGCCGACATTCGCGGCTTCACCGAATTCTCCCGCCAGAAGCTGCCCTATGACGTCGTCTTCCTGATCAACCAGTACTTCCGTTACATGGGGGAGGCCGTGGAGAAGAATGGCGGCATCCTCGACAAGTTCATCGGCGACGGTGTCATGGCCCTGTTCGGCGTAGGCAGCACGCCGGAGGCGGGTGCCCGGCAGGCACTGTCCGCCGCCCGCGCCATGTCCGTGGCACTGGAGGAGATGAACGAGACCCTGCGGGCCGAACTGGGCCAGCCCCTGCGGATCGGTATCGGCATCGAGATCGGGGATGTCGTCGTCGGTGAGATGGGATACCGCAATGTCATGTCCGTCACCGCGATCGGTGCCCCCGTGAACGTGGCAAGCCGACTGGAAGATGCGAACAAGGAACATGGCAGCCAGCTCATATTCTCGGAGGCGGTGGCGGAAGCGGCCGGGCTGGACATGAGCATCTCCCCCTCCCGCCCGGTCAGCATCCGGGGCAATGCACGCACGGTGCAGGCGCATGTGCTGGACGACGCCCGCGCCCTGCCACCGATTCCCGGCCCGAACAGAAGCGATGGAAAGAAGAAATGACAACCGATGCCACGCCGGATCGCGCCAGGCTGCGCGAGCTCGCGACCTACCCCCATCGCGTGACCAGCACGGTCCGCTTCAGCGATACCGACAAGCTGGGGCATGTGAACAATACCGTGCTGCCGCAGTTCATCGAGGTCGGACGGGTGTCGCTGATCGAGACGCTGGAGCCGGGATCGGACGCCATCCAGTACTGGGTCGTTGCCCGCCTGGAGGTCGATTACCTGCATGAACTGCACTTTCCGTCCACTGTCGTGACCGGCACCAGGACGGTTGCAGTGGGCAATACGTCATGGACCGTCGTCACCGGGCTGTTTGTGGGCGAGACATGCGTCGCAACCGCGCGTACAGTGCTGGTCCACGCGAAGGACGGAAAGAGCATGCCACCGCCGCCGGAATTCCGCGCAGCATTGCATCAGGATCACGCTGCAGCGGTTGACATGGCGGGGGGCGGGGGCTAATAAGCGCCGCTCGCGTCCCGGGGAAGTTCCACGGGCTGCCCTGACGCGTCCAGATTATCGTTTGCCGGACCAGTATCCTTCCATGGACAGGCTGTTCCGGTGTCACGCTTGAGAAGACCGGATACAAAGTCATGCACGCAGTCATCAAGACCGGCGGAAAACAGTATCGCGTTGCCGAGGGCGATGTGCTGGAGCTCGAGAAGCTCGAAGGCACACCGGGCGACGCCATTTCCTTCGATGAAGTCCTTGCCGTTGGCGATGGCGCAGACATGAAGATCGGTGCGCCGGTCGTCGATGGCGCGTCCGTCAAGGCGGAAGTCGTGGATCAGACCCGCGGCGACAAGATCATCATCTTCAAGAAGAAGCGTCGGCACAACTATCGCCGCCGCAACGGCCACCGCCAGTATCTGACGGTTGTCCGTGTGACGGGCATCGAAGCGGGCTGAGGCCCCCGGGCTGTCAGCAGCCCGGCATGAAACAGCGCAGCAGCGGAGACTTCCGGTATGGCACATAAAAAGGCAGGCGGCTCATCCCGCAACGGTCGCGACTCAGCCGGTCGTCGGCTTGGTGTGAAGAAGTATGGCGGGGAACATGTGATCCCCGGCAACATCCTGCTGCGTCAGCGCGGCACCAAGTGGTATCCCGGCGAGAATGTCGGCATGGGCAAGGACCACACCCTGTTTGCCAAGGCGGAGGGCGAAGTGCTCTTCATCGCTGGCGGACGGCGGAACACGATCAACGTCGTGGTCCCGGCGGCGGAAGCTGCAGAGTAAGGCCCGCCCCAGAATGGACAGGCGGGTGACACAAGCGCCCGCCAGACCGTTCCCAGTCAGGCGGAGCGGCAAATGAAATTCCAGGATCAGGCTCGGGTCTTCATCAAGTCCGGCAATGGCGGCCCCGGCTGCCTGTCGTTCCGGCGTGAGAAGTTCATCGAATATGGCGGTCCGAACGGCGGCGACGGCGGTCGCGGTGGCGATGTCATCGTGATTGCGGTCGAAGGCCTCAACACGCTCATCGACTTCCGCTTCCAGCAACATTTCAAGGCCCAGAGCGGACGCCCCGGCGAAGGCAGCAACCGCACCGGCGCGGATGGCGCGGATTCCGTCCTGAAGGTTCCGGTCGGCACCCAGGTGTTCGACGAGGAAGGTGACGTCCTGCTCGCCGACCTGACCGAGGTCGATCAGCGCATCGTGCTGCTGCATGGTGGCGACGGCGGCTTCGGCAATGCCCACTACAAGTCCTCCACCAACCGCGCGCCGCGCCGCGCCGACGCCGGGCGTCCCGGTGCCGAGTCGGCGGTTGTCCTGCGCCTGAAGCTGATTGCCGACGCCGGACTGGTCGGTTTGCCCAACGCCGGCAAGTCGACCTTCCTCGCCGCCGTCAGCAAGGCCACGCCGAAGATCGCCGACTACCCCTTCACCACCCTGCATCCCAATCTGGGCGTGGTGGTCTCCGACGACACAAGCTTTGTCATTGCCGATATTCCCGGCCTGATCGAGGGTGCGCATGAAGGCATCGGCCTCGGCACCCGCTTTCTGGGGCACGTGGAACGCTGCCGGGTGCTGCTGCACCTGATCGACGGCACGCAGGACGATGTGGCGGAGGCCTATCATACCGTCCGCGCGGAGCTGGCGGCCTACGGCGGCGGCCTGACCGACAAGACCGAGATCGTTGCCCTGAACAAGTGCGATTCCCTGAACGAGGAACTGATCGCTGAGCGGCGCGCGGCACTGGCCGAGGCCGCCGGTCGCGATCCCCTGCTGCTCTCCGGCGTTGCCGGACTGGGAATCGAGGACGCGTTGCGTGGCCTGCGCCGGGCAATCGACCGTGACAAGGCGGCGGAGGCTCCGCAACCGTCGGAGGTTCAGCCGTGGCAACCCTGACGGAAGACAATCGTCTGCTCGGCGCCCGCCGCCTGGTGATCAAGATCGGTTCCTCCCTGCTCGTCAATCCGGCCACCGGTCGGGTGCGCGACGACTGGTTGCGCGCGCTGGCTGCCGACATCGCGGCGGCACGGCAACGCGGCCAGGATGTGGCCATCGTCTCCTCCGGCTCCATCGCGCTGGGTCGCCACCAGGTAGGGATGCGCCGCGCCCGCCCGAAGCTGGAGGAAAGCCAGGCCGCCGCCGCCATCGGCCAGATCCAGCTCGCCCGTGCCTGGCAGGAGGTTCTGGAGGCGCATGATCTCACCTGCGGCCAGATCCTCGTCACCTTCGGTGCAACGGAGAACCGGCGCCAGTATCTCAACGCCCGCTCGACGCTGGAAACCCTGTTTCACATGGGCGCGGTGCCTGTGATCAACGAGAATGACACGGTGGCGACACGGGAGATCCGCTATGGCGACAACGACCGGCTGGCCGCGCGCGTGGCCCAGATGATCTCGGCGGACTGCCTGGTGCTGTTCTCCGATGTCGCCGGACTGTTCACCGCCGACCCGAGCGTGGACCCCGACGCCACCCTGGTTCCGGAGGTCAGGCACCTGGACGACAGCATCATGGCGCTGGCGGGCGAGAGCCGCAGCGGTCTGGGGGTCGGTGGCATGTCCACCAAGCTGCAGGCCGCCGAGATCGCCATGGCTGCCGGATGCAACATGGCGATCTGCGATGGCCGCATCCGGCATCCGTTGCAGCATCTGGCCGACGGAGGGGCCTGCACCTGGTTCACCGCCGCCGCGACACCGCGCACGGCCCGCAAGCAGTGGATCGCCAGCGCCCTGAAACCCGCCGGATCGCTGGTGGTTGACGAGGGTGCCGCCCGTGCGCTGAAGACCGGGCGCAGCCTGCTGCCCGCAGGCGTCCGGGACGTGGAAGGCGAGTTCGACCGGGGGGATGCGGTCTGGGTCCGCAACCCGGCGGGCGTGACCCTGGCGCGCGGGCTGTCCGCCTATTCCGCCGAGAACGCGCGCCGCATCGCGGGGCACAACAGCCGTGATATCGAGAAACTGCTCGGTTACCGTGGTCGTGATGAGATGATCCATCGCGATGATCTTGTGCTGGAGACGCAGCACGCGCCCATGAAGGAGGACGCAGCAACATGAGTGTCGTTGAAGCCGAATTTGGGGACGCCCGGAACCTGCCGGCGCTGATCGAGCAGATGGGCCTGGCCGCCCGCGCCGCCGCGCAGGCGCTGGCAACAGCCACCACCGACCAGAAGAACAGCGCCCTGCGCGCTGCCGCAGCCGCGATCCGCGCCGACGCCGCCGCCATTCTGGATGCCAATGCGCAGGACGTGGCGACGGCCGAGGCCGCCGGGCTGGCCGCGCCCCTGATCGACCGGGCCCGGCTGGACGAGGACAGGCTGGAGGCCGTGGCTAAGGGGCTGGAGGATATTGCAGCGCTGGAGGATCCGGTCGGCAGCACCATCGCCGAATGGACCCGCCCCAACGGCCTGCGCATCCAGCGGGTACGCACCCCCCTGGGTGTCGTCGGCGTGATCTACGAAAGCCGTCCCAATGTCACCTGTGACGCGGGCGGCCTCTGTCTCAAGGCCGGCAATGCCGTGATCCTGCGTGGCGGGCGGGAGGCGATCAGCACCAACCGCGCCCTGCATGCCGCCATGGTTCAGGGCCTGAAATCGGCGGGCCTGCCGGAGGCCGCGATCCAGCTCATTCCGACCACCGACCGGGAAGCCGTCGGCCTGATGCTGCGCAGCGCCGGACTGATCGACGTCATCGTCCCGCGTGGCGGCAAGTCGCTGATCGCGCGGGTGCAGGATGAGGCACGGATGCCGGTCTTCGCGCATCTGGAAGGCCGCTGCACTGTCTATGTCCACGCCGCCGCCGACCCCGCCATGGCGCGGGAGATCGCGGTCAACGCCAAGATGCGCCGCACGTCGATCTGTGGCGCGGCGGAGACCCTGCTGGTCGACCGTGCCGCTGCGCCCGCTGTGATGAAACCCATTCTGGAAGACCTGTTCGCCGCCGGGTGTGCGGTGAAGGGGGATGCGGAGACCCAGGCGCTGGACCCCCGGGTACAGGGCGCGGCGGATGCAGACTGGGATACCGAGTGGCTCGGCCCCACCATTTCAGCGCGCATCGTCGACGGGCTGGATCAGGCTATCGCACACATCCGCGATCACGGTTCCGAGCACACCGACAGCATCATCACCGACGATGATGCCGCGGCGGCCAGGTTCATGGCCGAGGTCAATTCGGCCATCGTCATGCACAATGCCTCCACCCAGTTCGCCGACGGCGGTGAATTCGGCATGGGCGCGGAGATCGGCATTGCCACCGGCAAGATGCACGCCCGTGGCCCCGTCGGCGTGGAACAGCTCTGCAGCTTCAAGTACCTTGTCCATGGCTCCGGGCAGGCGCGTCCGTGATGGCATGAGACACGTTCGGGGCCTGCGGATCGGTCTGCTGGGGGGATCCTTCAATCCTGCCCATGAGGGCCATCGCCATATCAGCCTGACGGCCCTGAAGCGGCTGGGACTGGACGAGGTCTGGTGGCTGGTCTCACCGCAGAACCCCCTGAAGAGCGACCAGGGCATGGCACCGCTGGCTTCGCGCATGTACGGGGCCATCGCCGTATCCGCCCATCCGCGCATCCGGGTGACGGACATCGAACGGCATCTGGGGACCCGCTACACGCGTGACACGGTCCGCGCCCTGCAAAGGCGGTTTCCCGACCATCGCTTCGTCTGGTTGATGGGGGCCGACAATCTGGCGCAATTGCCGCGCTGGGCGCGCTGGCCGGAACTGGTAGAGAGTGTGCCCGTTGCCGTGTTCGACCGCGCGCCCTATTCTCACAATGCCCTGTCGGGACAGGCGGCGACACGATACCGCCGCGCCTTGCTGCCGCAGGACCGGGCGCGCGACCTCTGGCGGAAGGCCCCGCCGGCGCTGACTTTCATCCGGATGCGCCGGAGCGCACTTTCCGCCACAGCCATTCGCGACGGAACGATGACAGACAACGGGCTGGCGCAAGGCCCGCGAATCAGGAGAATGGATATCGTCACTGGCACAAAGGGACCGGACAGGAACTTGCTGGATCTGATTGAAACGTCACTCGATGACGACCAGGCCGAGCGCATCGTGCGCATCGATCTGCAGGGCAAGACAGAGATCGCCGACTACATGCTTGTTGCATCAGGTCGGTCCTCACGGCATGTCGCCGCAATCGCAGACCACATCGTCGAGAAGCTGAAGGCGTCCGGACACGGGCGCCCGAAGGTGGAGGGCATGCCCACCTGCGACTGGGTGCTGGTCGATGCGGGCGACATCATCGTTCACGTCTTCCGCCCGGAAGTGCGGGAATTCTACAATCTGGAGAAGATGTGGGCGGTGGACCTGGGCACCGCCGGAGAGCAGGCGGCGTCCTGATTTCGCGGTGCTGAAGGTCACCCTGCTCAGCGTCGGGCGCTTCGGTCGCGGGCCGGAGCGGGACCTGTTCGACACCTATGCGAAGCGCCTTTCCTGGCCGCTGGACCTGCAGGAGGTCGAGGACCGCAAGGGCGGCTCGGATGCGGAACGCAACGCTCGTGAGAACCAGATGCTGCGTGACCGTTCCGCCGGCGCGCAGGCGATCATCGCCCTCGACGAAGGCGGCGAGCTGCTCGACAGCCGGGGCTTTGCCGCGCGCCTGCAGAACCTGGCCGACGATGGCCGCCGGGATATCGCGATCCTGATCGGCGGTGCCGACGGGCTGGAGAAGGCAACGCGCGCGACCACCAGCTTCTCCCTCAGTCTCGGACGGCTGACCTGGCCGCACCTGATGGTCCGCGCCATGCTGGCCGAACAGCTCTATCGGGCCCAGACGATCCTGTCGGGTCACCCCTATCACCGGGACTGAGATCGGATACTCTCCGGTTTCATGGCGACCGGACGGAGGGAACAGATGACCATCGCAAAGCGGGCCTGGGTGCCGGAAACCAGCGAAGACCTCGTCCAGGCGATCGCGCGTGAAACATCAGATGCCACGTCCGCAACCATACTGGATCGCATCGAAGCGCTGGCGGACAGGAACCGCGACATCCACGAGAGGGAATGTTTCAACCTCAATCCGGCCACCAACGTGATGAACCCGAAGGCGGAGGCGCTGCTGGCATCCGGCATCGGCTCCCGCCCCTCACTCGGTTATCCCGGCGACAAGTACGAGATGGGGCTGGAAGCGATAGAGGAGATCGAGGTCATTTGCGCGACGCTCTGCGCCGAGGTCTTCGACGCGGCCCACGCGGAGATCCGCGTGCCCTCCGGCGCCATCGCCAATCTCTTCGGTTTCATGGCAACCTGCCAGCCCGGCGACACCATCATCGCCCCGCCGCCGTCGATTGGCGGACACGTCACCCATCATGTCGCGGGCTGTGCCGGCCTCTACGGCCTGCGCACCGTCCCTGCGCCGGTTGATGCGGACGGCTACACGATCGATGTGGCCGCGCTGGCCGACCTCGCCGCGCGGGAGCAGCCGAAGCTGATCACCGTCGGCAGCAGCCTGAACCTGTTCGAGCACCCTGTGCGGGCGATCCGGGAAATCGCGGACGGGATCGGGGCAAGGGTGATGTTCGATGCGGCACACCAGTGCGGCATCATCGCGGGCAAGGCATGGAGGAACCCCCTGAAGGAGGGGGCGCATTTCATGACCATGAGCACCTACAAGAGCCTTGGTGGCCCCGCCGGTGGCCTGATCGTTTCCGATGATGCGGAGATGGCGGAGCGGCTGGACGCCATCGCCTTCCCCGGCATGACCGCCAATTTCGATGCCGCCAAGTCGGCCGCCCTGGCCGTCACCATGCTGGACTGGCGGGACTTCGGCGAAGCCTATGCCAGGCGCATGATCGAGACCTCGGTCCGGCTGGCCCGCGCGCTGGCGACACGCGGACTGAAGGTCTTCGCCGCCGACCGGGGCCACACGCAGTCGCACCAGTTCGCGGTGGAGGCGGCGGGGCTTGGTGGCGGTCAGGCGGCATCACGGAAGCTGCGTCAGGCAGGATTTCTCGCCTGCGGCATCGGCCTGCCCCTGCCGGAGGTGGCGGGCGACATGAACGGGCTGCGCATCGGCACGCCGGAACTGGTGCGCTGGGGCACGGGACCGGAGCATGTCGAGCAGTTGGCGGATCTGATCGTCGAGGTCTTGCGGAGCAACGCGCCGGAGACCGTCCTGTCGCGCGTTTCCGCCTTCCGGCAGACCTTCGACCGGCTGCATTTCATGCATTGAGCAGAGATCACAATCCAGGCACGCCTGACCGACCAACCGGCTGGAGAAGCCCGCCCGGATCGGGTAGAAGCAGCACCATGAGCAAAGACACGAAGACCGAATCGACCGGACCCGTCGTCCTGTGCATCCTGGACGGCTGGGGCCATCGCGACGATCCGACGGACAACGCCATTGCGCTGGCCAACGCGCCCAACTGGCGTGAACTCGGCCGCACCTGCCCGCAGAGCCTGATCGAGACATCCGGCCTCGCCGTCGGTCTGCCTGACGGGCAGATGGGCAATTCCGAAGTGGGTCACATGAACATCGGCGCAGGCCGCGTGGTGATGCAGGACCTGCCGCGCATCGACGCCGCGATCCAGGATGGCAGCCTGATGCAGGATGCCCGGCTGAAGCAGTTGGCGACCACCTGCCCCACCGTCCACATCCTCGGCCTGCTCTCTCCGGGCGGTGTCCATGCGCACCAGGGCCATATCGTGGCCCTGGCGCAGGCCCTCGTCGATGGCGGGGCGGAGGTTCTGGTCCACGCCATTCTGGATGGCCGCGACACCCCGCCGAAGAGCGCCGCGGAATATCTGGATGCGGTTGACCGCGCGCTGCCGCATGGCGCCCGGATCGCGACCCTGATCGGGCGCTACTGGGCCATGGACCGCGACAAGCGCTGGGATCGGGTCGAGATCGCCTGCAATGCGCTGGTCAATGGCGTCGCCACCGCGTTTCCGGACTGGAAGACGGCGCTGGAGGATGCCTACAGCGCCGATGAAACCGACGAGTTCGTCAAGCCGCGCCGCATCTCCGGCTTTGAAGGCATGGCGGACGGCGACGGACTGGTGATGGCGAATTTCAGGGCCGACAGGGCGCGCGAGATCCTGACTGCCTTGCTGGACCCGCATTTCGATGGCTACCGGCGCGACCGCACGATGCGGTTCGGCGGGGCCATCGGCATGACCGAATATTCCGAAGCGCTCAATCCGTTCCTGCAGGCCCTGTTCCCGTCGGAGGATCTGCCGGACACGCTGGGCGAGGTTGTTGCCCGTGCCGGCCGCAAGCAGCTTCGGATCTCCGAGACCGAGAAATACGCCCACGTCACATTCTTCCTCAATGGCGGGCAGGAGCAGCAGTACGAGGGCGAGGACAGGATCCTGATCCCCTCCCCCGATGTCGCGACCTATGACCTGCAGCCGGAGATGTCCGCCGGGGAGGTCACGGACCGGCTGGTGGAGCGAATCGTTGACGGCCAGACAGACCTGATCGTGGTGAACTTCGCCAATCCGGACATGGTCGGGCATACCGGCGATCTCGCAGCGGCAATCCGGGCCGTGGAGACCATCGACACCTGTCTCGGACGGCTCGCCGACGCCATCAGGGAAGCGGATGGTACGCTTCTGATCACGGCGGATCACGGCAATCTGGAGATGATGAGCGACCCGGAAACCGGGCAGCCGCATACCGCGCACACCACCAACCCGGTGCCATTGACCATGGTCAACGGGCCGGACGGCATGGCGCTGCAGCCGGGCCGTCTGGCGGACCTTGCACCAACCGTGCTGCATCTGATGGGTCTGCCGCAACCGGCGGCAATGACCGGCAGGTGCCTGCTGACCCCTGCCAGCGCCCTGGAAACGGAACACCGTGTGGCAAGTTGAGCCGGTCCTGCGTTTTCTGAAGGGATCGCGCGCTCCGCGGCCCCTGGTGCTGGCGTTCGTTCTGGTTCTGTCGCAGCCCGCGTTCGCGCAGGAAAAGTCGGTCGATCCCGATGCGCAACTGAAGGTGCTGGAACAGTCCCGCGAAGAGACGGAGGCACGGCTGCAGGCGCTGCAACGCGACGCGAAGCGGTTCGCGGAAGAGAACAGGGAACTCTCGGAGAAGCTGGCGGCAGCGGCCGAAGCTGTCCGGCAGGCGGAGCGGGAAACCAGCGGCGCGGAAGCGACCGTTGACGACCTCGATTCGCAGATCCTGGCGCGGACGGCCGCCCTGACACAGCGCCGCAAGGAACTGGCGGCAACCCTCTCGGCCCTGCTCGGCCTTGCCCGGATGCCGACGCTGGCCGTGGTTGCCCAGCCTGGCAAGGTGGCGGAGAACGCGCTGACCGCCTCCGCGCTTGCCGGGATCACGCCGGTGCTGCAGGGCCGCGTGGCCGGGTTGCAGCAGGCGCTTCTGGCGCTTGAGCAACTCAAGGCGCGGCAGGTCACCGCGCGCCAGCACGCCACCCAAACAATCGCGCGTCTCCAGTCGGAGCGCGATGAGCTGGAGTTGCTGCTGCGCCAGCGCAGGGACCAGCTGGGTGCCCTGAGCATCGCCCGCGAGATCGAAAGTACCCGACTGGCACGGCTGGCCGCCCGGGCGCGCGACCTCAACAGCCTGATGGACCGGCTGGCCCCCGTCACGACCCTCGCCACGATACCGGCGAAGCCTGCAAGGCGCGTGGGAATCGAGGCCCTGAAGGGGCGTCTGCCCTTCCCGGCGGAGGGGGTTGTCGTGCATCACTTCGGGGAACACCGCCCCGGTGCGCCCGGAGAAGTGCAAGGCCTCACAATTTCGACACGTTCCAGTGCTTTGGTCACCGCACCGCATGATGGTACGGTAAGCTTTGCAGGGCCGTTCCGGTCCTATGGACGGTTGTTGATCATGGATCTGGGCGACGGCTATCATCTGCTGATCGCCGGACTGGCGCAGAACGACGTGACGGTGGGTCAATGGTTGCTCGCCGGTGAGCCGATCGGCAGCATGACGCGGACTACGGACGGAAAGCGACCCGAACTTTATCTGGAACTGCGTCGCAACGGATCGCCTGTCGATCCTTTGCCATGGATGGCGCCGAGCAAGGGAAAGAGCAGCGGCTGATGATGAAGCGGATTATTCGCGTGGCACTGGTGTCCGCGCTGTTGGCGGGGCCTGTCGGGTTTCTGACCACGACGGCCCAGGCACAGCAGACAAAGACCTATGACTATGACCTGCTGACCCTGCTGGGTGACGCGATTGCAAAGATTCGCGACAGCTACGTCGAACCCGTGGACGACGCCAAGCTGATCGAGGCTGCGGTTAACGGGATGCTCAAGTCCCTCGACCCGCATTCCGCCTTCCTGCCGCCCGAGCAGGTGAAGCAGATGCAGGTCAGCATCAAGGGTGAGTTCGGTGGCCTGGGCATCGAGGTCACGATGGAGGATGGCTACGTCAAGGTCGTCACCCCCATTGACGACACACCGGCGGCCCGCGCAGGCGTGCAGCCCAACGACCTGATCACCCATATCGACGGGGAAGCAGTGCTGGGCCTCAGCCTGACCGAGGCGGTGAAGAAGATGCGCGGCGCCGTGGGCACGGACATCCTGCTGATGGTCAACCGCAGTGGTGTGGCGGAGCCCTTCGAGATCACCATCACCAGGGCGGTCATCAAGGTGCAGTCCGTGCGCGCGCGCGCTGAAGGCAATGTCGCCTACATCCGCATTTCGAGCTTCTCCGAGCAGACCGAGTCAGGCCTGCGCAAGTCGATGCGGAAGCTGAAGGAAGAAATCGGCGATGATATCGCTGGCGTCATTCTGGACCTGCGCAACAATCCCGGCGGCCTGCTGGATCAGGCCATTGCCGTGTCGGACGCGTTCCTGGATCGGGGCGAGATCGTCTCCACCCGTGCCCGCGACGTCACGGCCATCGAACGCTACAACGCCAAGCCGGGCGATCTGGCCAGCGGCCTGCCTGTCATCGTGCTGATCAACGGCGGTTCGGCCAGCGCGTCGGAGATCGTGGCCGGTGCCCTGCAGGACCACAAGCGCGCGATCCTGATGGGCACCAAGAGCTTCGGCAAGGGCTCCGTCCAGTCGATCATGCAGCTTGGCGGCGGCAATCAGCTGAAGCTGACGACTGCGCGTTACTACACGCCGTCCGGCAACTCGATCCAGGCCAAGGGCATCGTTCCGGATGTGGACGTGCCGCAGGCACGGCTGGAACTGCTCGAAACCAGCCAGAGGTCCGAAGCGGACCTGCGCAACCGTCTCGATAACGACACGAGTGCGGAGACTGGCGATGGCGACACCGTGGCCGAGCCCGAGCAGCAGGCGGACTACCAGCTGCAGCGCGCACTCGACGCGATCCGTACCATCACCATCGCGCGCGCCAGTCTGAAATAGTCCGGCGGGCGACTCACAAGATGGCTGATCGAGCAGCAGGAACGGGCCGAATGCCTCTGGCACAGATCGGGCTGTTCGCTGCGACCGCAATCTTCCTGGGTGTTGTCGGTGGTACAGCCGGTTGGCTGGCCCTGACAGACCCGGGCGGAAATGCCATGCCCGCAGCATCCGACCATGCGACTGCCGAGCACGGCGAGACCAATGAATCGGGCGACGGTCATGCGGAAGCCAGTCCTGGCAGTTCGGATCATGGTGATTCCAGCCACGTGGATTCTGGCCACGTGGATTCTGGCCACGGTACCGACGAAGGGGATCACGCCAGTACCGCCGCCCATGAGGAGAGTGCGGCACCCGGCGCGGACAGCGGACATGCCAGCGACAGTGCTCATGGGTCGGCGCATGAACAACCCGCGCGGGACCAGGCCCACGGCAAGACCGAACCGAACCATCACGAGCCTCCGGCCCCGGACAGTTCCGCTGACCATGCTGCCCGGACCGACGGACACGCACCGGCGACGACCGGTCATGATGCGACACCACATCAGGCCCCGGATCACGGCGCAGATTCCGCGCACGCCCCCGCGCCGACGGCCCCTCACGAATCGCCTGCCACCGCCGCCGAGCCGCCGCGCGTGGCCATGGCACCTGCCGTCGTCCCCAATGTGGGTCCCGCGCCAAAGGCCCCACCCGTGGTGGTGTCCCCCAATCGCGTACCGCTGACACCCGCGCCGGATCCTGCGATCACCAGCGAAGGGCGCTATGGCCCGCTGCCGATACGCTCCGCCGAGGGCAAGCTGCCCTGGAAGGTCTATGCCCGCCCCTTCGATGCTGCCGCCGGGATCCCGCGCATCGCCATCGTCGTGACCAACATGGGACTGGCCGAACAGCCGACACTGGCCGCGATCCAGGACCTGCCGGGAGAGATCACGCTTGCCTTCAGTCCCTATTCGAGCCGTCTGGCGGAATGGATTCCCGCCGCCCGCGCCGCAGGGCATGAAGTATTGCTGCAACTGCCCATGGAGCCCCGCAGTACGGAGTTCAACGATCCCGGTAACAAGGCGCTGCTGACCGCCAATACCCCCGAACTCAACCTTGACCGCATGGAGTGGGTGTTGAGCCGGGCCGAGGGCTATGTCGGCCTGACCAACCTGATGGGGTCGCGTTTCACGGTCTCGCCGAAGGACATGCAGCCCGTCCTGGTGGCCATGGACCAGCGCGGCCTGCTGTACATCGATTCACGGGAGAGCCCGGCCTCGATCGCCGGAAAGCTGGCTGTCGAGATGGGCCTGCCAGCGGCCACGAACGACCGTTTCATTGACGCCGAGGCCGCGCGGGGGCCCATCGACACCCGTCTGGCCCAGCTTGAACAGCTCGCCCTGGCCCGGGGCAGCGCGGTGGGCTTTGCCGCCGATTATCCCGTCGCCATCGAGCGCCTGCGGTTCTGGATCGAGGGTCTGAATGATCGGGGCTTTGTCCTTGCCCCCGTCTCCGCCGTCGTGCGCACCGCGAACCCTGAATAGGCTGCCAACATGACCAGGTCCGATCTGCCCTATCGCCCGTGTGTCGGCATCATGCTGGTGAACGCCGAGAATCAGGTGTTTGTCGCCCGCCGCATCGACCAGCAGGTGGAAGCCTGGCAGATGCCGCAGGGCGGCATCGATGCCGGTGAGGATCCGGAGACAGCGGTCTTCCGGGAGATGAAGGAAGAGATCGGCACCGACAACGCGGAAATCCTCGCGGTCACCGAGGGCTGGATCAATTATGATTTGCCTGATGATCTGGTCGGCAAGGTCTGGAAGGGTCGTTATCGCGGCCAGACGCAGAAATGGTTCGTACTGCGGTTCAACGGGGACGACAGCGAGATCGATATCGAGACGGAACACCCGGAGTTCAATGCCTGGCGCTGGGCATCCTTCGCCGATCTGACCGACCTGGTGATCCCGTTCAAGCGCGAGAGCTATCAGCAGGTGATGGCGGCGTTCGCTCACCTGTTTCAGGACCGGTGATCAACCGGCAGAAATACTTCCTGGGGGGATGACATGACAGACAGGGTTGCAATCGTCACGGGCGCTGGTTCAGGGATCGGGCGGGCAGTTGCCCTGACCCTGCTGGGTGCTGGATACAGGGTCGCACTGGCCGGTCGTCGCGCGGAGGCGCTGCAGGAAACGGCAGAGCTGTCGAAAGCCGCCGCCGGGGATATCCTGACGGTGCAGTGCGATGTCGGTGATCCGGAATCGGTGAAGACGCTGTTCGACAGCACAAACGCGCGCTTCGGGCGGCTGGATGTGCTGTTCAACAATGCCGGATCCGGGACACCGCCGATGCCGCTGGAGGATATTCCGGTGGAAAGCTGGCAGGCGGTGGTCAATGCCAACCTGTCGGGCGCGTTCTACTGCACCCAGCAGGCCTTTCGGCTGATGAAGGCGCAGTCGCCGCAGGGCGGGCGCATCATCAACAATGGCTCCATCTCCGCCCATACGCCGCGTCCGTTCTCGGCCCCCTATACCTCGACCAAACACGCGGTCACGGGCCTGACCAAATCCACGTCGCTGGATGGCCGGGCCTACAGCATTGCCTGCAGCCAGATCGACATCGGCAATGCCGAGACCCCGATGACCGCCCGCATGCCGCAGGGCGTGCCGCAGGCGGACGGCTCAATGGCACCGGAACCGGTCATGGACGTGCAGCACGTCGCCGACGCGGTGCTGCACATGGCCAATCTGCCGCTGGATGCGAACGTGCTGTTCATGACCGTCATGGCCACCAACATGCCCTTCGTCGGGCGGGGATAGGGTCGGGCGCGGGCCGGCGCCGCAATCAGACAATCGAACGATCCAGGCCCCGACCCTAGAGCGGGGGGCGGTATCCGGGGGTTCGGCGTTGCAGGTAGACGTCGAGGAAGGCCCGCATCAGTTCAGGGTCATTGGCCAGCGCCTTCTGCACCAGTGGCAGGGCAGCGCGGTGCAGCACGGTCTCGGCCAGCATGCGGGCGTTGTAGCGGGCAAGCCCCCTGATCTGGGCAAGAACCCGATCCTGCTGTCTTTCATCGAGTACGGGCCACAATATGAGCCCCAGGATGACCCTGGGCTTCATCAGGCCGATCACCTGCGGTCCCGTTTCCAGTGACATGGCAAAGGCGAAGGCGGCGCGGGCACCGACGCCATCCTGCATCAGTTCCGCCTGCGCCAGGCGCAGCCAGACATAGGGCTGCGCCGGATTGTTGCCGAGTGACATGCGTCCGGCGCCAATGGCGCGGTTGACCGCATCCTTCCATTCATCGGATCCAGGTGTCAGCGTTCGCGCGGCGACCATCTCGATCAACGCCAGATCGCGATACGCCCGATAGTCGCGCGGGATGGATCTGGCCGCGGTCGCGAAGGCCTTGCGCGCACGCTCGATGGCCGGCGCGCCCAACTCCTCCCCGCGTTTCAGCTTCTCGATGGCGGGCTCACCAGCGGTGGCGTTGACGGCACCGATCAGACGCGGGCCGCTCAACACCACAAGCAGAACACCGGCCGCCGCAATCAGCAGGCCGCCGGTGGAGGAACCAAAGGGTATGCCGCCTGAGCGCCTACGGCGCTTACGTGCCATAATACTTTCCGTAACCCTGGTAGTAATAGTAGGAGTCACTGTAGTTGTACTTCTGGTGGCGGCGAATATCGACCCGCGTCATGGCCACGCCGGCAAGGTCGCCGTTGGCTTCCTGCACCTGACGGATACCGGCCAGCACGGCCTCCCGTCGGGTCGAGCCCCAACGGACGAGGAAGACCGACTTGTCGACATGGCGCAGCAGGACAAGCGCATCGGAGACCGGCAGCACCGGAGGGGTGTCGAGGATGACGAGGTCGTAGCGACGGGTCAGTTCCTCGATCAGCTGACGCATGGCATTGGAACCGAGCGCGTCCGGCGGGTTCGGAACCTTGGCGCCGGCGGTGATGTAGTGCAGACCGGATTTCAGATCGATCTCGACCGCGTCATCGATCTCCGCCGCGCCAGTCAGGATTTCGGCCACACCCTTGCCGTTCGGCACGCCGAGCGACTCATTCACCGATGGCTTGCGCAGGTCACAGTCGATCAGGATCGTCCGCTGACCCGCCTTGGCTGACGCCCGGGCAACGGACACCGCAGTGGCGGTCTTGCCCTCCGCCGGTACGGAGGACGTGAACATGACGGAGCGCGGACGCTGGTCGATGCTGGAGAGCATCAGCGATGTCCGGATCGTTCGTATGGCTTCCGAGTAGAGCGAGTTCGGCTCGTCTATCACGAAATCCTCCGGCGTCGAGCGGCGGCTGTCGAGCATCGACAGGCGCGGCACCAGACCCAGGGCCGGGACATAGGCGAGCTGCTGCAACTGCTGCAGGGAGCGGAAGCCGGTATCCATGTACTCGATCAGGAAGACCACCAGCACACCCAGGATGGCCGACCCGACCAGCGCGGCGGCGATCGTCAGGCTGCGGCGCGGGAAGCTCGGTTCCAGCGGGGTGCCGGCACTGTTGATCACACGGGCACTTGCCTGCTGCGGACTGCGCTCCTGCAGGTCGACTTCCTTGAAGCGGCTGAGGATGGTGTCGTAGAGCTGTTTGGCTGCATTTCGCTCGGATTCCAGCGACCGCAGCGTCACTTCGGAGTCCGTCTGTTCGGCGACCTGAAAGGCCAGCGCCTCGATCTCCGTGTTCAGGTTCTCCACCTTCACCCGCGACAGTTCCAGCTTGTTGTCGAGCGCGATGACGATCTTGGTGATCTCGGAGCGGATGGCGACCTGCAGGTCAGCCAACTCGGCGCGCTTCAACTGCAGCCGGGGATGCTGGTCACGCAGCTGGGTGCGCAGTTCCGCAATCTCGCGCAGCACCTCCGCCTCCTGCTCCCGCAGGCGGACGATCAGGGTCGAGTCCAGCACAGCGGTCACGCTTTCGATGCCGTCGGAACCTTCGTTCAGCAGCCGCTTGACCTGGGCAACACGTGCTTCCGCCTCGGCCTGAAGTTCCCGTGCACCGACGCGCTGACGATTCAGTTCCGCAAGCTGTTCCTGCAGCAGCGTGGTCTGATTGCGATAATCGACGACGCCATGGTCGCGGCGGAACTTCTCCAGTGCCTGTTCGGAGTCCAGGTAATCCGCTTTCAGGCGCTCGGCCTCGTTGCCGAGAAAGCTGGAGGCATTCGAGGTCGCTTCGCTCTTCTCGGTCCGGGTGGAGTCGACATAGACCTGCGCGAAGGCATTGGCGATCTCGCGGGCAAAACCCGGTTTGTCGGACACGAAACTGATTGAGATGGTGCGTGCCCGTTCCGACGGATCAACGCCCAGGTTGCCGAGCAGGCCTTTCAGCACAGCCTGTTGCTCGAACGTTTCACGCTCCTCCGGCGTCATGCTTTCCAGCCCGGAAAGTTGCGGGCTTTCCTGCGTACCGCCGCGCAGGGTGTCCAGCGCGCCGCGTACGCCTTCGACCACCGGGTCGGGCAGAACACTCTTCACAGCGGCCTTGATGCCGTCGAACAGGGAAGCCTTGTCCTGGTCGCCCCACCAGAGCGCCGAGGGATCCTCGAACAGTCCCATGCGCTTGGCGACTTCCTCCGCCGCGAAGGTGGAGGAGATGATGGCTGCCTGCGTTTCGTTGTAATAGAAATCCTGCTGTCCCTGCTGCAACACGTCCTGAATGTTGACGACGCGCTGGTCCTGAATGCCGATCTCGACCTCGGCAGTAGCGACATAAAGCGGGGTGCGGGTCTTGACCCAGTAATAGGCAATGGCAGTTATGAAAAGCATGATGGCGAGAATGATCAGCTTCCGGCGCCACACCACACCGAACACATGGCGAAAGCTGATCAGCGACTGGTCGCCCTGCGACTGCGCCATGAAGGGCGGCAGTTCCGAGGAATCATCCATGTGCTGTGCCTGCTGCAGAAAACTCACGCTTGCCATATTGCCTGTCCGTCTCGGTTCCACGAGCCCGGCCTGAAAACGAATCACAAACTACGATCATAGACCTGAATTCACAATTCTTTCAGAACCTTACCGGATCATTCTGATATCTGAGCGCAAGATTACGTTACGAAGCGGTTCGCAATTTGCGGCTCTTCACAAATTTCACACAACATGTAGCGTCGCCGGAACGTCGCCACACCAGATAACGTGCCTGATCCGATGTCTCTGCAAAGAGTTAAGCAACCGTTATGCCAGACTCGGCAAAAACGGCTGAATCGCCCGCCAAAAGCGGCAAACCAGTGTGACAGGGCGCACTGAATCGTCCTGATTCCGCACAGATTGCACGTTGACCGGGCCGGAAGCGGGACACATGGCCGACTATGCGGCTTCCGATCAGTTGATGGCGCTGAGCGGCCTGTCGCGCAATCTGTCTCGATATGAGGTCATGAAAGCCTCGAATTGATCGACCTGGGCAATCTCGGCGGCCAGATTGCGAAATTCCGCGCTGTCACGACGGTCTTCGGCAGTGACCACCTGGAAAGACGGCCATTCCGGCTGCCCCTGCATCCGTTCACCAAACGACCGGCGCAGTTCGGCCAGCGCGGTACGGTCCCCGGCCAGGGAACTGGCGATGGCAAAGCGCAGGATGTCCCGTCGGGAGTCCTTGTCCAGCGGCTGTGACCCTTCCCTGAGTGATGCAAGCTTCGGTGCCAGGGAAACGGCAGCACGCGCCCACTTGCGGCCCCGCCAGAGGATCTCGGTGCGGACATTGTCGACGTCATCGCCCGACAGACCGGCAAGCAGGATGAGGGCTCTGTCGTAGCTGCCGATCTCGGTCTGTGCCCGGGCTTCCAGCAGCAGGCGTTCGCGTCGCATGCTCTCGCTCATGGACAGGTTCCGCGTGTTCCGCAACGCCTCGATCGCGTCCTTGGGGCGCCCGTCCAGCAGGTTCAGCACGGCAAGCCGGGTGCCGACCCGAGCCTTCTCGTCCCCGGCCAGGCGGTGCTGGATCTGATGCTCCAGCAGTTTCGACGCCTCGCCCAGCAGTTCCACGGCGGCCAGCCGGTCCGCCAGTCGGCGGATCATCCGGTCACCGCGCTCGCCATCGGGCGTCAGCTCGCGGAACTCGTAATAGAGGGCCATGGCGGTGACGGGCGACATTTCCGCCCCCTCCCCGCGCTCGAACAACCCGGCGAAGACTTCCTTCATCTCACCGGCCAGGGCCTGCGCTTCAGGCATGTCCGGAAACTGCTCGACCGTCTGGCGCATGGCCATCAGGCCCTTGCGGAACTGGCCGTCCTGCACATACAGGTCCGCCAGTCGCTGCATCAGCTCGAACTCGAACACGTCACCACGCCAGGAAAACCGCAACCGTTCCAGCCGCTCGATCGCCTCCGCCATGTCGATGCGTTCTTCGTCCAGCAGCAGATTGGTTTCGGCATAGATTGCCCGTGCGCGGACCGGTCGATAGGGGCTCTGGGCCAGTTCGGTATAGAGCGCACCGGCATTTTCCATGTCACCGGTCATCGCGTGAATGCGGGCGGCGAGCAGTTTTGCTTCCTCCCGTCGCGACTCTGTCCCGGAGTGGAGCATCAGCGCGGAGACCTGTTCTCCGGCAAGTTTCGGGTCGTTCAGGGCCAGAGCGGTCTCGGCGAAGGCGAGCCGCAGTTCCGGCTGCATCTCCTCCGGCATCTTGGACATGACCGGCATGCCGCCCCGGAATTCCCGCCGCGCTTCCGAGAACTCGCGCCGCTTGGCGGCCAGAAGGCCACGGAACAGGGCAACGTCCTGCGCGCTCTGCAGTTTCGGGTGACGCAGATCACCTGCAGCTTCGCCATACTTGCCGGCAAACAGCCGGGCAACCCCGCGCAAGGCGCGATAGGACGGGTCCGTGTCGGCGTACTTGTCTTCATCCTCGATACGGTCCATCACGCCCAGCGCTTCCTGTGCCAGACGGTGCCCGACCAGGAAGCGGGCGAGGGCCAGCCGTTCCCCGTTCCGTGCCGCCGGAGTCGCGACCGCGATGCGGTACATCAGTTCCTGGCGCTTCTCGTCGATGTCGTGATCGCCCTGCCAGGCCGCCAGGTCGAAGACACTCTTGGGTCCGGTGCTCTCCGTCCCGCCCGTAATGCCCGGCGGCTGCCCGGCTGCGGATCGCGCTACCTTCTCGCTCTCCTCGGCCAGAAACAGGGTCTCTCGGCCGCCAATCGACAGCCCACGCTCGGTGGTATCGATGTTCAGGGCCTCCGCATGGAACCGGATTGCGATGCCCTGCTGCGTTGGTGGCATGTCGAACAGGACATAGCGTCTCGCGGGGTGGACACCCAGACCAGCCTCCAGCACCGGCACCAGGGCCAGCCTGTCTCCGACGATCGGGTCGTCGATCAGGATCGGCGTTCCCGCATCCGCTATGGGCGCGAAGATACGCGGTCCGGACGGCGCGTCGGCCTGGGCCTCCAGGCGGATCGCGGTCTCCGCGCGGCCCCGACCACCCCCGATGTCCACGACCCAGTCGTTACCATCGACGTTGACTGACAGTGCCGCCCCGGCGGCGATGTCGATGCGAACCACCGATCCGCTTGCCGACGGTTCCGTCACCACGCGCTCGACCGGTCCCTGGGCAACGGCACCCTGCGGACCAGGCTCGATCTTCCTGTCCTGGCCAAATGCCAGCCAGACGTGCTCGCCGCGATGCACCGCCACGGCCGCCACCCGTTCCGGCCACTGGAAGCGCATGATCGTGCGTCCGGGACGCAGGTCATAGGCCACCTGCACGGCATCGGGATCGACAGGAGCGGTTTCGGTCGCGGCGACCGGTTCACGGAACGACGGACGCGGGCTGACCTTCGGTGCCGCTGTCGGCTCTGACCTGGTCGTGGCCGGCACCGGGGTCCTGGCAGCCTGGGGTTTGGTGACCTGGGATCTGGTGGCCGGGCGCTTCGGCGTCGCCTTGTTCGCCACGGCAGCGCCCCCCGCCTTTTCGGAGACATCAAGCACCACCTTGCCGCCTGCCTTGAAGTGCTTGCCGAGGCTGCCGCCCTTCAGGACCAGCCGCACCGTGCGACCGTCGTCCAGGGCCTCGACGGAGTGGATGGCCCGGGCACCGATGGTGCGGAAAGCCGAAAGGTCGAAGTCCGCCGCACGGGCAAATGTGACATCGATGGTCTCGCCGGTGGCCGAGACCTCGTAAGCCGCGGCCTCGGGCCAGTCGAACACCACACGGCTGAAGCCTGGATGATCACCGAAGCGGACGCGCACATTGTCGGCGGCCTGGGCCAGACCCGCCAGCGCGGTCAGCCCGATGACAATCATGAACGGAAGGAATCGCAGCACCTGGTTGGTCATGTCTTCGGCTCCTGCGGTTGTCGCACCGCAATCTCAAGTCGGAAAGTATCCAGCCCGGCATCAACGCGGGTTTCGATCGGAACGGACCCGTCCGGCCCGGTCCCCAGCGCACGGGCAGCCGCCTGCGCGCGGACCAGACCAACGTCGTAGACGCCGAATCCGGAGGCCCGGTCCCCGGCATCCGCCGGGAACACTGCCCGTACGGAAACCTCAAGGCCCGAGCCGGCAAGGTAGTCGCCAAGCAACGGCAGGAAGTCCGCAGCCCGTTCGTCAGTCGCCGTCGGACGCAGCAGCACGCCCTGATCGTTGGAGCGGACATTCAGAGGCCAGTTGCCTGCCTGCGCCTCGGCCCGAATGACCGTAGCGAGATAGCGGGTATTGCCCGGCAGGTCCTGAAGGTCCCGCAGCACACCGGTGGCCGGCACCGGCGGTTCGGCCTGAACCAGACTCCAGGCACCCTCTGCCTTGCCGAGGTCACTCAGCAGATCCTCCACGCGCGGCGTGTCGAATTCGGACATGGACAGCATCAGCACGAAGAATCCGGTAAGGACCGCAGCCAGGTCCGCGAAGGCGAGCAGCCAGGAGGATCGGCTCATGTGGACCCCTCCCCGCTTCGGGTCAGCACAAGTCGCAGATCGGAGGCTGTGCCCTGATCCTCGATCCGCACGGCAAATGCCGAGGCATCAACGCCTGCGCGAACCAGGTCGCGGCCCAGGGCAGCAGCCCTGCGGATCGCGAGATCGGGCGAATCGCCGGGGGGCACCACCAGGGTGAGCGACAGTCCGTCGGTCCGCCCGAAACCCGCCAGCACCTCCGCCATGCGTCGCATCACGGACAGACGCTGGGTACGGAGCACGGCTGTGCCATTCTGAAAGACGCGGCGCAGCGGCAGGCTGACCACCAGGTCGCCATCGGAAGTGGCGACCATGCTCAGGTCCGGTGCCAGTTCGCGCGGAAATACATCGCTCAGGCGTTGCTCCAGCGCGTCCGCGACCAGCACCATCGGTCGCTGAACCACAGTCGGGCGTGGCTGAACGGGCAGGCCGAGACCGGCAAGTACCGCCTCCGTCCTGACGGTCGAGATTTCGGCCCTGGCGTTCAGGACGATGAAGAATGCGAGGAGGATCAGATAGAGCGAGAGGAAAAGGGTGTTGTTGCCCATCGCACGCCGTTCCACCGGGTCCATGATGGAGACGCCCCCCCCATGCGGTTCCGGCGCCCACTGCGGCACGGGTTCGGGCATCTCCGGATCGTCATCCGGTGCTTCCGCGTCCTCTTGTGTCCTGCTGTCGCTCTCGCGCACCATGGCTGTGCCGGGCCTTCCTGAAAAGGGTAGAGCCACATCATCGGCGATCATGGTTAAGAAGCGGTGAAGCGCGCTCAGTTCTGCTTCATCACGCTTTCGATGGCCTTCCGATCCGCGAGTTCGATCGTCAGTTCCTGTGCCCGGCGCGGGGTCATGTTGGCCATGATCGCGGCGATCTTGTTCTCCTTCATGCCGCCAGCGACTTCCAGCAGCACTTCCATGTCGATTTCCTCGAAGATGCGGGCGGCATCCTTCGGTTTCATGCTCTCGTAGACCTTCACCAGCCTGCGCATCTGCTCCGTCTCGGCGGCGTCATGGCGCTCGACAAACTTCTCGATCCGGGTCTCCAGCGCCTGCAGGGTCTCGATCTTCTCGTCGATCCGCTGCTCGGTCGCCTCCAGCAGGTTCTCGCGCACATCCAGTCCACGTGCCCGCTGCTCGATCTCGTCGCGCCGCCGTGCC
>Ga0209475_10001763_pt1 | contig 25060 bp, 18 predicted proteins | sample tdDd471_FD_187128 | JGI IMG/M metagenome (GOLD analysis project Ga0209475, IMG submission 187128) | Marine sediment microbial communities from the Atlantic coast under amendment with organic carbon and nitrate - tdDd47.1 (SPAdes)... | ecosystem: Environmental > Aquatic > Marine > Coastal >... | reverse complement strand
AGATGACCACGCTGCGTACGGTTGTCGGTGATCCGGTGTTGGCGGCGGCTCTGGCCGGCGCCATGGCCGATGAGCTCGATCTGGCCCTGCGCCGCTTGCAAGCGGCCCAGGACAAGGGCCGCGCCGACCTCATCGGCCAGCGTCTGGCCGGCAATGCCGAGCGCCTCGAGCAGGCGGAGGAGAACCTGCGGGCCTTCCGTGAACAGAATCGTCACCGGAGTAATTCACCCCAGTTGTTGCTGCGCGAGGGGCGGCTGGAAAGAGAAGTCGAGCTCGAGCAGCGGATCTTCGTGACTTTGCGATCCCAGCAGGAGATGGCGCAGGTGAACGAGAACCATCAGCGGGCGGAGATCCTGATCATCGATCCGGCCATGGTGCCGGTGCTGCCGGTGTCCCCGAAGCCGGGCCGCATTGTCGCGGGGTCCGTGGCCCTGGGATTGGTCGTGGCTCTGGTTCTGGTCCTGATCGTGAATCAGTGGCGCCTGATGAATTCCCGTCGGCGAATTGAACCGGAAGCCGGATGACGATGCGACCGGGCATCGGCGACAGTTCTGCCGACGAGTCACAGGGAAGCCTGCGCGTTCTGGCGGTGATCCCCGGCGACGAGCATGGTCCGTCCATGGTGTTTGCCAAGCGGCAGAGCCGAGCCCTGACCGATGCCGGCTGCGATTGCCAGATGTTCTTCCTGTCCTCACGGACGTCGCTCCCTGCGGTCGGGCGAGAACTGCTGCGATTGCGGCGGACCATCGCCGAAATGAAGCCCCACGTCGTGCACGCCCACTATGGATCGGTCACGTCCCTGCTGTGCACCCTGGCTACCGGTCGTCCGGTCATCGCCCAGTTTCGCGGCAGCGACCTGCTGGCTCCCGGCGGATCGCCGCGAGCTCGCCTGGCCCGTCTGATGTCCCAACTCTCGGCGCTCCGAGCTTGGCGTATCATCTGCGTCAGTGCGGAATTGCAGCGTTCGTTATGGTGGAACCGTGGCAGGGTTGCGGTCGTTCCCAGTGGGGTGGATGTCGATCGGTTCGAGCCGCAATCCCGAGTTGAGGCGCGGCGGCAGCTGGGTTGGGATCCCGATCAACCGGTGGTGGTTTTCAATGCCGGACGCGACCCAGTCGTCAAAGGCAAGGAATTGGCCGATCGAGTCCTGGCCCTCGTTCGCGACACGATTCCCGCCGTGGGGTACGAGGTCCTGGACGGCCAGCAGGATCCCGACTCGATTCCCCTGGTCTTCAATGCCGCGGACTGCCTGCTACTGACCAGTATCTCCGAGGGGTCACCGACGGTGGTCCAGGAGGCCATGGCCACCGGGTTACCGGTGGTGTCGGTCCCGGTCGGCGATGTCCGGGAACGGTTGCGGTACGTCGTGCCGTCGGCGGTTTGCGAAGCTGATCCTCGCCTGTTGGCCGAACAGGTGTTGAGGATCCTGGCGGCGCCGACTCGGTCCAATGGCCGCGACCACGCCCTCGAATGCAGTTTGCAGAACATCAACCGGCGGGTCCTGGAGCTCTACCGGGACGCGATGGACTGACCATGGGATTCTACCTGTACCTGCTGGCGATCACTCTCTTGATGGGGCTGCTGGCCGCCGGACTCTGGCGAAAGTCCGGCACGCCGGTCTTTGCCATGGGATTGGCCTTCATCTACTACTGGACCTTCTACGGCGGATTCGACGTCGTCACTGATCTGCTCGGCGGCCAGAGCGGCAAACGCTACCACTACCTTTTCGACAAGATGTTTCCCGTGGCTCTGGACGGGGACTATTGGCTGGCGTTGAGTCTGTATCTACTGTTCGTCCTGGCGCTTGGCTGGTCCCTCCTGGCGATCATCCCTTCGCGAACCGGGGCCGACGGAACTCCCGGCCGCCGTGTGAGGCTTTCGGCATCACGGCTACTGCTCTTCGGTGGGTTGGCGTTGATCGGGAGCGTGGTCACGATCTGGAACGATCTGGCGGCCGCGATTCTGATCGGCCAATCGGGCTATCAGGTCACGGCCTCGACCACGATGATCACCACCCGTCTGGCCCTGCACATGGTGCTGAATGAGATGGCAATGATTCCGACAGCCATCGGCGTGGCGGTGCTGGCCTGCGGTGAGCAGGGACGAATACTCGTCATCAGGCGGACCCGTGGTATCACTGCGGCTTTCCTGATGCTGTCCGGGGCCCTCATGGTCTTCGGCATGATCATGGGCAACAAGGGAGAACTGTTCGACGGACTGATCACCGGCATGACCCTCTACCTCATCAATTGTCGGCGACCCCGCCTGTCGCGCATGGGACTGCTGGGTGTGGCGATGTTCCTGGCGATCGGCACTATCGACGTGATCCGGACCTACTCCCTGGGCGAATTGCTGGCAGGGATGCCCGTCGGTGAAACCCTGGCGTCTTCGACGCAGATCCTGTCGAGCAACGAGGCTTACGCGGCCCATTTTTCCATGTACGGTGTGCTGCACTTCAAGGTGGCCTGGACCTGGGGCACCAGTGTTCTGTCGCTGATCGCCTCGGTCGTACCTCATGCCCTCTGGCCGAATCGGCCCGAGACCATTTATCCCTACTATGCCGCCGCTGTCGGCGCCACTCCCGGCCAGGGATACACCATCCATCACGCCACCGGTTGGTTTCTGAATTTCGGGTATCTGGGTCTGGTGCTGGGAGGAATGACCTGGGGGCTGCTATGGGGGGGGCTTTTTGGGGGCATCAAACGCCTTGCCCGCTCGCGGCACATCTGGTGGCGGGTGTTTTTCCTGCTGGCGTTCGCCCAGTTCACCGGTAATATTGCCGATCTGCTCCGGGTCGGTATAGAAGGGTACAAGGTCGTGATCTACGCGATGGTCGTGCCCTGGATCCTGGTCCGCCTGGCGAGCCGGGGAACCATACAGGAATCGGCAGGGCTCGGCTCAGACGACCGGACCAATCCGTGCGAGGCGATGTGAATCGGGACGTGAGAATGACCAACGAGATCACATCCGATCGACAGACCGAATCGGGCAACGGAATGGTTCGTCCGTCGGCGCCGGGGCGCTCGGCCTATATCTGGATGTACGTCTCCCAGGCCGTGGTCGCGGTGGTCGGTCTGCTGGTCTACCGCTGGGCGGGCACCAATCTCGGTACCGAAGGCTTTGCGGAGTATGCCCTGGCCCGCCGGGCAGCCACTCTGTTGTCCCCCGCGTTGCTGCTGGGGCTGGGCATTGCCGTGACCCGATCGGTGGCCCAGTACGACGGGGCCGGCGACCGGCGCGAGGTCGACGGGCGTTTCTGGTCGGCGGCGACCATGGTGCTGCTTTTGCATGTGGTACTGGCGGCTTTGCTGCTGCTGGCCAAGGGCTTCTTTGCCGGACTCTTTTTCGGCGACGATCAACGGGTGTACCTCATTGGGCCCACCCTGCTGCTGCTGGTGGGCATCTCGTGGCACGGGCTGGTCTGGGCCTTCCTGCGCGGACTTTTGCGCCTGAAGTTCGCTGCCGGCTTGGAAATGGTGAACATGGGGGCAATCCCCCTGACGGTGGTCCTGGTGCTGGGCCGCAGTGCCGGCGGGATCCTGGGCTGGACCGGTGGTCTGATGGCTCTGGTGTGTCTGGGACTGACAATCCGCATGGCCTTCGGATCCCGGGCCCGGCGCGAAGATCTGGTTCCCATGGGTCGCGGCCTGCTCTCCTATGGCCTGCCTCGGGTACCGGGAGATTTCGCCCTGGGCGGACTGTTGAGCATCCCCTCGCTGATCACGGCCCATCTCTATGGTGTGGAACTGGGAGGTTTCGTGGCCTTCGGGGCCACCATGCTGGCCCTGGCCGGGACCGCCCTGTCGCCTCTGGGAACGGCCCTGCTGCCCCAGGCGGTTCACTACCTGCGCGAGGGCCGGGTCCCTGAATTGAGGCGGCATGTGTATCGCTTGCTCACCTACGCCCTGCTGCTGGGCGTAGCCGGTGTGTTGGTAGCGGAGATAGGCATGGATGTGCTGATTCGCCTCTACCTGGGGCCGGATTTCGCCGCTGCAGTCCCGGTCCTGCGGACCCTGGCCTTCTGCGCCGTGCCCTACGCCGTCTTCTACTCCTTGCGGAGCGTGGTGGACGCCGCCTATCACCGACCGATCAACACCCGCAACGTGTTCATCGCCCTGGCGGTTTTCCTGGTCCTGGTGGGAATGTTCCACCTTCTGGCCCCCGGCCTGCTGGGCATCTATGTCGGCTCCATCTCGGCCCACAGCGTGCTAGCCTTGCTGACCTGGTGGGAGGTGCGCCGGATTCTGCAACGGCCGGCGGGGCACCCGGTCATCGGGTGAGAGCACGTTTTACTTGCCATTTACCGGGAAAAACACCTATCCTGTGGCCTCTAACTCGCCTGTTGGGGAGGCACTCGGAGGCTCCATATCGTGTATGATAGATTCGGCAAACGTCTGCTGGACTTGGTGCTGGCAGCGGTAGGTCTTCTTGTATTGTCGCCGGTACTGCTGGTGACAGCCTTGTTGATCCGTTTCCCGGTGGTGTCCAGGGAGCGGGGACCGGTATTCTATCGAGGCGAACGGGTGGGCTTCGGTGGGGTCGGGTTTCGCATGTTCAAGTATCGCTCGATGGTGGTAGACGCCGACCGGATCGGCCCTGCCTCCACCTCGGCGGACGACCCACGTCTGACGAGTATGGGGCTGTTCCTGCGTCGCTACAAGCTGGACGAGTTGCCTCAATTGCTGAATGTACTGGGCGGTGACATGAGCTTCGTCGGCCCGCGTCCGGAGGTTCGCAAGTTCACCGACCTCTTCACGGACGAGGAACGGGCCATCCTCTCGGTTCGGCCGGGCATCACCGATTGGGCTTCGCTGAATTGCCCGGACGAGGAGGACGTTCTGGATGCGGTCCGGGACGAGTATCCGGACGCCGATGCCGCCTACGCTGCGGTCATTCGGCCCCAGAAATTGCGACTGCAATTGGAATATGTTCGGAACCATGATCTGTGGGTGGATTTGAAGATACTTTTCCTGACCGTCGCGACGGTGCTGCGCAAGATGCGCCCGGCCGCCGACAGGTCGTCTGCTGTCAAGGAGTGTACCCATGAGCCACGCAGCGCGGGATAACAACGGGTCCGACGGCCTGCGCGGGATTTCCGCCGAGCAGTTACTAGGCTACCATCGCATGATGGTGCGAATCCGCTGTGCGGAAGAGAAGATCGCCGACCTGGTGCGCGACGAAAAGATCGACGAGCACGGCGACCTGGTGTACGACGAGCACGGCAAGGTCGTGCGCATGCAGAAAGAGGTCCACTGTCCGGCCCATCTCTACTCGGGCGAGGAAGCGGTGGCAGTGGGCGTCAGCGCCCACCTCACCCGGGACGACTACATCTTCGGCGCCCATCGTTCTCACGGACACTACCTGGCCAAGGGCGGCGATCTGCAGGAAATGATGTCCGAGATCTTCGGCCGGGTCACCGGTTGTGCCCATGGTCGAGGCGGTTCCATGCACCTGGTGGCTCCCGAACTCGGCTTTCCAGGGGCAACCCCGATCGTGGCCTCGTCCATTCCCCACGCCGTCGGAGCGGCCATGAAAGCGTCGATCCGGGGCGAGAACCGGGTTGCGGTGGCCTACTTCGGCGATGGTGCCACCGAAGAAGGACGTTTTCACGAGAGCCTGAACCTGGCGGCGACCTTCAAGCTGCCGGTGGTTTTCGTCTGCGAGAACAATCTGTATTCCAGCCACGTTCGGATCGATCAGCGGCGGCCGGTGGACGCCATCAATCAGCACGCCGTTCCGTTCGATATTCCGGGTGTGCGGGTGGACGGCAACAATATCTTCGAGGTCTACGGAGCCGCCGGCGACGCCGTGGAGCGCGCCCGCTCCGGAGCCGGGCCCTCCTTGCTGGAGTGCCGCACCTACCGGATCCACGGCCACGTGGGAGCCAACCTGGACCTGGAAAAGGGCTTGCGCAATCGCATGGAGTTCGACATGTGGCGGGACCACGATCCCATCGATCTACTGGAAAGACGTCTTGTCTCGACTGGTATCCTGGGCGAGAACGAAGTCGCCGAGGTCCACGAGCAGGAATCCCGGAGCGTGAATCTGGCGGTGGACCAGGCCCGCCAAGATCCCTGGCCCCGCGACGACGAACTGCTCAGGTACACCTTGAGTGAGCACACGGAGCCGATCCCGGCCACGCCCCTGGCGATTCGCGAAGATGCCGATGGCAATGATCCCGGTCATGACCGCTTGAAGATGGGTGACGCCATCCGCGAGGCCACCGAACAGCTGATGGACGCCGACGACCGCTACGTGCTCATCGGCCAGGGCGTCAACAGTCCCTGGTACGTGGGCAACACCGCCAAAGGGCTCTTCCGCAAGTTCGGCCCGCGGCGGGTCATCGATACCCCCATCAGCGAGGATGCGGTCTCCGGTGCGACGATCGGTATGTCCATGGTGGGGTTGCGCCCCATGGTCATCCATCCCCGAATGGATTTCGGACTGCTGGGTACCGAGCAGTTCCTGGGCCAGGCGGCCAACTGGCACTACATGACCGGCGGCCGGGTGAAGACTCCTCTGGTGGCCCGCTTGATCGTCAATCGCGGCGGTGAGCAGGCGGCCCAGCACTCCCAGAGTCTGCAGGCGATTTTTGCCCACGTTCCGGGACTGAAGGTGGTCATGCCTTCGAACGCCTACGATGCCAAGGGGCTGCTGGCGGCCGCCCTGCTCTCGGATGATCCGGTGGTCTACATCGACGACCGCTGGGCCTATGACAACGAATCCGAGGTACCCCGCGAACTCTACACCGTGGAGCTGGGCAAGGGTGTGGTTCGTCGCTGGGGAGACGATCTGACCATCGTGGCCACCAGCTACCTGGGAGGGATGGCCCAGCAGGCGGCTGACGAACTGGCTGCCGAAGGGGTCGAGGTCGAGATCATCGACCCGCGCACGGTCAAGCCCCTGGATACGGAGTTGATCCTCAAGTCAGTGGCCAAGACTGGCAAGTTGCTGGTTGCGGACGGTGGTTGGGACGCCTACGGCGTAACGGCCGAAGTGGCCGCTGTGGTCGCCGCCAGCGAAGTGGTAGGCAGTCTACGGGCGCCGGTCTCGCGGGTGGGCCTGCCGCCGTGCCCGGCTCCCATGAGTGCGCCGCTGGAAAAGGAATACTTCATCGACGTGCCACGCCTGAAGGAAAAGATCCGTGCGTTGCATCGCGACGAGAGTCTGGTCGCGAATCGGCGGGCTGCCGAAACTCGCCGCCGAGCTCAGGCGGATTGATCAGGCTGATTTGTGTTGGCGCGGAGTCCGCAGTAGCCGGCTCCGACAACGACAGACCGGAATCCCGAGATCGCTCCGGCGGTCCGGTTCAGCAGGAGGCTGGAATTCATGACTTTCAAGGTTCGATTCATCGATCCGCCCCGTAACTACTCCCTGATCAAGGACGAGATCGACGCTGCCTACTTCCGGGTGATGGAGTCGGGACAGTTGATCATGCGCGACGAGTTGAAGCGCTTCGAAGAGAATCTGGCGGCCTTCACCGGCACCAAATATGCCGTGGGCGTGAACAGCGGCTACGATGCTCTGCAGGTCTGCATCCGCGCTCTGGGTATCGGCCCCGGTGACGAGGTCATCGTGCCGGCTCACACCTTCGTGGCCTCGGCCAGCGCCATCGTCAACCACGGGGCCAAGGCGGTGCTCGTGGACGTCGGCAGTGACCACAACATCGCTTGCGACCTGATCGAAGCGGCCATCACGCCTGCGACCCGCGCCATCATGCCCGTCCACCTGAACGGCCTGATGGCCGACATGCCGAAGGTGATGGAGATCGCCGATCGCCACGGCCTGAAAACCATCGAGGATGCCTGCCAGAGCCTGGGTGCCAGCGTGGACGGCAAACCCGCCGGCAGCTGGGGTGACGCCGGCTGCTGGAGTTTCTACCCCTTCAAGATCCTCGGCGGCTACGGTGACGGCGGCGGCATCACCACCAACAGCCGGGAACTCTATGACTTCGCCCGGCGGATCCGCTTCAACGGCGAGGACCGGGAAACGGGCCAGTATCACGGCCATGGCTACACGTGTTTGCTGGACAACCTGCAGGCTGCGTGGCTGGACGTGAAATTGCGTCACCTACCGGCCTGGATCGAGCGACGCCGGGCCATCGCCGCCCGTTACGACGCCGGTCTGTCCGGCGTGGGGGACCTGGTGCTGCCCCGGAACGACCGCGAAGGTTTTCGCCATGTTTACCAGAACTACGTCATCGCCACCGAGCGCCGGGAAGAGCTCTTCGATTACCTGACCGAACACGGGGTCGAAACGCTGGTCCACTGGCGCAAGCCCTACTACCGACACGAGGCGCTGGCTCTCGAGGACAACGGATATCCCTTCACCGAGCTGCTGTCTGCGTCGGTGATCTCGCTGCCGATGAACGTCGAGATCGACGACGCGGAAGTGGATATCGTCATAGACACGGTCCGGTCCTTCTACGGGGCCTGAGCAGGGAGCGGCATGAAGGAACTGGCCAGGATCACCGAGAGCTTCACCGAGTCGGTCATCCGCGAGATGACCCGGGTCTGCGACGCCATGGGGGGGGACAACCTGTCCCAGGGTTTTCCCGATTTCGATGCTCCCCAGGCGGTCAAGGAGGCCGCGATCCGGGCCGTGCGGGACGGGCACAACCAGTACCCGGTGACCTTCGGAGAACCTGAACTGCGGGACGCCATCGCGGCCAAAGTGATGCGCTACAATGGCATCACCTGTGACCCGGCCACCGAGATCACCGTCACCTGCGGCGCCACCGAGGCGATGATCGCCACCTTGAAGGCCATCATCAATCCGGGAGACGAGGTCATCGTCTTCGAACCGTTCTACGAGAATTACGGACCGGACGCCATCCTCTCCGGCGCCACGCCTCGTTTTGTGAGTCTGCGTCTGCCCGACTGGTCGTTCGATCCGGACGAGCTGGCTGCGGCCTTCAACGAGCGCACCAAGGCCATCATCATCAACACGCCCAACAATCCCACCGGTAAGGTCTTCAGCCGCGAGGAACTGGAGAAGGTGGCCGAACTGTGCCTGCAGTGGGACACCTACGCCATCACCGACGAGATTTACGAACACATCATTTACGACGGCGCGCAACATGTGTCCCTGGCGACGCTGCCTGACATGGCCGATCGCACCGTGACCATCAACGGCCTGACCAAGACCTACTCCGTGACCGGCTGGCGGGTGGGGTGGGCCATCGCCTCGGCGGTCATCACCCAGCGTATCCGCAAGGTCCACGATTTTCTGACCGTAGGCGCCCCGACTCCGCTGCAGATCGCCGGGGTGACGGCGCTGGGACTGCCCGATTCCTATTACTCGCAACTTGCGGAGGGCTATCGCTGGAGCCGCGACTACCTGTTCGAGGGTTTGACCGCGGCGGGCTTCCATCCCACCCTGCCTCAGGGCTCCTACTACATCCTGGCCCGGTGCGGCGACCTCATGGAGCGCCTGGGCGCCAGCGACGACACTTCGTTCAGCAGACGGCTCATCGAGGAGATCGGGGTTGCCACGGTACCGGGCAGCTCGTTCTTCAACGACCCGGTTCAGGGCTCCGGTATCGTGCGCTTCGCCTACTGCAAACAGCGCGAAACCCTGGAGCGGGTGCGCGGTCGCCTGGCCGAACTGGCCGACGGGATGCGATCCCATGGCTGATCCGGTCCTTGAACCCGAACCAACGACCAACCTGAAGCCGGTCGGTGAACCCGCCGACCGGGACATCGACTACGCCACAGTCACCGAGACTCCGGGGCGCGGCGCCCTGCGCGAGACCCTGGACGCCCTGCGTACCCGCTACTCGCTGGCGGCGGACCTGGGGGCCGGTGGGGACGTTCTGGAGCTGGCCTGTGGCCCGGGCATGGGACTGGCCTATCTGGCGCGCTCGGCCCGCAAGGTCGTGGGTGGCGATTTCGACGCCGGGCTGGTGGAACAGGCCCGGGCGCACTACGGGGACCGGTTCGAGATCAGGCAGATCGACGCGGCTGATCTGCCCTTTGGCGACGGCAGCTTCGATCTCGTACTGCTTCTGGAGGCCATCTACTACCTACCGGATCCCGGCCGCTTCCTGCGGGAAGCCCGGAGGGTCCTGCGCCCCGGTGGCGCGGTGCTCATCTGCTCGGCCAATCCCGAGCGGGAGGATTTCAATCCCAGCCCGTTCACCCACCGCTACTTCAGTGCCGGTGAACTGGCAACGCTGCTGGGCGAGTGCGGATTCGGTGCGGAGCTGGCGGCTGCGTTTCCAGTGACCGCCGCTGGAGCGGGAGGGCGGCTCTATGCCCAGCTGCGGAACCTGGCAGTCAAGTGGCACCTGATCCCCAAGACCATGGCCGGCAAGGAACTGATCAAGAAGATCCTTTACCGGAACCTGACGCCTTTTCCGGCAGAATTGACGGTCGAGGGCAGCTGCGTGCCGCTCGAAACGGTGGACGCAGGACAACCGGTGACCGGATACAAAGTCATCTACGCCACAGGGTGGGTCCCGGCGGCCAGCTCTTCCAGATAATCGGCCAGCTCTCCGTACACCTTGTCGGCAGCGAACCGGGCCAGAAACAGTTCGCGGGCGGCGACCGCCCGCTGCCGCCGCCGCTGGGTATCGGCCAGGAGATCCCCCACGACCCGGATCAGTGATGCCCCATCGCCGTCGTCGTAGAAGTACCCGCAGTCGTGCTCGGCCAGCAGCCGACGAGTGAATCCTTCCAGACTCGAAAGCACCGGTAGTCCTGCTGAAAGGTACTCGATGGGCTTGTTGGGCAGGCTCTGCATGAAGCTGTCGGTCTGGCGATAGGGGGCCAGTCCAGCTATCGAGCGGTTCATGAGAGAATGGACCCGTGGGGCATCGACCCAGCCCGGCAGGATCACTCCGGGCAGGTCTGCTGCCTGCCGCTGAAGCCGGGCCAGATCATCACCCACGCCACAGATGACGAATCGCACCTTGCCTGTCAGTTGTTCAGCGGCCGCCAGTACCGGCTCGAAGTCCAGGACGGTACGGCGGATGGTACCGAAGAAGCAGATATTGGCGACACCGTCTCCGGCAGCGACACCCTGCTCATCCCAACCGGCCGCGGCGGCGGCCAGCTCGTCCTCGGCCGGAGCCGTATCGGGATAGCCGTGAGGGACGTAGCGGGACAGCGGCCTGCGATGCGGATCACTGTGTTCGAGGCCCCACTGGACCAGGCCCGGCGAGTTCCCGATGATGGCCGTGGCTCCCCGGCACGCGGTCCGCAAATCTCGCTCCATACCCAACAACGCCAGCTTCGCCAGCGGTTTCAGCGGTCTAGGCATGCGGTCGACGATGAAATCGGGCCACTGGTCGCGGACGTCGATGACCACCGGCACGTCGTGGCTCCGTCCGTAGTGCACCGCTTCCCGGGACAGTTCCAAAGTGGGCAGGGAGCACAGAATGAGGTCGGGCTGCTGAGCTTCTTTGGCCAAACCGCGAAAGTGGCGCCCGAGCTGTACGTGGTTGACGATTCGTCGCCAGGAAAGGTTGCTGTGGTAGTCCACGCCGTGAAGATAGATCAGCCTGAAGCGATCACTGAGTGCTCGAGTTTCCGCAGGCCGGTACCGCCGGACCTTGCGGAAGTGATCGAAGGTCGAGGTCCACCAGGTCACGTCGTAGCCGCGGTCGGCCAGCAGCTGGGCTGTCAGTCCCGACCGCCACAGGCGATTGCTGCCCGGATCGGTGGGCAGGGGCTCCCCGACGGTGATGATCCAGATCCGCAAGTCAGCCTCCATGCTGCGGGTTGGGCGCGTCTGCATGCCTCGGCAGGCGTTTCCGGGCAGCTTAACCCGGGAAATGCCGAGGATCCACCCCTCAATCGTGCGGTCCAGAGGGCATGCCGCCGGCTGATGCCTGCGCGAGTCTTGGGCTCTGTTGCCGGTCACCCCATTTGCACTCCGGCCCGCGGGCGCCTATTTTACGCCCTTCCTTTGCCCGGAGTCGGTAGGGTTTCGGGCACATCGTTTCCATCGACCGGAAATGCCGGTCTCCGGTGAGGGGTTCCCATGGACAGGAAGATCAAGAGTCAGAACATCACCTGGTCCGATGGTGATGTGGATCACGCCGCCCGCATTCTGCGCAACGGCCACAAGGCGGCGATCCTGTGGTTCACCGGCCTGTCCGGCTCCGGCAAATCCACTTTGGCCCGTGCGGTGGAGAAGGAACTTTTCCTGCGCCGTTGTCATTCCTATGTGCTGGACGGCGACAACGTGCGCTTCGGCCTGAATCGGGACCTGGGTTTCAGTCCCGAGGATCGAACCGAGAACATCCGCCGCATCGGCGAGGTGGCCAAGCTGATGATGGATGCAGGCACCATCTGTTTGACGGCATTCATCTCACCTTACCGCACCGATCGCGATGCGGCCCGGGAAATCACCCCCGACGGCGGATTCCTGGAAGTGTACTGCAAGTGCTCCCTGGAGGAGTGCGAACGGCGCGATCCCAAGGGGCTGTACAAGAAGGCCCGGGCCGGGGAGATTCCCGAGTTCACGGGCATCAGCGCTCCCTATGAGGAGCCGGAGCGGGCGGAGTTGGTTCTGGAGACCGATCGCTTCTCCGTGGAAGAGTGCGTGCAGCAGGTAATTGATTACCTTTTGCAACTTGAAGTCCTGTAATACAGGCTGCGGGCGGCTTCGGCACGATACAAACGGACCTTGCATCGCCGTGAGGCAGCAGCTAGGCTGACCGTAGCACAAAGGAAGCGGCCCGGAGGGGCTGCGCGGGCGGGACCGCCATTCCGGTGACCCTCGGGTTCCTTTATCGGGGCGTAATTTTCTTTGGGCGACTCTACTGACAATTCGAATTTGCCGCAGCGACTCCGGTCGCTGCTGAGCCGGTTATTCGGCGAGGACAGCCGGGGCGTCGTGCTTGTCAGACGTCATCGACGCCTGTTCTGTGTCTTGTTGTGCGGACTGCTGACGTCGCTCTCGTTCCTGTTGGCCTTCGTCTTGCGCTACGAGTTGTCCAGCCTGGACTCGGCGCCCATTCCCTGGATCACCTGGTATTGGCGCACCGTCGGACTCGTGATGGTCCTGCGGGTCAGCGCCTTTCTCCTGTTCGGATTGCACCGCATCACCTGGCGGTATGCCGGTGCCCACGACGTGATCCCCGTTTTCTCGGCGGTCTTTCTCAGTTCCCTGCTCATTCTGCCAACCACGTTGTTTCTGTGGGACGGGTTTTTTCCCCGCAGCATCCTGGCCATCGATGCGATCATTTGTTTCCTGATGGTATCGACCGTTCGCTTCAGTTTCCGCCTGGCCGACGACATGTTGGCGGGGCTCGGTGCAGGCCACCAGACGAAGGTCCTGGTCATCGGCGCCGGCGCGGCGGGCAATCTGACGGTACGGGCCATGCTCACCCGGGGTCTGGTGGACTACTGGCCCGTGGCAATCCTGGACGACGACCCCTACAAGCAGGGCACGACCATCTCCGGAATCCCCGTCTTCGGACCCATCGGCCGGGTGAAGGAAATCGCCGCGTCCACCGGAGCCGAGGCCATCGTCATGGCGTTGCCAACGGCCACGACCAGCGAGTTCTACAAGGTAATCCGCCTCTGCAAAAAGACGGGTTTGCCCCTGAAAACGACGCCGGATCTGGCCCAGATCCTGGGAAGCAGCAACCTGGTGACCCGCATCACGGACTTCCACCTGGAGGACCTGTTGCACCGCCGTCCGATTCGTTCTGACATTCCCGAAATTCAGCAATTCCTTTACGCGAGGACCATACTCGTTACCGGGGCCGCGGGCAGTATCGGCAGCGAGTTGTGCAGGCAGATCGCTGAACAGGGCACCCACCTGCTGGTCTGTGTGGACAAGGACGAGAACGGGCTATTCCGGCTGGAACATGAGCTGAGTGCCATCCGTGGCAAGACAGAATTGAAGTTCTTCCTGGGTGACGTGAAGGATGCCGGACGCATGGAAGAAGCCTTCTCGACTTGGCGTCCGGAGGTCATCTTCCACGCTGCGGCCTACAAGCATGTTCCCATCCTGCAGCACCATCCGGTGGAAGCGATCCGCAACAATGTGGGGGGCACCGGCACGGTGGCCGAGTTGGCCGATCGCCACGGGGTGGCCCAGTTCGTGCTCATCAGTACCGACAAGGCGGTCAACCCCACCAGTGTCATGGGAGCCACCAAGCGCATCGCCGAGCGCGTCGTCCGCTCGCGCAACCTGCGCAGTTCGACCCATTTCAGCATTATCCGCTTCGGCAACGTGCTGGGCAGCGCCGGCAGCGTCGTGGAGCTGTTCCAAAGCCAGATCCGGGCCGGCAACGCGGTGACGGTCACCCATCCCGACATCGAACGTTATTTCATGACCATTCCCGAAGCCGTGCATCTGGTGCTCTACTCGGCAACCATGGGGTCCGGCGGAGAAACCTTCATCCTGGACATGGGCAAACCGGTCAAGATCGCCGAACTGGCCCGGCAGATGATCCGGCTGTCGGGACTGACTCCCGAAGTGGACGTGCCCATCGAGTACACCGGATTGCGCCCTGGTGAGAAGCTCTACGAGGAACTCTGGACCGATCAGGAGGAGCCCTCGCCCACCAATCACCCGGGCATCCTGCAGGCGCCTGGCGAGGACGTCTTGTCTGAGCGGCTCGAAGCCGAGGTCGAGCGATTGCTGGGGAACGCCGCCCGGAACGATCTGGACGCCTGCTGGCGAAGCCTCCTGGTACTGGTGCCTACCTTCCAAGGACGCACGAACGGATTGGCCCATATTCCTCCCGACCAACAGGTTGGCGACACCGCCTCCTGAGGGTGGGATTTTCCCTGCGCACTGAACCCCGGCTCCAGCGGTTCCGGTTTTCTCCTGAGAAGCAATTCTCAGGTCATGGGCCTGGCAGCCGAAACTTCTTGCGAGGATGGCTCGGTCCATCTATATTTTGCGCGGCGACAGCCGGACGCGGGAACACTCTCGCAGTCCGGTTGTTTGTCTGCATTTTCGTAGCGGGTGGACTCTGCCTGACGGCATTCCTGAGCTTTTCCGTGGTGAACCCTGTTTCGCAGACATCGGAAAGGCAGTCGGCCTGCGGCCATCGTGACGCGACAGCGTGACGGTATTTGGAGGTTCTCGACGATGGCACTCAGCAAGGATCAAAAAGAAACGGTCATCGGTAAGTACAAAAAGCACGACTCGGATTCCGGTTCGCCCGAGGTCCAGATCGCGTTGCTTACCGAGCGCATCAACACACTCAGTGACCACTTCAAGTCCCACGGCAAGGATCACCATTCCCGGCGGGGCTTGCTCAAGATGGTTGGTCAGCGCAAGCGGTTGCTTGCCTACCTCAAGAAGAAGGACCTTGAAGGCTACCGCTCCCTGATCAAGGAACTGGGTATCCGAGGTTGATGTTTTTTCCCGGGAATGAGTTTCCGAAGGCCGTTCGGTCGTGACGGGATCCGTTGCGACCGTTCGGTATATTCGGGACCGACGTTTCCCGGGATCAGGAACCGAAAGTTGGACTCCCGGATCGCAGCCCTTCGGTTCGAGCGGAATGTGCAGTGAGGAAGAAATAACACAACAGGACGCGTAGTGCGTCCGCGCGGCAAGCGCCCGATCGGAATAAGCCGGTGGGTGTGAAGTCTAAGCGGCATGAGAGGAAAACGAGAAATGGAAAAGCACGAAGTCAGTCTGGAAATGAACGGGACCACCTTCTCCCTGGAGACCGGTCGCATGGCCCGACAGGCCAACGGTTCGGTCGTCGTCCGCATGGGGGACACCATGGCCCTGGTGACTGTCACGGCCGACAAACGACCCAGCGACCGGGATTTTTTGCCCCTGTTCGTCGAGTATCGGAACAAAACCTACGCTGCCGGCAAGATCCCCGGCGGATTCTTCAAGCGTGAGGCGCGGCCCTCGGAGCGGGAAACCCTTAGTTGCCGGCTCATCGACCGGCCGTTGCGCCCCCTGTTCCCCAAGGGTTACCGCCACGAGACCCAGGTCGTCTCGTTCATCATCAGTGCGGATACCGATTTCCACGCCGATACCCTGAGCATCACTGCGGCCTCCATGGCTCTGAATCTTTCCGACGTACCGTTCACCGATCTGGTGTCCAGTGTGCGCGTGGCCGAGGTCGAGGGTGAGTTCATTCCCAATCCCAGCCTGACTCAGCTGGAAGAGTCCACCATGGATCTGGTCGTTGCCGGGACCAACGACATCGTCTGCATGATCGAGGGCGAATGTGAAGAGATCAGCGAAGAGCGGCTGCTCGATGCCATCGAGTTCGCCCACGACTGGATCCGCAAGCTCAACGCCCTGCAGCAGGAACTGCTGACCAAGGCCGGTGGCCTGCCCAAGTGGGACATGCCGGTCGTGGAAGAGAACACCGAGATGCAGGATCGCGTCGAGAGTTTCATCGGTGCCGAGCTCAAGGAAGCCATCGTCGTCAAGGGCAAGTTCGAGCGCTCCAACGCGCTGAGCGCCCTCAAGGAGAAGGTGGCAGCCGAGTTCACGACCGATGACGGCGAGGCCGATCCCGAAGCCAAATCGGCTTTCGGTGTCGTCGAGAAGAAACTCATGCGCGAGATGATTCTGAGTGAGCGCGTGCGCACCGACGGTCGCGATCTGACCACGGTTCGCCCCATCTTCATCGAGACGGGTATTCTACCCCGGGCCCATGGTTCCTGCCTGTTCACCCGTGGCGAGACCCAGTCCCTGGGCACGGCGACTCTGGGTTCCAAGCAGGCCGAGCAGCGCATCGAGCCCCTGAACTCCGAGCAGTACTGGGGCAAGTACTACCTGCACTACAATTTCCCTCCCTTCAGCGTGGGTGAGGTCGGCCGCTATACCGGTACCGGGCGACGCGAGATCGGCCACGGCAAGCTGGCTGAGCGGGCCATCAAGCCCATCCTGCCTGCGATCGAGGACTTCCCCTACACCATCCGGTTGGTTTCGGATGTCCTGGAGAGCAACGGCTCGAGTTCCATGGCCACGGTCTGCTCTTGCTGCATGGCCCTGATGGATGCCGGCGCTCCCATTGTCAAGCCGGTCGCCGGTGTGGCCATGGGCTTGGTCAAGGAAGACGACCGTGTGGCCGTGCTGACAGACATCCTGGGCGTCGAGGATCACCTGGGCGACATGGACTTCAAAGTCACCGGCACCAGGGACGGCATCACCGCGTTCCAGCTGGACACCAAGATCGCCGGCATCAGCCGTGAGATCATGACCGAAGCCCTGACCGACGCGCGCAATGCCCGGCAGCACATCCTGGACAAGATGGAAGAGGCCTTGCCGGCGCCCCGCGAGGAAATGTCCCCGTTCGCGCCCAAGATCGAGACCATCCAGATCCCGGTCAAGCGCATCGGCGAGCTCATCGGCCCCGGTGGCAAGGTCATCAAGAAGATCCAGGAAGAGTCCGGTGCCACCATCGAGGTGGACGACGAGGGCATGGTCTTCGTGTCTTCGACGGACCAGGCTGGTGGCGACATGGCGATGAATTTCATCAAGGGCCTGATGGAAGAGCCCGAGGTGGACAAGGTCTACCACGGCAAGGTCAAGACGATCGTCGACTTTGGCGCCTTCGTCGAGTACCTGCCCGGCAAGGACGGCCTGCTGCATATCTCCGAGCTGGAGCACTTCCGCGTTGGTAACGTGGAAGACGTGCTGCAGGTGGGCGACGAGCTGGACGTCAAGCTGGTGGAGATCGATTCGCGCAGCGGCAAGGTGCGGCTCAGCCGTAAGGCCCTGCTGCCGGTTCCCGAGGGCATGGAGAACTTGCCCCAGCAGGAACGGCGTGACCGTGGTCCCCGTGACGGCGGCGGTCGCGGTGGTCGTGGCGGTCCGCGTGGCGGACGCCGCTAGGGTCACCACGCCATGAATGTCGATCCGTATCGGAACGAGATACCGCCCCTCCGGGAAGAGCTTCCCGGCGGGGCGGTCCTGTTGACAGTCCCGATGCGCACCGCCCATGCAGTGACGCTCGGCGTCTGGTTGCGTACCGGCAGCCAGAGCGAGCAGATCGAGCTTGGCGGGATCTCCCATTTTCTGGAACACATCGTTTTCAAGGGTACCCGGAAGCGTTCGGCGTACGAGATCGCTTCGACCTTCGATCGACTGGGCGCGTCGGTGGATGCCTTTACCACCAAGGATCTCGTGGCGTTCACCATCAAGGTCCTGCCCGAATACTTCAAGCCAGCGGTGGAGTTGCTATCCGAGATGCTGCTGGAGCCGGCTTTCGACGAGCAATTGGTTGCACTGGAACAGGACGTGGTCTGCGAGGAGATCCAGGAGGCCATGGACACCCCGGAAGACCGGCTTCACGATGCCTTCGCCGGCAGGCTCTACGGCAGCCATGCCCGGGGCAGACCGATCCTGGGACACCCGGCCGTGGTCCGGTCGTTCACGCCCGCACTGCTGCGCGGCGAGCACACCCGCCTCTTCGCCGGCGGAAACCTGGTCATCTCGATGGCCGGCAACGTCCAGGCGGAGTTTCGGGACATCGTGGTGGAGAACTTCCAGGTGCCTGCCGGCGCTGCCGTGCCGCCGGTGGAAGAGTCCGAAACCGGTTCAGCCGTACCGGCGGCGGCCATCGTCGATCTGGATCTGGACGACATGGATCCGTTCCGGCTCGAGTTGACCAGCCCCATCATCCAGACCTATTTCGAAATCGGGAATTTGGCCATTGCCTTCGACCATCCCGATCGCATCCCGGTGTTCCTGCTCAGCAACATCCTGGGCGGCGGCATGAGCAGCCGGATCTTCCAGGCCGTGCGTGAGCGGGAGGGTCTTGCCTACACTGTCTATACGTACAGCGATCTGGGGCGGGACGTGGGTCTGGTCAGTTGCGCCGGATCCTGCTCTCCCGACAAACTGGACCGCCTCGAGGACGTCATCCGCATGGAGTATCTGCGGCTGGCAACCGAGGGCATCACCGAAGAAGAGCTCGACAACAATCGGGCCCAGATCAAGTCCCAGCTGATATTCTCGCTCGAGGGCATGGTGAACCAGATGTTCCGCTCGGCCCGCAACGAGATTTTCTACGGCCGGTTCCTGCCGGTGGCCGAGCTGGTCGACCGAATCGATTCGGTGAAGCCCCAAGATATCCTGCGCTGCGCCGACAGCTACTTCAATCCCGAATCTCTCCTCGTAGCGACCCATGGTCCCGGCCAACCGGTGACCGCGGACCTGGACTGATCGGCCGGTGTCGTGACCACTCCGGTTGTGACTCTGGTCTGGCATCGCATCAGTCCGTATCCGCTGCCTGCCGGTACGTGGGTGTCTCCCGGTCAGCTGGCCCGCCAGCTGGATCGGCTGGCACATGCCGGAGCGGAGTTCTGGGATCCAGCCGATGCCGCGGACACGTCGAGGTCCCGCGGCCTGCCGGTTGTCGTGACCTTCGATGATGCAACCATCGACCTCTATACCTATCGCGGAATCCTGGACGAGCGCGGAATCAGGCCGCTGGTTTTCGTACCCGTGGACCTGGTCGGTCGCCCCAATTGCTGGGAGTGGCCCGTACCGGGGCGCCGTACCTCTCATCTGGACGTAGAACAGTTGCGTGAGCTGGCGGCGAACCACTGGCGAATCGGACTGCACGGCGCCAGTCACCGGGACCTGACCCGTCTGCAAGACGCCGAACTGACCGCTGAGGTGACGCGGGCCCGACACTCTCTGGTGTCGATGATCGGAGGGGAGGTCGATTCGTTTTCGTATCCCTTCGGGCGCTGTGATCAACGGGTGGTTCGGGAGGTAGTCCGCGCCGGTTTCAAACGGGCTTACGGCATGACCCGGCGCCAGCCTGAGGTGCCGGCGCAGTATCAGCTGCCGCGCAGGCCGGTTTACTGCATCGACACACCAGGAGACCTGGTGTCCAAAGTGAAAGATCCTCAGGGACTCACCGCCGCGGGCCGCTGGCAGCTCCGCAAAGAGCGTTGGGCTCATGGCGTGGGACACTGGACGGCGAACTGGAGGTAGTCGGGTCGGTCAGGTATCGAACTTCTGGACCAGGGCTGTTACTGCGTAGGAGCAAAGCAGCCAGGAACCGGCCACGGGAATCGACCAGCGGTAGGCTGCCAGCCCCGGCGCACCTGCCAGCATGGCTGCAGCGAACACGCCGCAAATCAACCACCGCCGACGGACTCTGCCCCTTGTCAGAATACCGGCCAGGCCCAGGGCCGATATTGTCGCGACGGCCACGCCGCCGGATACCGGAGCCAGCAACGGGGACCCCAGTTGCTGCATCACCAGCCAGCCTGCCAGAAGGAACAGGGCCGCGCCCTGAACCCCCGTTTCTCCCCAGCGCACGGCGGCGGTCTGTTTCCCGGTGAGTTCGTCGCCGTGGATGTCCAGGATGGCTGTCCACAGAAATCCCGTCAGCACCACCGGCCCGAGATGGGCCACCGTGGGCCACTCCGGCAACGCAGCCCATCCGCTGCCGCGGATCAGAACCAGTTGACCGAACCAGGGTGCCAGCACGACGTAGCCGAGCACGTGGGCCGCTGCGTCCCAACCGGCCCGCGCCGATAGGCGCACCGGCGGCAGGCTGTAGAGCAGGCCCAGGATCAGTGTCAGGCCAGCCGGAACCAGGGAACCGGGCAAGCCCCAGCCGGCCAGGGCGAGTCCCAGCAGGGCTGTCAGCAACGAGACCCGGATCAATGCGGTGGCCGGCAACGTCTCCATCCAGAACAGGTTCTTGGCGTTGAGGCGGTCGGTGGCCCGGTCGGTCACCAGATTGGCGCCATTGATGGCCGCCAGTATCAAGGACCAGCCCAGCCAGGCAGCGACGATCCGTTCGACGGCCAGGGAAGACGTCGCGGACACGGTGCCGTCCGGGTCCACGGCTGCGGCGCCCGTCAGTGCGGCCAGCCAGGCTGGAACCAGCAGATGCGGGCGCAGAGCGGCAACGATCAGCAAGGAACGTCGCAACGGCGATGGAGCGTGTCGATCGGGGGGAGAAGGACTCATGCACCGAGGCTAAAGCGGTCTTCCTTGCGATTCAAGTCGTACTTCCAGCCCAGGCTCTCGACGGTGGCCTGGGTAGCGGGATCGAGTTGTCCCTTGCGGACCAGCTCGCCCAGACTTTCGGGCCAGTTGCCCTCGCCGTACCGATAGAGCCGGGCGGCTTCGATGACCTCTGCCCGCAACTGGGATTGACGCAGGTCCTGACCCGAGTGGGGAGCGAACTCCACGACCGAGAACCAGCGCAGATAGCCCACGGCGCCCAGCATCAGAACGGCCATGACGGTCAGCGTGAGGGATTTCAGGCCGGGATTGAAGCGGATCTTGCGCCCGGCGCGGGCCCCGTCCTGCTCGTCCTCGTCGTCGTCTCCGGGGAGGTGCATGACGAGAATCTTCTCGTCGCACCAGGTCTTCAGGATGTCCCGGGCCACGAAACTCTCGACGCGTCCCTGGCGTACGATTCGGCCCAGGGGCAGGCCGGCCAGGGCCAGTTTCATGATCCGTTTACTGGTGGGCGTGAGTCCGTCCACGGGCACGGCCTTGCCGCCCTGGCTGAAGGTGATGGCCTGGGATGGTAGGGCTTCCCGCAATCCGGATTCTTCGTCCAACCGTCGCGCGGCTTCCATCAGCAGGCCCTGGACGTCGAGTCGAAACCGGCCCCGAATACCGTGGGGCGAATCCTTGGTGGGACTGAAGTGGTACCGGCCGCGGCGCAGCTTCATGCCCTGATGGGCCATCTCCTGAGCCAGGCATTTCAGGACCCGTATCAGTTCCTCCTCGCTGAGCATTCCCTCCGAAACGAGAATCTCCGTCAGGTCCAGGGAACTGTTGCCTTTGACGTATCCGATGTGCTTCCACTGGCTATCGTTGAAGAACCCATAGGCGCGCAGAAAGGATTCCAGGGGGTCACGACTCTTGTCGCGCCGGTCCCGGGTGGAAATGAGCACACCCTTGTCGAAGATGAACACCATGTTGCGGTGGGCATCGAGGTTCAAGAATCCCGATTTCTGCTGAGTGGCGATCAGCTGCAGGATCTCGGCCAGGTTAAAGTCACTGAGTTGTCCCTCAAGTGCCATCGCGCACCTCCTCTATCTGAGTCCGCCGCCGGTACCCATGCCGGGTCCGCCGGAAGTGTGTACTGCAGGAATGACCGGCGTCGATGCGGACTCCGGTGCCGGGACCAACGAATAGCGGTCGGGAATGCCGCGGCGCAATCCCGGACCGTCGAACAGGGCAATGAGCCAGGCCAAAGCCAGCAGAGCCGCGCCGATCAGGATCGGCAGACCGGTCCAGCCGGGCCACGCGGCCGCCGGCAGCGGCAGCCACTGGGGATTGATGGTCTCCGCCTCAAGTAGCAGACCGGGGCTCGACCACTGGGCACCCGGATCGAAGGTCCACCCGGCTGCGATCAGGAACAGGCCGACGGCCACCAACGCGAAACGGAACCAGGCTGCGGCCAGGCGTTCGGAGGCCAGGTGTCCCACCCCGGGTAGCAAGCGGCCGACACGAACGATACGGTGGGTGTGGGCCATGCCTTCGGCCCGGCTCCGGTTCTTCAACAGGGTCGCGAGGATCATATCGCTGCGAGCTCGATCCGCGGTCTCGCCACAGGTCGGGCACAGCCAGGCCCCATCGCGGACCCGGCAGCAGGTCCTGCAGACGGGTAGTCCACAGTTCTCGCATCCCCGCGGATCGTGCTGGTTGCTCCACCACAACACGACCAGTGCCGCCAGCAACAGCGGGACGCAGATCAGCCAGAACAGGGGCACCGGTTGAGCGCCCAGCAGCGGCTGCCACGAAGCGATCGTCACCAGCGCCGGATAGCGGTCGGCCTCGAAGGCGCAGGCCGCCTCCATGGAGCGGGCCGTGAGGGTGGGGTACACCACCGGAGAGTAACCGTCGCGCCGTCCCCGCGGATCGGCCCACGTCGGCGGGGTGAATCCCAGGCTGCGCGCTTCTTCGAGAGCTTCAGTAGCCTCGGGTACGAACAGTTTTTTGAAGTATACCTGGGCCATGTTGTAGGGCACTTCACCACGCCGCGGATGGGCGGCAGCGGTTGCTCTGTACTGCCCGGCTGCGTCGTCGAGGCGACCCTGGTAGTAGGTGTTGTTGGCCAGGCCTACCTGAGCCGGGAAGTTGGTCGGGTCGGTCTTCAGAACCTTGTTAAAAAGCTCGTTGCTGCGGGAGTAGCTGCCGCGGCGCGCTTCCTGGATGGCCAGCGCCACCATCAGCCGGTCGCGACGTGCGGAATCGGTTGCGCTCTGCAACCGGCGGCGCAGATCATCCGACAACGCTCCCGAGGGAGGCAACTGACAGGCCCGGTCCAGCAGCGTCACCTCGCTGGTCGGATCGACCGTGGGAACGGCCGAACGCAGGGGCGGCCAAGCGGGAAATACGAGAGTCACCGCTGCGATCCAGGTGATCGCCAGCAAGGCCCTGACTCGACCGCGGGCCCGGATCAAAAGCGGCACTGAGAACGCGGCCAGGAATCCGAACCAGCCCGGTTTCAACAGAATGAATCCCATTGGCAGCAGAATCGGCAGCCAAAGATGCAGGGTGTGGCGCCGGTTCTTCAACAACAATGCACCCAGATCGTGGGCGATGATCCGCCAGAAGCATAGATACAAGCCCACCACGAGGACGGTCCAGAACAGTCCCACCAGCAGCAGCGAACACTGATGCAGGGCAACGATCAGACGCCCCCGCGTCACCGGCGAGTCGACCAGGGCGCGCAGGGATCGGGGCAGGACCTGAACCAGGGTGGCAGTGTCGAATTTCTTGAGGGCCTGAGCCGATTGCCACCACTGGTAGCGCGGCTCGTAGGGCGCTGCTTTCAATGCCGCCTTCAGGCTCTCGTGGGCCAGGTGGGGGTCGCCGGCCACCGCGGCCCGCCGTGCCTTGTGGAAATTCCATGCACCTGCCGAGGGATTGTCCAGGCGGGGCGGTGTGCGGGGAGTCTTGGCCTTGGGGACGGTCGTCGCCGCCACGTCGGGCAGCAGCTTTCGACTGATATTCAGATCGGCGCCCTGGTACCGGGGATCCTGTTCCTCAGCCAGCGGCGGCGTATTCGCCAGAGTGTCGAGGGGCACCTTTGCCAGGTCCCTTGCCGTCGGGGAGGCCTGGGCCAAACCCGCAGCCGGCGCGCACAACACCGCAGCCAGCCCAAGCAACAGCGCCCGGCGGAGTACCCACCGGGAACGGCCGCTGTGGCCGGTTGGTGTTGACGAGATGGTCTTGGTGTATGCCATGCCACTCATTCGGGTGTTGAATCTTCCTGCTGATCGTACGATGATCCCGCCGGTTCGGTAGCGCCGCACGCCGCGTCTCCGGCCCGCATGCAATCTTCCTTGCCGATCGTCTATAGTAGTTATCGTGCAGTGACGGCAGGGTATTGAGGGGAATTTCTCACCGGTTCAAGACAGGGGCCTCGTTGCGACGATCTTTGAGCAGAATTCCGCCGCTGCGCAGACTCGTCCTGGCGACCGCCGGCCTGTGCGGTCTGGTGGGCCTGATCATCGAACACGGCGCCTATCCCGGGCCCGTCGCCCTGGCCACGGCTCGGGCTCTCAGTGGCGTGGCGGTAGCCTTGTTTCTGTTCGAACAGGTGCTCTCGTGGAGGGAACTGGGGACTTTTCGTAGATACCTCCGCAGGCGATGGCCCACATTCAGCCTGTCGGTGCTGCTGATCCTCGAGGCGCTCACCTTGCTGGTCGGGCGCGAGACGGGGTGGCTGACGTCGACTCTCAGCCGTCTGTCGGTGGGCTCGGTGACCCGGGCCTATCTGATCATCATCCAGATCTACATCGTGGCGATCTTCGCTGTGGAGGTGCCCCATCTCCATCAGCGGTTCGCCCGGTGGCGGGTTCGGCCGGCGATGGCCTTCGTCCTCCTCTTCGTCGCCTTGATCCTGGTGGGGGCCGTGCTGTTGATGCTGCCGCGTTCGACGCCGCCGGATCAGCCCATCGGTTTCCTCGATGCCATCTTCACGTCGACGAGCGCAGTATGTGTCACCGGTCTGGTCGTTCGGGACACGGGTACGGGTTTCACAGTTTTCGGCCAGATGGTGATCCTGGTCCTGATCCAACTCGGAGGCCTGGGAATCATGTCCCTGGCCGCGGCTCTCAGTCTGTTGCTGGGCAGGGGCATCGGCGTGCGCGAGAACAGTCTGTTGCGTGAAGTGTTCCAG
>Ga0209475_10001760_pt1 | contig 25099 bp, 24 predicted proteins | sample tdDd471_FD_187128 | JGI IMG/M metagenome (GOLD analysis project Ga0209475, IMG submission 187128) | Marine sediment microbial communities from the Atlantic coast under amendment with organic carbon and nitrate - tdDd47.1 (SPAdes)... | ecosystem: Environmental > Aquatic > Marine > Coastal >... | reverse complement strand
GCCGCGCGGTCGTAACGACCTGGGCAATCATGGCCGTCCTTACCCTGGCGTCATGGCTGGGCACGCGCCGCGCGTCCATTCATGCGCGCGGCTGGCAGGCCGTCATGGAAATCGTGGTGGAAACCCTGGAGAAGCAGATCAAGGATGTCATTCGCCGGGATCCTTGGCCCTATTTGCCGATACTGGGCACCTTGTTCATCTTCCTGGCGACCGCCAATCTTGCCGCTGTCATTCCGGGTGCCAAGCCGCCCACGGCGCATCTGGAAACGCCCGCCGTGCTGGCCCTGATCGTATTCCTGTCGGTACATTATTTCGGGGTCCGCTCGCTTGGCGCCGCCGATTATCTGCGGCGCTACATCAGGCCCAATCCGATGCTGTTGCCGTTGAACCTTCTGGCCGAGGTCACCCGGACCTTTTCCCTGATGATCCGCCTGTTCGGCAATATCATGAGCCACGAATTCGTCCTGGCGATCGTGGTTTTTCTGGCCGGCCTGTTGTTGCCCATACCCTTCATGCTGCTCGGCATCATGATCGGCATCATACAGGCCTATATCTTCACCATCCTCGCCGCCGTGTTCATCGGCGCAGCCGTCAGCGGCGAGACTGAATAACGGAGGGATCATGGACGGAGCTATAGAGATGCTCAGTATCGTCTGCGCGGCCGTCGCTGTTTCATTCGGCGCCATCGGCCCCGCCTTGAGCGAAGGGCGCGCAATCGCCGCAGCGATGGACGCCATCGCACGACAGCCTGAAGCGGCGGGCACGGTTTCCCGGACGCTTTTCGTCGGGCTGGCGATGATCGAGACGATGGCGATCTATTGCCTCGTGATCGCCCTGTTGCTGCTTTACGCCAACCCGTTCGTGGGCTGACGATGCAAATCGATTGGTGGACGCTCGCCCTGCAGGCGATCAACTTCATCGTCCTCGTCTGGCTGCTGCACCGCTTCCTTTACGGTCCCGTGAAGGAAGTGATCGCGCGGCGCAGGGCGCTGTCTGAAGAGGCTTTGGCGAAAGCGACGGCGAAGGAGGCGGAAGCCGAGGCGGTGCGGCTGCGCCTTGAGGACGAGCGCGCCGCCCTGGCGCAGGAGCGCCGGCAGATGCTGAAGGAGGTCCAGGATCAGACAACGGAGGCGCGTGAAAAAGCCGCCGAAAAGTCCCGCGATGACGCCCGGCAGATGTTGGAGGAGGCGCGGACCTCGATCGCCAAGGAGAGGGAAGAGGCCCTTGCCGGCATGAAGGAGGAAGTCGCCCGCCTGGCAATGGATTTGGCCGCCGGCATCCTGAAGCAATCCGATGCAGCTGCACTCGCCAATGCGTGTTTCGACCAGTTGGATACCCAGCTTCGCGGATTGAGCGATGCGGACCGGGCCGAATTGCGGAACGACGCGGCGGAGGGGAATGCCGGCATCGCCGTGGTCACGGCGGAACCGCTTGCGGCCGATGACCGGGACAAATGGAAGACGATGATTTCCGCGCATCTCGGTGAGGCTTGCGATATTCGCTTCGAAACGGATCCGGCCCTGATCGGCGGCGCGGAACTGCGCTTCCCGCATACGGCCCTGAAATTCTCCTGGGCCGACCGGCTGGAACGGGCAAGAAGGGTGCTGCAAAGTGACGACACCGCTTCGTGACGCGCTGACCGACTGGCTGCCCGAAGCCCGTTCCCGGTTGAACGCCCGGGCGGACAAACCGGTTCTGGAGCATGTCGGCATCGTCGAGCGTATCGGCGACGGCGTCGCCACCGTCTCCGGCCTGCCCAGAACGCGCCTGGACGAGGTGTTGAGGTTCGAGGACGGAACGCTGGGCCTCGCCTTCCGTTTGGAAGAAGGGAAGATCGGCTGCGTTCTGCTGGGAAGCGGAGAAACGATCGGCGCCGGCCACAAGGTTTGGGGAACCGGCGAAATCATTCGCGTCCCCGTTGGCGAGGGCCTGCTGGGCCGTGTCGTCGACCCGATGGGGATCCCCCTGGACGAAGGCCCCCAGATATCCTCCGCCCGCCGCGACCCTATCGAGCGCCCGGCGCCCGGCATCGTGGATCGTGAACTGGTGACGGAACCGTTGATGACCGGCTTGACGGTCGTGGACGCGATGATCCCGCTGGGCCGGGGGCAGCGCGAGTTGATCATCGGCGACCGGAAAACCGGCAAGACCGCCATCGCGGTGGACACGATCATCAATCAACGCGATACGGATGTCATTTGCGTCTATGCCTGCATCGGGCAGAAGACCTCGACGGTCAATCAGATCATCGAAGCGGTGCGGAAGCACGGCGCGATCGAAAAGTGCATCTTCGTCGTCGGCGCGGCGGAAGCGCCGCCGGGCGCCCAATGGATCACGCCTTACGCGGCCTGCACCATGGCGGAGTATTTCCGCGACCAGGGCCGCAGCGCCTTGCTTGTGATCGACGACCTGACGAAACACGCGATCATCTATCGGCAGCTGTCCCTGCTTCTGCGCAAACCGCCCGGCCGGGAAGCCTATCCCGGCGATGTCTTCTACGCCCATGCAAGGCTATTGGAGCGCGCGGCCAAACTGTCGGACGAACTGGGCGGCGGATCACTGACCGCCCTGCCGATCGCGGAGACGCAGGCGGAGAATCTGACCGCCTATATCCCGACGAATTTGATTTCGATCACCGACGGGCAGATCTACCTGGAACCCAAGCTGTTCTACGAAGGCCAGAAGCCCGCCGTGAATGTCGGCATGAGCGTGTCGCGCGTCGGCGGTCAGACGCAGGCAAAGGCGATGAAGAAGCTGGCCGAGACGCTGCGGCTCGAATATGCCCAGTTCCTGGAGCTGGAGGTCTTCACCCGGTTCGGCGCCATGGTGGACGAACGCACCCGGCGCACCATCGAGCACGGCAAGCGCATCCGCGCCGTCCTGGCCCAGCCGGAATACCGGCCCATCCCCCTTTCGATTCAGATCGCCTGCCTGCTTGCCCTCGGCGAAGGCAAGCTGGACGACGTTCCGTTGGACGCCGTCCCGCGCTTCAAGGCCGATATCGGCACATGGCTTCAGGATCATTGCCCGCACACGCTTTCGAACATCGAGGAGAGCGGGGAATTGTCGGACCAGGACAGGGAAGATCTCGGTTTGGCCCTGGACCGGTTCCTCACCCTTTTCCACGGGCGCGCGTCCGGGGCGGCGTGAGATGGAACAGCTTTCCCGCCTCAAGGAACGCATCGACAGCCTGCACGATTTGGGCGGCCTGATCCGGGCCTTGCGCGCGCTGTCGGCCTCCCACGTCCAGGAAGCGCAATCGGCCCTGGCCGGCATCAAGAGCTACGTGGAAACGGTTGAGGACGCCGTCGTCCAGGGTATCGATCTGTTGCCCGAATCCCAGCCGCTGGACCTCGTCGACGGCAAACCGCGATCGGCGGTGTTGATCGCGGTTTGTTCGGAACACGGTTTCGTCGGCGCCTTCAACGAACGTCTGCTCGAAAAGGCTGCCGGGCATCTGACGGAAAAGCCGGGGGCGGACCTGGCCATCATCGGCCGGCGCGGCGCGATCCTGGCGGATGAACAGCAGATGGACGTGGCCTGGAGCTTTCCGATGGCGACGGATGTCGCCGGCGTGCTGCGTTCGGCGCGTCACGCGGCCCAGACGCTCGCCAGGGCAACCCATGCCACGGTGGTCTATGCCGATTATCGGCCGGGCGGGAATTACGAGATCGTCACCAAGGATATTCTACCGCTGGACCCGGCCCTGCTTGCCCGCGCGGGCAAACGGAGCCCGCCGCTGCACCACCTTCGGCCGGAGATTCTTCTCCAGCGCCTGGCCGATGAATACCTGCTCGCCGAGATCACGCGCGCCATCATGCAGTCCCTCGCCAGCGAGAACGGCGCGCGCCTGCGGGTCATGGAGGCGGCGGACCGCAACATCGACGACAAACTCCACACGCTGCGCCGCAACGAACGCGCACAACGCCAGGAGGCGATCACTGCCGAATTGCTGGATGTCGTCACCGGCGTCGAGGCAATCGGCGACACTCCGTAACGGTTTTGAAGCCTCGGCTCCGCGTTACTCCGCCGGAACCGGTTCCGCCTCTTTCTTCTTCCGGCTGGGCATGATCCGCCGAACGACGACGAAGAACAGCGGCACGAAGAGGACACCGAGCACCGTCGCCGAAATCGTCCCGCCGAGCACACCCGACCCGATGGCGTTGCGGCCGCCGGAACCCGCGCCGCTGCTCAAGACCAAAGGCAGGACGCCGAGCGAAAAGGCGACCGAGGTCATGATGATCGGCCGAAAACGCTGACGCGCCGCCTCGACCACCGCCGTCAACAGCGGCTCACCCGACTTTTCCTGCCGGTCACGCGCGAATTCGACGATCAGGATCGCGTTCTTGCCGGTCAAGCCGATGACGGTCAGCAGGCCGACCTGGAAGAAGACGCCGTTCTCGAACCCGCCGAGAAGCGCGCCCAGCAAGGCGCCTAGCGCGCCGATCGGCATGGCCAGCATCACGGCGAAAGGAATTGCCCAGCTTTCGTAAAGCGCCGCCAGACAAAGGAAGATCGCGGCAAGCGAGAGAACATAGAGCATCGGCGCCTGATCGCCCGACCGCCGCTCCTCGTAGGACAGGCCGGTCCAGGAAATGCCGTAGCCGGGCGGCAGTTCGGAGACGAGCCGTTCCATCTCCACCAGCGCCTCGCCGGAGGACACGCCCGCCGCCGGCGTTCCCTGAATCTGCATCGCCGGCACGCCGTTGAACCGTGTCAGGCCCTGCGGACCATAACGCCATTCACCCTTGGCGAAGTTCGAGAACGGCACGAGTTCCCCGTTCGAGTTCTTCACGCGCCAGCGTTCGATATCTGTCGGGGACGTGCGGGCAAAGGGCTCGCCCTGGATATAGACGCGCTTGATCCGTCCGCGGTCGATGAAGTCGTTCACGTAGGATCCCGCCCAGGCGATCGAGAGCACGTCGCGCACATCATTCGCGTTGACGCCCATCGCACCGGCCGCGCGCCAGTCGATGTTGAGGCGGAACTGCGCCGCATCCTGAAGGCCGCTGGGGCGGACCGAACCGATCAGCGGGCTTTGCTGGGCCATGCCGAGCAAGCGGTTGCGGACCTCCAGCAATTGCTCATGGGTTTGCCCGGCGCGTGCCTGAAGAAACATGTCGAAGCCGGCGACATTGCCGAGTTCGCGCACTGCGGGCGGCACGACCGGGAAGACCAGGGCGTCGCGAATCTTCGAGAAGGCGCCGAAGGCCCGGCCGGCAATCGCCTTGGCGTTCTGCCCAGGGGCCTGCCGTTCGGACCAGTCCTTCAGCCGAACGAAACAGAGTCCCTTGTTCTGACCGGACCCCGTGAAACTGAACCCGACGACGGAGAACATCGAAGCCACCGTCTGCGTCTCGTTTTTCAGGAAGTGGTCTTCGACCTGTTTCATGGATTCGAGCGTCCGCCCCGCCGTCGCCCCTGTCGGCGCCTCCGCAAGGCAGAACATGATGCCCTGGTCCTCTTCCGGCAGGAATCCCGTCGGCGTGTTCATGAATAGCCAGGCCACCCCGCCGGTCAGGAGCAGATAGATCAGGCCGATCCGGAACGGGCGTTTAATGATGCCGCCGACGCTTTTCGCATAACCATTCTGCGTTCCGCGGAACCCGGCGTTGAACCAGCCGAGCGGGCCCTTGGTCGCGCCATGCGCATCCTTCGGCCTCAGCAAGGTGGCGCACAGTGCCGGCGTCAGCGTCAGTGCAACAAGAACTGACAGGGCCATCGCCGAAACGATGGTGATGGCGAACTGGCGGTAGATCACGCCCGTCGAGCCGCCGAAAAAGGCCATCGGCACGAAGACCGCGGACAGGACGAGTGCGATCCCGACCAGCGCGCCGGTGATCTGGCCCATGGATTTCCGCGTTGCTTCCCTGGGCGAGAGGCCTTCCTCCTCCATGATCCGCTCCACGTTCTCCACCACGACGATGGCGTCGTCGACCAGCAGGCCGATCGCCAGAACCATGGCCAGCATGGTCAGTGTGTTGATGGAGAAACCGGCCGCCGCCAGCACGCCGAACGTGCCGAGCAGCACGATGGGCACGGCGAGCGTCGGGATCAGCGTCGCCCGGAAATTCTGAAGGAAAAGGAACATGACCGCGAAGACGAGCACGATGGCTTCGCCCAGCGTTTTCACCACTTCCTCGATCGAGATCCGCACGAAAGGCGAGGTGTCATAGGGGATGACGTATTCGATACCTTCTGGGAAAAACTTCGCGAATTCTTCCGTCCGCGCCCGCACCGCGTCCGCCGTCGCCAGCGCGTTCGCGCCCGACGCCAGACTGATCGCCATGCCGGCGGCCGGCTGACGGTTGTAGCGCGCGATCGTCTGATAGGATTCAGCCCCGATCTCCACCCGCGCGACGTCCTTCAACAGGACCAGGCCGCCATCGGTCTCCGCCCGCAGGACGATCTGCTCGAAATCGTCCGGCGTCTGCAGCAGCGATTGCGCGGTGATGGTGGCGTTCAGCTGCTGGTTCTGCACCGCCGGCAGATCGCCGAAGGAACCCGCCGAAATCTGGGCGTTTTCCGCGGAAACGGCGGACACCACGTCGCTGGGGGCCAGATCGTAGGATGCGAGCTTGGAGGGGTCGAGCCATATCCGCATCGAATATTTAGACCCGAAAACCCGGACTTCCCCGACGCCCTCGATACGGCTGAAATCGTCGACCATGTTGGAAGCAAGGTAGTCGGACAGGTCGACCTGATTGTATGTCCCGTCCTTTGAAATCAGAGCGACGACCATCAGGAAACCGGCGGAGGTCTTGCGCACCGTGATGCCCTGGCGCTGAACCGGTTCCGGCAACAGCGGCTGGGCCTGGGCCAGCTTGTTCTGCACCTGCACCTGGGCGATGTCGGGATCGGTTCCCGTCTCGAAGGTGATCGTCGTCTGCGATTGGCCGGACGAGGTGGAATTCGAGGTGATGTAGCGCATCCCGTCGAGGCCGGTCAGCTGCTGTTCGATCACCTGCGTGACGGTATTCGCGACCGTTTCCGCCGAAGCGCCCGGAAATGTCGCCGTCACCTGCACGGTGGGCGGCGCGATCTGCGGATATTGCGCCACCGGCAGCACGGCGATGGCCAGAACGCCGACGCCCATGATGAGGATCGATATGACCCAGGCGAAAACCGGCCGGTCGATGAAAAAGCGTGCCATGGGGCGGCGTCCTGAAAGCTGGTCTGTTAACGGATCAATTTGCGGCTGGGCGCGTCGCGATTTCGGCGGGTGCCTCTTCCGGCGCCACCGTCGCGCCGGGGGCGATCTTCTGCAGCCCCTCCACGATCAACCGGTCGCCGGCCTTCAACCCTTCGCTCACCACCCAAAATGCGCCATGCGCCTGCACTATGGTCAGGTTGCGCTGTTCGACGACATCGCCCTCGCCGACCACAAAGGCGAAAGGTTCGCCCTGCCGGTTGCGCTGCACGCCCTGCTGCGGCGCCAGGACCGCGTTCCGGATGATGCCCTGCGGCATCTCCACCTGGACATACATGCCGGGCAGCAGCAGATCGTCCGGGTTCCCGAAGGTCAGCCGCAATGTCACGACGCCCGTCGATTCATTCACATAGGGTTCCGCCGCCGTGACCTCGCCCTTGTGCTCGAAGGTTTCGCCATCGGCCAGGATCAGCGAGACGGATGTGTCGAGGCCGGCGAAGCGGCCCTGCATCGTGCCCTTGCGCCAGGCCAGGATTTCCGCCGCCGATTGGGTCACATCCACATAGACCGGGTCGAGCGCGCGGATCACCGCCATCGGCTCGTCCTGAGCCGCCGTGACGAGCGCGCCGCGGGAAACGAAGGAGCGGCCCAACGTGCCCGAAAGCCGGGCCCGGATCGTGGTGCGGTCCAGGTCGATTTCAGCCGCCTGCAATTCCGCCTGCGCAACCTGAAGCGTGGCCGCATCGACATCGCGCTGCGCGACCGCTTCTTCCAGACGCTGTTCGCTGACCGCGCCGCGGCCGATCAGTTCTTCGGCGCGTTTCGCATCCTTGACCGACGCTTTCAGCCGCGCCGCCGCCACGGCGACCGCGGCATTCGCGGCGGCAACCTTGGCTTCGTAGGTGGCCGGATCGATCAGATAGAGGGGGTCGCCCGACTTGACCTTGCTGCCTTCCTCGAAAGTGCGTTCCACGATGATCCCGTTGACCTGCGGCCGCACTTCGGCGACGCCGGAGGCGACGACGCGCCCCGGCAACCGGGTCGTCAGCGTCACATCCTGGGTTTTCAAGGTGACGACGGTGACGGGTTGGGGCGGACGCGCACCACCTTGCTGGTTCTGAGCGACCGCAGTCCCGGCACCCGCCGTGATACCGATCGCCAGCATCATGGATGCAAGGGAAGTGACAAATTTCTTCATGACCATATCCGTGCCGAGGGCTGAAGCCTAATTGGGTTTTACAAAACTGGTCGGTTTTGTTAATTGAAGCCGATACGGGATGCAAGCGGATTCATTCGCAAGTGCACAAAAGAGGTAGGAGTGAAACGTTGCTCGGCAACACCTTGAACGACTTTCGAGCAAGAACGCGCGGCCGCCCTAAAGAATTGAGTAAAGCGGAACGGGAGACGGCGATTCTCGATTCGGCGGAGGTCCTGCTGGCGGAGGCGGGCCTCAAAGGGGCAAGCATGGCTGCGATCGCAAAAGCCGCCGGCATGTCGAAGCGTACTCTCTATGAAGTCTTCCCGAGCCGCGCCGCCTTGTTTGAGGCGTGCATCCGCCGCATTCGGCTTTCCTTCGTGAAACCTTTGGACGAAGAGGCGCGGCGACGCCCGCTGCGCGACCGGTTGCTGGCCTTGTTCGAACCTGAAACGCGGCCCGCGAACACGGCCACGCCCAAGGCCATCTTGAAAGCCATAATCGTCGAAGCGCGGAACCATCCGGACCTTGGCCAGATATTCCTGCGCGAAGGCCCCTCGGTCTCACGATCGATCGTGCGCGACGAACTTGTCCGAGCGCAAAAGGCCGGCGAAATCGTACTGAAAGACCCCGATCTCGGCGCCGTCATGCTGTGCGACATGGTGTTCGAGAACCCGCTGGACTACCTCGTCGACGGAAACCTGCCGCCTCAAACCGTGGAGCAGGCCAAAGTTCGGTTGAGAACCGCCGTCGACACTTTCCTGAACGGATGCGCTCCGCGCGCCGTCCGGGTCGGCCCTTAGCGGGCCCTACCGAACAGTTGGGACAACACCATCATCAGCGAGGTCACCAGAACCATGATGGTCGAGATCGATGCGATTGTCGGATCGATCTGATCCCGCAGCGCGTTGAACATGTTGCGCGTCAGGGTCGCGTTCTCCCCGCCTGAGATGAACATGGCCACCACGACTTCATCGAAGGAGGTCAGGAAAGCGAGCAGCGCGCTGGTGATCACCGCGAAGCGGATCTGCGGCAGGGTCACCGTCAGGAACGCCTTCCAGCGCGGCGCGCCCAGACTGCGGGCCGCCATTTCCTGGTTCATGTCGTAGCCTTTCAGGGCCGATCCGATGACGATGACGACAAGGGGAAGCGCCAGCAGGCTGTGCGCCATGACCAGACCCGCCATGCTGTAGACGATGTTCACCTTCACGAAGACATAAAAGGCGCCGATGGCGACAAGGATCAACGGAACCATCATCGGCGTAATCAGCAGCACGAAGACAAGGCGCGTGAAGGCCATGGCCGAGGTATGCAGCCCATAGGCCGCGAGAATGCCGACCGGCGTCGCGAAAAGCATGGTCAGGAAGGCGGCCTTGAAGGATGCCACCGTCGCGGCCATCCATTCCGGCGAATTGAAATAGTTCTCGTACCAGCGCAGCGACCACGTTTCCGGCGGGAATTCCAGATACTGGGAATCCGAGAAGGACATCGGCACGACGATCAGCGTCGGGGCGACGAGCAACAGCATGATGATGGTGGCAAGGGCATAGAGCCAGAGCCGACCGCCATGGGTGATCTGCGTCTCGGACGCGGGTTCCTGCAGCCATTTCCGCATCAGTGACCACCCCCCACGACCTGTTCCAACCGCACGAAACGGGATGCGACCCAAAGCACGCCGATCGTCAGGGCGAGCAGCACGACCCCAAGCGCGCTGGCCGCCCCCCAGTTCACGAACAGCTCGATATTGGAGGCGATCTTCATCGACACCATGATGACCTTGCCGCCGCCCAGCACCGCCGGCGTCACGTAGAAGCCGAGGCACAGCACGAAAACGATCAGCATGCCCGCGAACAGCCCTGGCGTGGAGAGCGGGAAAAAGACCGTCCAGAAGGCGTTGACCGGGCTGGCGCCCAGATTCGACGCCGCCTTCATCAGGTCCTTGTTCACCGATTTCATGGAGGCATAAAGCGGCAGAACCAGGAAAGGCAGCATGATATGCACCATGCCGATCAGGGTGCCGGACATGTTGTGAACGATTTTCAGCGGTTCGTCCCACAGGCCCAATTCGATCGCGAAAGTGTTCACCAGCCCTCGTTTCTGCAACAGCACCAACCAAGCATAGGTCCGCACCAGCAGCGACGTCCAGAACGGCAGCAGCACCGTGATCATGCAGATATTCGCGATCCGCGCCGGCAATTGAGACAGGAAATAGGCGAGCGGATAACCGATCGCGACACAGATCACCGTGGTGAATATGCTGACCTCGAATGTCGTGATGAAAATCCGCATGTAGGATTTCCGGCTGACCATGCGGGCGTAGTTCTCCAGGGAAAACGTTCCGTCCGCGCCCAGGAAGGACACATAAGTCAACCAGCCCGCCGGAATCACCAGAATCACCAGGACCAGCAGGATCGCCGGCGAGCAGAGGCCGAACAGGCGAAGCCGCTCCAGAAAATCGTCCTTCTGCAGCCCGGCTTCATTCATGTCGCCGGAAGAAGCGACGGTGTCGACGGCGGCCATCCTATCCCTCCTCGCCGGAAATGATGACCGTGTCGTCGGCGTGCACGCCGAGCGTTACCGGGTCGCCGGCCGCGGGCAGCTTGGCGACAGCATTGCCGCGGACGACGCCGCGCAGACTGACCTCGATCCCATCCGGAAGCGTGGCGTACAGCAGGAAACTGTCGCCCTGATAGACCACGTCCTGCACAATGCCTTGGAATGTGTTCATGCCCTCCCCCGCCGATGGATCGACGATCCGGATGCGTTCCGGCCGCAGCAGCAGGTAGAGGGAAGGCGCATCCGGCACTTTTTCGGAAACATGCAAGGGCGTGCCCGAATAGAGCAGCCTGTCCCCGTCGCGCGTGACCGGAAGGAAGGTTGATTCACCGATGAAGTCGGCGACGAAACGGTTGGCGGGCTTTTCGTAGATCCCGACGGGGTCGTCCAGTTGCATCACCCTGCCGTGGTTGATGACGGCAATGCGGTCGGACATGGTCAGCGCCTCGCGCTGGTCGTGGGTCACGTAGACCGTCGTCATGCCGATCTTGTCGTGCAGATGGCGCAGCTCGATCTGCATCCGGTCGCGCAGTTTCTTGTCCAGCGCCGATAGCGGTTCATCCATCAGCAGGATGCGCGGTTCGAAGACGATGGCGCGGGCCAGCGCAACGCGCTGCTTCTGGCCGCCGGACAACTGGTCGATGCGTCGGGCGCCGTACCCGCCGAGCTGGACCGTTTCCAAAGCGCGCTCGACACGCTCGGCCGCTTCGGCCTTGGGCACGCGGCGCAGCCGCAGCGGATAGCCCACATTGCCGGCGACGGTCATATGGGGAAACAGGGCGTAGCTCTGGAAGACCATGCCGACGTCCCGCAGATGCGGCGGCTTCCGAACAACCTCGTCCTCGCCGAATTTCAAGCTGCCGCGATCGGGGCGCGTGAAACCGGCCAACACCATCAGCAAGGTCGTCTTGCCCGAGCCCGACGGACCCAGGAGGGTCATAAACTCGCCGCTCTTCACATCCAGACTGACATCGTTCAACGCAAAGACCTCGCCATAGGTCTTCGTCACATTGCGAATGGTGATCGGCAGGGCTTCGGAAGGATTGGTCATGCAGTACACTCTATCTTATCGGTCGACCATTCCGCCAGAATCATGGGGCGGAAGGAAATGAAGGCGGGCCAATCGAAACCGGCCCGCCTTCATTGCACGCTACGCTAAACTATTCGGTCAACATTTCCTGATACATTTCGGCCGCGATGGTTTCCCATTTCGCATACCATTCCAGGCTGACCGGAAGCTGCAAGCCCGCATTGTCCGGATGGGACGGCAGCGTCTTGGCGACTTCCTTGTCGATGGTCGGGTAGTCGTAGGCCGCTTTGTTGGTCGGCCCGTATGTGATGTATTTCGGCAGGTTCGCCTGGTATTCGGCTTTCGAAATCTCGGCCAGGAACTTCATCGCCGTATCCTTGTTCGGCGCGCCCTTCGGAATGGCGAAGCAATCGTAATCCAGCAGGGCCTGATTGAAGCTGTAGGCGACCTTGGCGCCATCGGCCTTGGCCACGTCGAAACGGCCGTTCCAGCCGGTGGTCATGTCGACCTCGCCATCCTTCATCAACTGGGCATGCTGCGCGCCTGAGGCCCAGAAGACGTCGATATGCGGCTTCAATTCGCGGATCTTGTTGATCGCGCGTTCGATGCCTTCTTCCGAGTCGAGCACCTTATAGACGTCTTCCGGCGCGACCCCGTCGGCCATCAGGGCCGGTTCGAGCGCACCGGCGACCTTGCCGCGATAGGCGCGCTTGCCCGGGAATTTCTCGACGTCCCAGAAATCGGCCCAATTCTGCGGCCCCTTGTCGCCATAGGTCGCGGTGTTCCAGGCATAGACGGTCGAGAAGACGTCGCCGCCGACGCAATGTTTCGTATACAGGGACGGGTAGAAGGTGGATACGTCGATGATGCTGTAATCCAGTTCCTCCAGCAGTCCTTCCGCGCCGGCGCGGGCGGCGGAACCGGAACCGCTGGCGACGATGTCCAGCGTCACAGCACCGGTTTGAACCTGCAGGCGCACGTCGGACATGCCGCCATAGGTTTCTTCCTTCACTTCGATCCCCGTCTTGGCGGAGGCCGGCTGGAACAGCGCCTTGCTCTGGGATTCCTGATACGAACCGCCCCAGGACGCGATCGTCACGGATTCCGCTTTCGCGGCGCTGATGCCGAAGGCCGTGATGGCGGCAACGGCGGTTGCGAGTAGTTTCTGTCTCATTCCTGTTCTCCTTGTTTGTTAGGCCTTGCAGCCTATTCCCCTTTGGTTACGCCCCTGCGTCGCCGCGAAACCGCGGCGTCAGCGGCCTCTCCCCGGTACTCGGTAAGACCACAGCAACATCACCCCCGAGTTCCCAATGCCTTGCGGCATTCCTGCTGGTCGCGCCAGCGGTACCAAGAGACAATCCAAGGCAAGAACCAGGGATTGCCGGTATAAAACGGCCGCGTCGGAAACGGCATTCCATCGAAGCCTGTTTTCCCTTCGGCCAAACCCAAAATTTTCTGACCGCTGCGCATGCCCAGGTAACTGGCCATGGAAACGCCCGACCCGCAGTAGCTGAGCGCGTGATGGACGCGTCCCCTGGATCCGATATGGGCGAGTTCGTCGAAACTGTAGGCGACCGTGCCGAGCCAGGAGCGGGAAATGCGCGTATCCCGCAACTGCGGGAAAATCCGCACCATGTCCCGGTGCAGCAAGGGTCCGCTGATCCGCGGATCGACCTCGTCCGCCGAAACCCGTCCGCCGAAAACGATGCGCTTCCGGTCGGGCGATGCGCGGTAGTAATAGACGACGCGGCAGGTGTCGCTGGCGATCCTGTCTGTCGGAAACAACTCGTCCACCAGGTCCGGCGGCAGTTCCTCGGTCGCGATGATATAGCTGCCGATGGGTATGATCCGCCGCTTCAGCCAGGGCGTGAGGTTTGTGGTATAGCCGTTCGTCGCCACCATGACGTCCCGCGCGCGGATTTCGCCCTTGGCCGTCAACACGCGAACGCCGTCCTTCTCCTCGATCAGGCCCGTCGCTTCGCAGTTCGGCACAAGAACGGCGCCGGCCGCCTCCGCCCTCTCCAGCAGGCCGCGATGATACTTGGCCGGATGAAGCGAGGCATGGCGGGTATAGACGACGCCGCCGAAATAGGAATCCGTCCCCAATTCCCGCCTTTGTTCCGATCGCGGCACGACGACGGCTTCGGTGCCTTCCTCCCGCAATCCGCGCTCGGCCGTTCGGGCCAGGTCCTCGTAGTGGTCGGGCGTGTGCGCGGCATGGAAGCGTCCGACCCGGCGGAAATCGCAGTCGATCCCCTCCCGCCCGACGAAATCCTCGATCCAGCTGAGCGCGTTGACGCCTTCCTGCCGGACGGCCTTGGCTTTCTCCGCGCCGACCTTCCGGGTCAGCGCTTCCAAGCTGGGCTTCACGCTGGTGCTGATCTGGCCGCCGTTCCTTGTGCTGCAGCCATGCCCCATGTCGCCGACATCAAGAACCACTGTCTTCCGCCCGGCGCGGGCTGTCTCAAGCGCCGTGTTCAAACCTGTATAGCCGGATCCGATGACGACGACATCGGCGCTTTCGGGCAAATCGGACGTCACGGCGGTGAAGGGACCGAGGTCGTCGAGCCAGCTTGGCGATTCCCGGTAGTCGTCGGCGAAGACGCCGCGCCCGGCCAATGGATTCGTCCCGGATTTCCCTTGCGAGATATCCCGTTCCGCCGGTTTCGAAATGTTTGCCCCTTTTCCGGCCGCTTCGCCGGATGCCTCCGCAACGCTCACGATTACTCTCGCCACCCTATTGGATTTATTTTTCCCCAGATGAAGCGTTAGGTGGGTGACGAATAAAGTCAATTTAAATAGAGTTATATGAAATTTCGATTTCCTTATACGCTATCTGTCCCTGTCGGAGGCGAAATGCGGGTCAAACGAAGGCATCTGGAAGTTTTTCACGCTTTGATGGAAGCGGGCTCCGTCTCCCGCGCGGCGGAAAGGCTCAACCTGACGCAGCCGGCCGTCAGCCTCGCGCTGTCGGCGTTCGAGAAGGAACTCGGCTTTCCTTTGTTCCATCGATCGAAAGGATTCTTCGCGCCGACGGGCGAGGCGCAAGCCCTGCATGCGGAAACGGAAATCGGTCTTCTCGCCATGGCGCGGATCGACCGGCGGGCGGCGGAAATCTCATCCGGCCGGGTCGGCAGCGTCAGCATCGCCAGTAACGGTGCGGTAGCAATAAACCTGCTTCCCTGGCTGATCGCCGATTTCCAGAAACTCTATCCGAAAATCTTCGTCGACTTGAAAATCCGAAGCTCACGGCAAATCGCCATGTTCGCCAGCGGCCGGCAAGTCGATATCGGCCTGCTGGACGCACCGGTTCCCGTCACCGGGCTGGACAGCACGATCTTCAAACTGCCCTGCGTCTGTGTTTTTCCGGAAGGGGATCCGCTGGAAAAAGAGGACGTCATTCGACCCGAGATGCTGGCGAATCGGTCCGTCATCGCCATTACCGGAGACCACAAAGTGGACAAGGCGGTGGACATGCTGACGGCGGAAGCAGGGGTGCGGATCGAACGGCGCGTCTCCTGCTCCTATTTCGCGATTGCCCGGAACCTGGTGCGCGCGGGGGCCGGCATTGCCCTCATCGACGCCTTGAACGGCACCCGGCAATTGGAGGACAAAACCGATTGGCGGCCCTTTGAACCGCGGATCGATTTCGAACTGGCCCTGGTGACGCCGTCGGATCAACCGATGGAGAAGGCCGCCCGGACTTTCCATGCGGCGCTGGTCGAATACCTGACTGCCTGTGCGGAGTCTTCCTATCCCGGCGACCTTGGAAACCTGTTCGAAATCGCCCGGCCGACCTAGGCGATGGAAACCGCTCGCGCGGTCCGGCACCGTCTATTCGTGCCGCAGGGCCTCGATCGGGTTCAAATGGGCGGCGCGGCGCGCGGGGAAATAGCCGAAGACGACGCCGACCGCGGCCGAAAAACCGAAAGCCAGCAGCACGACATTCACGTCGAGGATGAATGGAATATTCATCGTGACGACCGCTGCCCCCGCGAGGCCGAGCCCGAGCAGAACGCCGACGATTCCGCCGACGAGCGCGAGGACGACCGCCTCCACCAGGAACTGCATCAGGACTTGTTTCTCCGTCGCGCCGATGGCGAGGCGGATGCCGATTTCCCGCGTCCGTTCGGTGACCGAGACCAGCATGATGTTCATGATCCCGATCCCGCCGACGAGCAGGCTGACACCGGCGACAGCCCCGAGCAGGATGGTCAACATGGTCGTGGTGGCGGTCTGCGCGGCGACGATCTGCTGCATGTCCGCGACCGCGAAATCATCGTCTTCATTGGCCGATATGCCGCGGCGTTCCCGCAGCAGCCATTCGATATCGCCCTGCACCTTGGCGGACACGCTCTTATCCGCGGCCGAAACGTAGATCCGACCGACATCCGAATTTCCGGCAATCCGGCGCTGGAAGGTGCGAAGCGGCATCAAGACGATATCGTCCTGATCCTGGCCGAAGCCGGACTGCCCCTTCTCCGTCAGCAGGGCGATGACCTCGCAGGAAATCTTGTCGACCCTGATCTTCAGTCCCACGGGATTGAGGGAGCCGAACACTTCCTCCCGCACCGTTTCCCCGATCGCGCAGACCGCTTGCCCGCCGCGCAATTCGCTCTCGGCGAACGGACGGCCGGTTTCAATGTCACGGGCCTGTGTCGTGAAATAGTCGTTGTCGGTTCCGACCACCGTCACCGAACGGCTCTCGGACCCGTACACCACCGTCTTGTTCGCACTGGAGGCCGGCGCCACCGCGTTCACGTTCCGCAATTGGGTTTTGAGGGCGTCGACATCCCGGGCGCTGAACGGCTTCGCCGAGGCACTCGCCCGGCCCGGCCCCAACTGGCCCGGCAGCACGAACAGAAGGTTGGAGCCGAGCTTTGACATCTCCTCCTCCACCTTCGCGGTCGTGCCGTTCCCGATCGTCACCATGGCGATGACGGCGCCGACGCCGATGACGATGCCGAGCAGGGTCAGGAAGGAACGGAGCGCGTTGCGGCGTATCGCCTGGATCGCCAGTTTGAGGGTTTCGAAAATCATCGGCGGACCTCCTCGCCGTGACTGTCCAGATCGATCCGCCCGTCCCGAAAGCGGATGATCCGCCCGGCATATTCCGCCATGTCCGGTTCATGCGTCACCATCAGGATCGTAATGCCCTGTTCTTTATTCAGCCGGGTCAGCAATTCCATGATCGAGATGCTGGTCTTGGTGTCGACATTCCCTGTCGGTTCGTCGGCCAGAAGCACATAGGGGTTGGTGACGATCGCCCTGGCGATCGCGACACGCTGCTGCTGGCCCCCCGACAGCTCACCGGGTGTATGATCCGCCCGATCCGCCAGGCCGACCTTGTCCAAGGCGTCCAACGCCATGGCCCGGCGCGTCCTTGCGCGGACGCCGCGGTAGATCAGAGGAAGCTCCACATTCTCAACCGCCGAGGTTCTGGCCAGAAGATTGAACCCCTGAAATACAAACCCCAGGTAATTGCGACGCAGACGGGCCCGCTGATCCCGGGTCAGGGACCCGACATCGACGCCCATGAAGCGGTAGACGCCGGTCGTCGGTTCGTCCAGGCAGCCGATGATGTTCGTCGCCGTCGATTTTCCCGATCCGGAAGGCCCCATGATCGCAACGAATTCACCTTCTTCGATCCGAAGGTCCACGCCGGCCAGGGCATCCACGCGCGCGGCCCCTTCACCGTAGACTTTCGTAACCTCGACCAGTTCGATCAGGGGCACGGGCGCCTGGGGGTCAACCGACATCGCGGGCCCTACTTCACGCCCGTCGCGGTATCGACGATGATGTCCTGTCCGGGGTCGAGATCGCCCTCGACCACTTGCGTCCGGCTGCCGTCGCTGGGACCGACCTTGACGGGGACCGCTTGCGGCTGGCCGTCGGTCAAGACCCATACGGTTCTGTCCGTTCCGGTGCCGGCCTGTTTGCTCGGCTTGCGCAGGCGACCCGCCCCCGGCATCAGCATTTGTATCAGGCTGCGGCTTCCCGCCTCTTCCTCGACCGGGGGCGAAAAGCGCAGCGCTTCGTTCGGAACCGTCACGATATCCGTCAATTCCTGCACGACTATTTCGGCCGTCGCCGTCATGCCGGGACGGAGCAGCAGGTCGCCGTTATCGGTCGCCAGGACGGCCTTGTAGGTCACCACGCCCTGCACGACCTCCGACCCGTAACGCAGATCCTCGATAAGCGCGGGGAAGTGTTTTTCCGGATAGGCGTCCACCGTGAAGGTGGCCTTCTGGCCCGGCGCGACCCGGCCGACATCGGCCTCATCCACATCGACTTCGACCTGCATCTTGGCCAAGTCTTCGGCCAGAGTGAAAAGAACCGGGGCCTGCAGGCTGGAGGCGACGGTCTGGCCCGGTTCGACATCGCGCTGAAGGACGATGCCGCTGATCGGGGAAAGTATGTTGGCTTTCGACAGGTTGGTCTCGTTGAGTTTCACATCGGCGGCGGCAACCGCCACATCGGCCAGCGCACTGTCGACCGCCGCCTTCGCGCGGTCGTAATTGGCCTTGGCGACGTCGAGATCCTGTGCCGAAACGACGGCGCGGTCGACAAGCGCCTTCTTGCGCTCGTAGTCGAGACGGCTTTCGTTCAATGTCGCTTCGGCGTTCTTGACCTTCGCCCTGGCCGCAGCCAGTTGCGCCCGCGAACTGTCCACAGTCGCCTTCAGCTTGTCGGTATCGAGGACGGCGAGGACCTGTCCTTCCGCGACCGGATCGTTGTAGTCGACGAAGACCTCTTTCACCGTGCCGGACAGTTCGCTGGATACGTCGACCTCGTTGATCGGCTGAACGGACCCCGTTGCCGTCACGATCACCTTCAGGTCGGTGCGGGTCACCTCATCGGTGATGTAGGAAATCGTGCCGGCCGTCCGCCCGCCGGCCCAGACGAAATAGAGTCCGGTTCCGACAGCGCCGATGATGACGGCGTATATCAGAAACCGGAAGAAGCGGCGTAGCCGCGACGGCCCCGATTTCCCGATTCCCAACGCCTTTTCTATGTCCGGCCTGGAGGCAGCATCCCGATCCGTTGGTGTCATTGCGTCCTCTGTGCCGATAGGTCCCGTATATGGGGTTCGTTATCTTTCCAGCAAGACAATGCTGCCGCAAGGGAACGCGCGTGGCGCGCCCGCGCGACACTTGGACACACGGGAAGGCCCGCGAAGGCTAGCGGCCGGTAACCCTGCCCATGCTTCGGTCATGCCATTTCGACAAGAGCAACAGGGAAGACACGGCCCCGACGAGGGCCAGGAACATGTCCCATTGCGTATCCCAGATATCACCCTGGGTTCCGAGGAATTTTTCCGCCGATTGTCCCAAGGCGACGGCGCTGCCCCATTCAAGGAGTTCATAGAACGCGCTGAACGCCCAACAGAAACAGACGACAAGGAAGGACAGCCAGCGGCTTCCTTTCAGCGGTGAATTCCGAACCAGAATTTCCCGCGCCAGAAGGGCCGGCACGAAGCCTTGCGCCAAATGGCCGATCCGGTCGTAAGGGTTGCGCGTGAAATCGAGGACGTCCTGCAGCCAGAATCCCAGCGGCACATGGGCATAGGTGTAATGCCCGCCATAGACCAGGATCAGGGCATGCACGAAAAGCAGGGCGTAGACCAAGTTGGACAGCGGGAAAGTCCGATAGGTGAAAACCAGCACCGGAACGCCAACAATCACCGGACCAACCTCCAGCAGCCAGGTCAGCCGGTCGTAAGGGCCGATTCCACTGACGGCCAGGGCCGCAATGCTAAGCAGCAGCAGAACAACCGGTATCCGTCCTTGTGTCGTCATCGGCGGCTCCCTGGATGCGTATGGTAAAAGCTTGGATCGCCGTTCGGACACCAAGGCTGTATCTCTTGCGGCGGTCATGCCTCCAACCAGTGTACCGGTGATCGGTTCCGGCGAACAAGGCGGGTGGGCCTCAGCGGAGGTTTGAGAAGCGCGACCTAGCCGCCGCGATGGCGTTCTCAGCACTGCCCAAAATGTGTTTTTCCAGCAGCAGGGATCCCTGCCCAGCTTGCCTTCGTGCCAGCAGGGATACCACCCGGCGATGCTCCTCCAGGGTCTTGCCGCGACGGTCGTCGTCCTCGAGTTCGAGATTCCGAAAGACCAGGATCTTATCCTCGATCTGCCGGAGCTGCTTCAGGAGGATCGGATTGCCGGAGAGTTTGGCCAGCGCGAAATGGAACTCCGCGTCGTAGATATCCAATGACTTGAAGCGCGCCGTTGCGCCTTCGGAGGACCAGAACGCAACGAATTTCGCCAGCGCGTCATCCGAAACGGTTCGGCACGCGGTCTTGAAGGACCATGTCTCTAGCGCGGCGCGCACCTGATACAGCGCCAGGATTTCACCGGAGTCGATGTCGCGGCAGAAAAACCCCCGGTTCGGGATAAAACTCATGAAGCCTTCGGTCACGAGACGGTTGAGCGCCTCGCGCACGGGAATCCGGCTGACGCCGAATTCGGTTGCCAGTTCGCCTTCCTTCACCTTCTGTCCAGGGTCGAAACCGAATTCCATGGCCCGCCGCTTGACGCGCTCATAGACCCGTTCTACCCCGTCCGCCTTGCGTTTCGTCATCGATCATTCCAGTTGCAGGAAAACTGTATACACTTTTGCGCAGCTATGATAAAGCGTTTCCATTCGGCTGCGCCCTGGCGAAGCCGTCCACCAATGATAGGGGAGATCAACCATGACTATCGAACGCCTCCACACAAACGACCGCATGAGCCAGGTCGTCATCCACAACGATACCGTCTATCTCGCCGGTCAGGTCGCACTGAAGGCGCCGGGCGCCAGCGCTGCGGATCAGACCAAGGCGATCCTGGAGCAGATCGACTCGCTGCTCGCCGAAGCCGGCACCGACAAATCCAAGGCCCTTTCCGCCACCATCTGGCTTTGCGACATGGGCGATTTCGACGCCGTAAACGGTGTCTGGGACGCTTGGGCCAAAGGCGGCGCTGCCCCTTGCCGCGCTTGCGTCCTGTCGCCGAAACTGGCGGCGCCGCAATTCACCGTGGAGATCGGCCTGATCGCCGCCAAGTGATCATCTGAACCGGAGACCGGGGCACCATAACGCAGTCCTTACGGAAGAGCGCATCATGCATATCGTTGTTCTCGGGGCGGGAATTGTGGGTATCACGACCGCCTACCAACTCCTCAAGGACGGCCATGCCGTCACGGTCCTCGAACGCGAAGCTGCGCCGGCTCAATTCACGAGCCACGCGAATGCCGGTCTTGTCGCCCCCGGGCATGCCTATGCCTGGGGGTCGCCGGCCGCGCCGGGCATGATGCTGCGGTCGCTGTATCGCGGCGATCAGGCGATCCGCTACAAGCCGCAACTGTCCCTGCGGCAATGGAAATGGTCGCTTGCCTTTCTGAAGGAATGCAGCGCCGAACGCGCCGCCGCCAACACGCAGATCAAGGCGCGCCTGTGCCTCTATTCCCAGTCCATGCTTGACGAGGTCGAGGCGGAAACAGGCGTTGAATATGACGGGCTGTCAGGCGGATTGCTGTATTTCTACCGCAGCCTCGACCGGCTCGCCGCAGCCAGTCAAAAGGCGAACATCCTGCGCAACCAGGGCGTCGCCGTTCAGGAAATGTCGCGGGACGAAGTGATCGCCACCGATCCGGGGCTGGAATCGGCGCGCGACAAGATCGCCGGCGGCTTGTTCGCCCCGACCGACGCCAGCGGCGACGCGCATCTTTTCACCAGGGAACTGGCGAAGGTCTGCGCCGGGAAGGGTGCGGACATACGCTACAACACGGAAGTCACCGGATTGACCCGCAAGGACGGCGCCGTCCAGTCGGTCGAAACGACGGCGGGGTCCGTCGCCGCCGATGCGGTTATCCTGTGCCTGGGCGTCTATAGCCCGCATCTCGCCGAAACCCTGGGGCTGAAACTGCCGATCTATCCGGTGAAGGGATATTCGGTCACCGTGCCGTCGAAGGATCTCGATACGCCCCCCGTCATCGGCGGTGTGGACGAGGAGAATCTGCTGGCCTATTGCCCGATGGGCGACCGGATACGCCTTACGGCGACGGCGGAGATCGCCGGCTATTCCACCGCGCACAAGCCGTCGGATTTCGACGTCATGCTGGAAAAGGCTCGCGAATTGTTCGGCGACAAGCTGGGCCGTTCGGGCATCACATACTGGGCCGGGCTTCGGCCGATGACGCCCACGGGATTGCCGATCGTCGATCGCTCCCCCATCGACAACCTGTTCATCAATACCGGCCACGGCCATATGGGCTGGACCATGTCCAACGGCTGCGCCCGGATGATCGCCGACATGGTCGGCCAGCGGACACCATCACATTCTAACGAGGGCATGCGTTATGTTGGCTGAAACGGAAATCATCGAACATCTGCCCTTCACGACGGAACGCGTCATCGCGTCCCGCGCGCGGATCGGCGTCGTCGTGCTGGCCACCGATTACACGATCGAGCACGAGATGCGCCAGTTGGTGCAGATCCCCGGCGTCGACATCTATCACGCGCGGATCGCCAATTCGGTTTCCATCACGCCGGAAACGCTGCGCGCGATGGAACCGCTGCTGACCTCCACCGCCGAATTGATTCTGCCGGGCGACACGCTGGACGTGCTCGCCTTCGGCTGCACGTCGGCCTCCATCGTCCTGGGCACGCCGCGGGTTGACGAATGCCTGCGCGCCGCCAAACCGGAAGCCAAGACCACCAACCCGGCCTTCGCCGCCTTCACCGCCTTCCGGGCGCTGGGCGCGAAACGGATCGCCCTGTTGACCCCCTATTCCCGGGACGTGAACGAAATGGTTCAGCGGTCCGTCGAGGAAGCCGGTTTCCAGGTTCCGGTCTTCGGCAGTTTCAACGAACCGAACGACCCGACCGTGGCCGCCATCGACACGGCCAGCCTGAAATCCGCCGTGGCGCGGATCACCCGGGACCATCAGGCCGACGCCGTCTTCATTTCCTGCACCTCGGTCAGGATCGCCGCCGCCGTGACGGAAATCGAGGCGGATCTGGGCATTCCCGTCACCTCGTCCAATCACGCGATGACCTGGCATTGCCTGCGTCTGGCCGGCATCGATGAGAAAATGCCGCAGCACGGGAAACTCTTCACCCTGTAACGGACGAACCGGCTTTCTCCACCATCGGAAGATTTGCGGGCGCCGGCGTGGATACGCGCGGGCGGCCGGCCGCGAGCCAATAGCCCACCCCCATGATGAAGACGCCGGCAACGGCATTGCCCGCCGTCACGATGAGCAGGTTCCGTGCTGCGCCCGCCCAACCGATCGCGTCAGGATGTTCCGACAACAGCGCGATTCCGAACACGGTCATGTTGGCCACGCTGTGCTCGAACCCGGCCGCGATGAAAGCATACAGACACCAGAATATCAGGATGCATTTCGCGGTGTCGCTCAGGCTGCGCGCGGAACACCACAGCGCAAGACAGACCAGCCAGTTGCACAGGACGGCCCGGGCGAACAGTTCCACTGCCGGCGCGTTGATCTTCTTGGCCGCAACCGCATGCAGCAGGATGTCGCCCTCGCCCTTCAGCACGACCCCACCGCCGGCAATGACGAAAATGCAGGCAAGGAGGCCGGCCCCGGCCAGATTGCCGAACCAGCTTCCGGCCCAGCATTTGAGCAGGTCCGTCGGCCCTGTCCGTCCGGTCAGCCAGCCGACCGTCATATACATCGTGTGGCCGGTATAGAGTTCGGACCCGGCAAAGACGACCAGCGTCAGGGCGATGCCGAAACTGGCGCCCATCACGATCGGGCGAAGGGAGGGATCAAGACCTTGCCCGGCGGAAAAGATCAGAATGATCCCCAACCCCACATAGGCCCCGGCCTTCATCGCCAACACAAGAAAGCCGAGCGGGTTTTCCCGGATCATATCGGCTTTGCTTCGGGCGGTTTGGGCAAACCCCTGAATCGTATCTGCATATTTCATATCGGAAGCCTGACATCATTTCTTGCCGGGGCGCGGAAGGCGCCACCGCTGAAGACCGGATAAATCCAAAGCAGGGCGAGGAACCCCGCGACGAAGAGAAATCCAAACCCGAGCCGTTCCTGGTCGCTTTGCAGATAGGCATTGCAGATGCGGATCGGGGCATGGAGGTACACGAAGCCCAGAACGCCGAGCATCGACAGGACCTGCGCTTTCAGAAACGGACGCACCAGATCCGGCAGGTTCGGCCATGCCATTGACAAGGCCATACCGATGCAGACCGGAACCGTGACGAATTTCACGGCATCCGCCCACCCGTTGGCGACGGCGAGATCGATGCTCCGTGGCAGCATCCAGAATGCCGTCGCAGTAACGGCGACGACCGTCAGGGCAATCGCGGTCGCAGGGCGAACAACTTTACGCGGGCTCAACACGTATCCCGCGATCGCGAGCACCGGGAGTTGGACAAGAATGTGGACGACCGGATCGGTCTCAGCGAATGGCCGCAACGTTATGCAAGCCAGAATGATCACGCCGCCCCAGAGTCGTTCAGTCATCAGGCTGCAAGACCTTGTCGATCACCTGCTTGACGGCATCGGTGTCATAGATCGCAGCCAGACGGCCGGCGCCATCGACTAGATGAATCGCCGCGTTGTGCTGGTACCCAAACCATTCATCGGGAATTACGGTGATGCCGAACCGGTTCAGCAGCCTATCCAGATCACCGCGGTCCGGACGGGCCACCGTCCAGACCGTTCCGTCCGCGCCATGATAGGCCCCGTATTCACTCATGGCGCCAGGCGTATCCTGTACGGGGTCGAAGCTTACGGATATCAGCCGGACATTCGCTCGGGCTTCGGTTAACGAATCCCTGATTCTGGCAAAGTCCACGGCGGCTTCCTGGCAAACCACCGGGCAGGACGTATAGATGAACTCGACCAGAACCGTTTCGTGCCTGATCGGGCGCAGGGAGACCGTCTTCCCGTCCATCCCCTCCAGCACGATGTCCGGGACGAGGGTGGGGTTCTCCGCGACATCGATCCGACGGGCGCCTTCGGTCGTCACCGCCCGGAATCCATCGGTCGCCTGAAACAGGAGCCCGCCGCCCATAAGGGCGGCGAGCACGGGAAGAACGGTAACCGCTTTCATTGCTCCGATTTCGATTCGGCCAGGCCGCGGGCGAAACGGAACACGAAAAGCGCCGCCCCCAGGACAACCAAACCGCCAAAGACC
>Ga0209475_10001759_pt1 | contig 25113 bp, 34 predicted proteins | sample tdDd471_FD_187128 | JGI IMG/M metagenome (GOLD analysis project Ga0209475, IMG submission 187128) | Marine sediment microbial communities from the Atlantic coast under amendment with organic carbon and nitrate - tdDd47.1 (SPAdes)... | ecosystem: Environmental > Aquatic > Marine > Coastal >... | reverse complement strand
AAGCCTGTTGGAATCAGTGCGTTATCCCGTTTGCTGATACTGGGCAAGACATTATCTTATGGGCGATGAGCAACGGCTGGGGAGGTCAAACCTACAACTCTTACATGTATCGCAATACCTTTGTTGGTGGTAGGGCAAACAATCGATTCCCCGGTGTCGAGAATTACGAGACTGACGGCAATGTGATAGTCAATGACAGTTTGTCAAATTGGGATACCACAATACAAACGACAGTTAACGCGAATCTCACTGCGACTTCGAGCACGACAGATATTGACGCTAATGGCGATTTAATTAATGGCTGGGCTCCCAACGAAGGCACTCACGGATATAAGGTGGCGGCATAATGGCTAGCGTAATTTCAGTATCAAGTGTAATCAGGAATAATGCCGCCTTTGCAGTCACTAAGTCAGGCTCTAATAATGCCTTATTTATTGTCGGACAAGCTAAATCGGGTAATACCGCTAGAAACATAACAGGCTGGACGAGAACGGCGGCTTTAACGGCTGAATATCATACCCCAGGCATTCCAGCAGGTTCGCTGCCATCTGTCCATAGTGTAGTAGGGAGTCAAACAGACGCCAATATTACCGAGGCATCAACAGCTCACGCGATAACCTGGAATGCCTCAATGACGAACGAGTTCTGGGGTAGTGCAATATTATGTAGTGGCATCGACCAAACCACACCTGTAGGTAGTATTAGTCAACAAGGGTTTGCCGCTGGAGCTTCTACGGCTAGAACCTTATCAGGCCATGTGAGTGGAGATATAGGCGTTTATGTCATATCGGATAGCCAATCAACCACGATGACCGCGCCCTCCGGCTGGTCGACCGCCTATCTTCTTGCTAACGAGGACTCCCAATTAGACAACGCGTCTGTTTTTTATAAGGAATTGGACGGGACTGAAACAACGGTTATCGCTGGAAATATCAACGCTTCGGCAATCGGTCATCACTATGTTGTCATCTTAAAGGCTGCTGCAGGCGGTAGTCCAACACCAAGCATATCAAGCATATCCACGCCGATAGTCACTAATACACAAACCACGATTACCGGCACTGATTTTGAAGCAACGCAAGGCACTGGCGCAGTAACGGTAGGTGGTGAGGATGTTACAGAATCATCATGGTCTGACACATCCGTTCAATACACCTTAGATATTGAATCGTCGGTCCTTAAGTACGGCTCTCATGTTGTCGAGTTAACCAATAATTCCGGCAATAGCGACACTATAGCGCAAGTCACTAATCCAATATCCACACATAGTTACGTGAATATTGGCACACCAGCAACCTCGGGCGATAGGGTAACGGCGGCGGGTGACTTAGCAACAAGCGACCAGGTTAGATATGACAACATCGTTTATGACGGGGTTACACCTACCGATCACACGGTAGAGGTTTTTGATGACGGCACCTTTCTCATAACGATTGGTGACGACCCAATCCCATCAAGCGGCCATTTCGAAGTCCGAGTTAATGATGGGACCGGATGGGGAGCGGCTGCAGATCAAACAGTCGTTATTAATACTTCTGGTGGTGTCGGCGGCCCGAGCGTAGGCGGTCAAAAAATGATAGAATCAACCATAGAACCCATGATTACTAACATGATAGAGGATTAAAATGGCAGCTTTATTGACAGCAGCAACCGAAGCAGACGCAGAGCAAAGTGTTGCATTAACAGGTAGCGTTTCAGTCGTGCCAAGTGGCGTATTTGACGGCGCGGTTATCAAACTGAGTATTCAGGCAGACGCTTTAACTAAGACAGAGTTTCGCACAATACGAAGCTCCGAGCCTTTCACTATTAATGGTAAGACTGGCCAGACCTTATTTGCTAAGGTTGAGAATGGCGGAAGTAATACGGCTCTTGATTTATCTGTTTTATAATGCGCCCATATAGCGTATAATAGATAAATGAGTCCATCGAAAGAAGCTAAAGAAGCGGGGTTAAAGAATATGATTGAACTATCAGTTATCTCTAATAAACCTCGTAAAACCTTGGAGAATTGGTATAAATCCAACCCTCAGCTATTTAAAGTAGTTGTTGCTGGTTGTGTAGCGGTAAAGAATGGAAGATAAATTAGCCAAAGAGAGTGTAAATCTTATCCAAAAAAAGCTTTTAGAGTCTTTTGATGGGAATATAATTTTCGACAGTTTTGAATATCCAGAAAAAGGATTTAAGGAGACTTTTGCTAATATAGATATCCCTTGGTATTTAAAGCCGTTTAAAAATTCAATTAGAGAAGTGTGTGCCGAATACGTAGCAATCAGGAAGTTTTCCGGCTCTAATGTAGTGACATTGAGGCGTCCAAAGGCGTTTAAGAATGAGCGATAACCAGGACGAGCTAATGAGCAATGAATACGTTAAGAGCAAAGCTCCAGCGTTTATTATTGTTTTTTGTGCTGGCTTTATGATGTTAATCCAAACCATTGCATCAGGTCTTGCGGTAGTTGGTTATGATGATGTTATCCGAGCAGACGCTAAAGCAAGAGAGGCTGAAATATTAAATAAGCCAGACAACGACTTATTAGAAAGAGTCAAACTATTAGAAGAAGAGATTAATAAACTAAAACTATTATCACACGAACCTGGAGGGCAAGATGGATAAATTAGATCGCAAAAAATTTGAAGAGGAGTTTGAGAAGATATTTGGAAAAAAGAAAAAATGAATCCGATTTATCTTGATTTAGATGTAAGTATATTCGCTAATTACACCTGGAGCTGGATGATATGATAAAGAAATCTCCCTATGGAACTAAGTATATTGGCAGTTGTTACAAAAAAGCATTCACAACAAAGAAAGAAGCAAAGAAGGTGATGAAAAGAGCGACAAACCCCAAGAGAAAGCTTAAAACAGCCTATCAATGCTGCAAATGTGGGTTCTGGCACTTATCGCACCTAACTTTAAAGCAGTATAAAGACAAGGTTAGAGATTATAAATTAATTAAATTTCTGGAGGAGGATTTAGCATGAGTTTTGATATTAAGGAACATGAGTGGGATGACTCACAGATAGAGGTTGCTGGCACTTGTAGCTTACCGATATCTGGAGAGCTTATATTTTTTAACCACGGAGCGCACAGGTTTGCCATTAGCAAATCAGATGCTATAGCAATAGCTAAGCACTTTGGGTTGATTGGTGGCGAGTCTATAACCATTTTTTCGCCAGACCAAGAAATACTTAATAATACGCCGTTTCCAATGACGTCTGATGTTAACTGGTACGACATGCCAAGCACGGAGGTTAAACCTGAATTTAGTCATGCTGGCGAAAAAATGGCTTATGATCACGTTTGGCGCGGATATTGGGCGAGGGACAAGTCATGAACAGTAAAACACCAAGAGCTTTTCTAGATTGCTTAGACATGCAAAGAAGAGTAAGAAAGCAATGGATACTCCCAAGGTACCAAGTAAAGCAATGTATGTTTGATGTTTACAAGCATCTATTAGCTGAGTATTGGAGATATTAATGCCTGCAGGACGGCCCTCAAAATACAACGAAGAGACAATATCAAAGACTCAGTATTACCTTGATAACTACGAGAGCATAGGTGATATGATTCCAAGTATTGCCGGGCTTGCTGTGTACTTGGGAATACATAGAGATACAGTTTATGACTGGTCGAGCCAGATTGAGAAGCAAGATTTTTCCGACATATTAGGTCAAATACTCGCCAAACAGGAGCAGGTTTTATTTAATAAAGGGCTTACAAATGACTTTAACGCAACGATTGTTAAGTTAGCCTTAGGGAAGCATGGTTACAGTGAAAGGCAGCACACAGAGCATTCTGGAGAGGTTACTCACAACATGAGAGATATCACTGAAATGTCAGATGAAGAATTGGAAGCGGAGTTAAATAGAGATGAGTGAGGATTTGCAAGTATTTATAATGGCCTGCGCTGTTGGTTTTTTGTGCGTAGTGGCCGCAAGTATTGCCGAGTGTTTTATTTCTAAATGCAAGAAATGGCTTTTCTGCGAGCCAAGCGAAGAATATAAAGCGAAAGTCGATAGGATATTCAAGCAAGAACTAAGAAAACTAAAATCTCGCCGGAATGGATAGAAAAGCCCTTGAACGCAAAGTCCTAATCAAACGAGAGCTTCAGAGAAGAAAAAGGGAGCGAGCTTCTAATGAGTTCACTGTATACGGCATATACTCCAAAACCGGAGAGCTCTTAAGGTGCTGGCAAGACCAAACAGGAAAGAGAGATTTTAAGCTAGTAGACAAAGAGCCAACCTGTTTTGTAATGGAAAAGCTCGAGCCTCTAATTTTAGAGAAATGCAGGGTTAAGCTAGTGTTTGGTGGTCGCGGTAGCGGCAAATCAGAAACGGTTGGTGGAATACTTGTAAGTCAGGCTAAGGATTATAAACAAAAAACATGCTGTTTCCGCGAATACCAAAACTCTATTGAGGATTCTGTTCATGCTCTCCTAAAGGGTAAGATAAATCAGTTAGGCCTGCTGGATTTTAATCCCGGCAATACTAACATCGAGCATAGGAACGGGTCTGAGTTTAAATTTAGAGGCCTTTCTCGCAACCCTGACGGAATCAAATCTATGTTTGGGTTCAAGCGTTTTTGGGGTGAAGAGGCTCAGGCTACCAGTCAAAACTCTTTAACTCTATTAACTCCAACGCTTCGAGAAGAGGGGTCTGAGATATGGTTTACAATGAACCGTATGAGCTCAGAAGATCCAATCTGCCAAAAATATATCAAGCCGTTTGAGAAAGAGCTCCTCAAGAACGGCATCTACAAAGATGATATGCACTTAATCATCGAAATCAATCACGATGACAACCCCTGGTTCCCCAAAACTCTCGATCAAGAAAGACGAAGAGATAAGGTAAATATGCCGCCGGCCCTATATCGACATGTTTGGGAGGGTGATTATAATGATTCTGTTGAAAATGCACTGATAGAGGCGGAATGGTTCGATGCATGCATAGATGCTCACAAAAAGCTTGGTTTCAAGCCAATTGGGGCTCGCTTCGCGTCACATGATCCATCTGATACCGGTCCAGATGATAAAGGCTTTGCGTTGCGGCATGGCTCAGTTATTGAGATTGTAGACACGTCTAGTGTTGGAACTATAAACCAGGGAGGTGATTGGGCTACCGGGAAAGCAATTCAGCTAAGAGCTGACCGTTACACCTGGGATTGTGACGGTATGGGTGTTGGGCTTGCTAGGCAGACAGATAAAGCTTTTGAGGGCAAGTCAATAGACGTGTCAATGTTTAAGGGCTCAGAAGCGCCAGACAATCCAGACGCAATTTACAACCCGGTCGCTATCAGTGGTATTAAGGGGCAAAAAACCAATAAAGAGGTATTCAAAAACAAGAGAGCTCAGTATTATGTATCCTTGAGGGATAGGGTTTATAACACTTATAGGGCTGTAATTCATGGCGAATACCATGATCCAGAAGAGCTAATAAGCTTTAGCTCAGAGATTGAAATATTGTCTCAGTTGCGAGCTGAACTTTGTAGAATACCGCTAAAACCAAATGCTAACGGGCTAATTCAACTATACACAAAGGATGAGATGCGGAGATTGTTCAATATACCATCTCCCAACGCTGGCGACTCAGTTATGATGTTAATGCGTAATCATGTTACAATAAGCGCCAAACCTTATATTCCTAGACCGGTGCAAGTTATGGGTGCGAGATAATGCCAGGATTAACCGCAAACGAAATAAGAAACCTTCACGATAAAGCCTATCAACACGGTCAATCGACCCGAGAAAAAGCAGCCGACGACCTTTTATTCTATTGGATTACCAATTGGGATGATAATTTCTTCACTAACGGCTGTGATTTAACCTATCGCGGTGAGTTCAACATGATTAGAAAGGCTGGTAGGCAAGTCATGTCAGACCTAAAGTCAAACCCAGTCCAAGTAGATTTTGAACCTAATGACGATGCAGACGACTCAGCCGCAGAAATAGCAGACGGTATGTATCGAACTGATATGAGAAACAATCAAGCCTTAGAGAGTGTTGATAACGCCGCAACCGAGTCTATTATCTGTGGGTATGGCGCTTGGGAGTTATACACCGACTTTAAGAAGAATCGAGAAGGCGACAACATTCAAGTTATTAAGCGCAGACCACTGTTTGAAGCCAATAACCAGGTGTTGTGGGATCCAAATGCCAAACTTATCGATAAATCAGACGCCGATTTCGTTTCCTGCTTAGTTGCATACAGTGAAGACGGGTATAAAAAAGAAGTTGCTGACCTTACCGGTGTAGATCCAGACTCAGTTACCCCAGGTTCCTTTTCATTCCCCGAGCATTCTTACGTATTCCCCTGGGTTGTAGAGGATGAGGTTTATTATATGACCCGCTTTTACCACCGCAAAAAGGTTAAGGCAAAGATCTATGTATTCGCCGATATCGTTGGCTCGGAGATGGAAGTGAGAGAAGATTTAATCGACGATAAAGAAGATGAATTAGTCGACGGCGGATTTGATTTGGTCCGTGAGGTTGAGTTGGAAGAGTTTCAGGTGACCATGTATATCGTTGGTGGGTATGGTGATGTGCTTTATCAGGAAGTCATAGCAGGTGATAATATCCCCGTGGTCCCAATGTACGGCGAACGCGCGTTTGTCGAATCACAAGAGCATTACGAGGGAATTACCCGGTTAGCTAAAGATCCACAAAGGCTCAGAAACTTCCAAATGTCATACTTAGCCGACATTGTTTCTAAATCCCCACGAAGGAAACCCATATTCCTACAAGAGCAAATCGCCGGGTTTGAGTTTATGTACGAGCTTAACGGCTCTGATAATAATTACCCTTACTTACTACAAAATAGACTTGACGGTAACAGCAACGCCCTACCAATGGGCGCAATAGGTGAAATGCCAGAGCAGAGTGCTCCCTCAGCTTTATTGCAGTCATTCCCATTAATTGAGAAAGCTATAAACGATGTAGCAAGCGCTGATTTGCCCCAAGATATCACCGATACAAACTTAAGCGGAAAGGCTCTAAGCCAGCTTCAGAAGCGGTTTGATATGCAGTCATATATCTATCAGCACAACATGAAGTATGCCCAACGTAGAGATGGTGAGATTTGGGCTGGTATGGCTAGAGTAGTCTATGACACTGAAAGAAGAGTACCCCTTACAAAGCCTGATGGAACCCGAACAACCGAAACGATCAATCAACAAGAGGTCGACCCTAACACGCTTCAACTGGTCACTCGAAACAATATTAAAGATACAACCTTTGAGGTTTATGCGGAAGTTGGACCTGATTACTCGTCGGTTAAAGAGCAAAACCGCGAAGAGCTAAAAGATATGATCATGACTATGCAGCCTGACGACCCGATGAGAGCTATCTATATGCTTACCTGGTCAGCCACTATGGACGGTATCGCAGCATCGGATATTAGAGATTATGCACGTAAAGAATTAATTATGATGGGTGTCAAGAAGCCTGAGACTGAAGAAGAATTTGCAATGGTACAGCAAGCCCAACAAGCCGCAGCACAACAAGCTCAACAGCCTGACGCAATGACCATAGCCGCGATAGCAGAGGATAAAAAAGCCTCAGCAGACTTAGCGGACGCAGAAACTAAACGATTGAGCGCACAGACAGACCAATTCAACGCAGACACCAAACGATTAGAGGCGACTATCAAGGCTCAAGAAGCTGGCATGAACATCCAGTACAAGCAAGCCCAGACAGACGGCCAAAGAATTGATAACGTCAACAAGGTCACTGGTCGAGATTTAAGACAGCGAGCATAGTGTTTGCCTATTCAAACCAATCTGATATATAATCATTCTATCTGGCGAGAGTAAACGCACCCCGAATATAGGCGGTTTTACCTATAGTTATCGTTACCAATACGAGGATAAAAACTTGGAACTATCTCTGAAAGAGCTTAAGGCTCAGAATGCGGAGGCTGATGAATCTAAAGATGAAAATCTAGAAGATGAGCAGCTTAAAGACGAATATATCGAGGTTGACCCTGAAACCGAAAAGCCTATTGAAACTGAAGAAGTTGAAGAGGATGAGGATGAAGAAGAGGCTGAAGATTCAGAAACCGTTGAAGCCTGGGAGCTAAGCGAGGATTCAGAGGACTCGCAAGACGGCAAGAAGCCTGGATTTATCCCTAATGCTGGCGCTAAAGCTTTGCGATTAAAAAACAAAGCCTTAAAGCAGGATTTGAGAGATAACCAGGGAGAGCTTGAAAAGTTACGCGCTGAAATTGACGCGTTGAAAATGGCTAAACCTGCCCCTGTTGACGATAGACCGCCAACGATGGAGCAGTATGATTACGATGAGGCAAAGTACCAGCAAGCTACCTTAGATTATTTTAATCGACAGATAGACGCTAAACTTGCCACTCAAAATCAGGTCACTCAACAAACTCAACAACAGCAAGCAGAAATCCAAGCCCGAGAATCTGCCGTTGATGGCATGTATGATCGCGCCTCAAACCTTATCAATGAGGGCAAAATAACTGTCGAAAAGTGGAAAAGCGCAGATGAGCTAATCCGAGATACTTTAGACGTTATTGTTCCCGGTAAAGGTTATGAAATGGCCGACAAAATAATTGCCAGTCTAAGTAATATTGGCGATGGCAGTGAAAAAACTTGGTATTACCTGGGTAATAACCCGACAGCATTAAATCAGTTGGCTACCTCACTTAAAAGTGACCCAACAGGATTGACGTTGATGGGCATGCTTGGACGAATCCAAGAAAAAGCTACTAAGCCGGTTCCTAAAAAACGTAGTGAGGCACCAGCACCAGCAAAAGACCTTAAAGGTGATAACACCATAAGGAAAGGTTCGGACTACCACAAGGCTTATAAGAAGTCTGAAGATGTAGCAGAGCGAATTAGCATTAAGAGAAAAGCTAAAAAAGCTGGAGTTGATACCTCGAAATGGTAAGAGGTACTAACCAATGGCAAGTACGGGTAAAATCGTTGAGGTGTTATTTGAAAATGCCTTAGAAACTTATGAAACGCAGGACATGCTTATTCCGTTAACTGACTTCTTTGAGCCTGACGGCGCATCGATGCAGAACGCGGGCAACTTTGTTTGGCGTCCAGTCCAACAACACGCACCAATCATTACTGGTTGGGATTTAACAGGCCAAGAAACCGATATCATTGAAGAAACTTACCCAGCAGTATTGGGTGAGCCAAAGAATGATTTTGTTAAGCAACGCGCCGATGATTTACGTGATACTCAATTCTGGAAGCGTCGAGGCCAACAAGCCGGTCGCCGTCAGGTATCTGAGTTGAACCAAGCAATTACTAGCGCAATGCTCAATCAAGGCTCTTTGTTCTATCGTTCTAATGCAACCTCAGGCTTTGATTTCATCGCCGAAGGTCAAGCAATTATGAATGAGCGACAGGGCGAGCATACACAGCGATGCTTTCTGTTAAATGATCGCGATAACCTTAAATACTCTAAAGATTTAGCAAGCCGCGAAACCATTAAAGGCCGTCCAGAAGATACCTGGAAAACAGGTCAGATTGGTTCGATGGTAGCTGAGTTTGATGTATTTACTGGTTCATTCCTGCCTAATCTGGCGGGTGGTGCAGATCCAGCAACTACCGTAACAGGTGATCAATCTTTCGCCCCTGAAGGCGGTACGGTTGACGCTAATGGTGTTTGTACTAACGTCGATTATCGTAACGCAACCATCCCTGTAGCGGCTTCAGCTAGTTACAGTGTAGGGGATAAAGTGACCTTCGCAAACGGCGGAACCACGGTTAAAGCGTTAGGTTTAGACGACAAGACTGACACCGGCCAGGCGATGACCTTCACTATTAAGGCAATCCCTAATGGTACAAGTGTTATTGTTTCACCTAAGCCGATTGCAGCAGATGATCCGGGTTTAAGCGCTCTTGAACAGGCTTATGCCAATATCGATACTCAGATCCTTAACACAGCAACAATGAATCGCATTAATACCGATGCGTCAGCGAAAGCTAACTTGTTCTGGGATAAGGATGCAGTTGAAGTATTAGGCGGTAACATCCCTGCTAACTTGTTTAAAGAGTTCGATGGTAAAAAAGTCATCTCCGAAACAATGGCTAACGGGCAAAAGATGTACATGGTCTATGATGGTGATATTGCCACAATGGACTTTAGATATCGTCTATTTGTTTGGTATGGCATTACAATACGCGACCCAAGACGGGTTGGCGTGGCGGTTTCTTTCTAACCTCCAGTGTGTTGCCCCGTTTCGGCGGGGCTTTTTTTATGCTAAAATTCTCCAAAACCCGGAGGAATATTTATGGCAGTTGTAATGTATAAAGACGGTGGATGTGTTCGTATTGAACCGGAATTCATCGATAATCACTTAGCACTTGGTTACTCACTTCAAAACCCTGACAAACCTTTACCTGAAATCATCGAAGAATACGAAGAGATTAAGGAAAAGCAGGAGGATATGATCGAAGCAGCGGAAGAGCTTGACGATGATAAAGAGGCTTATTTCAGGCAGAAGGCTAAAGAATTAGGCATTCGTAACTATCACAATATGAAGATTGACAATCTTATCCCTAAAATCGAAGCATCATTAGCTGAGATAGAAAATGGCACTGAAGACTAAAGGCGAACATATTAATAAGGCTTATACCGAGCTTAGAATCTCAGGGATAACGGTTAACGCTACCCCCGAAGAAAACGCTATTGCCCTAGATTCGCTTGAGGATATGATGGCGGAGTTAGAAGATCGAAATATCTGTTTAAATTATAATTTTGAAGAGACTCCAGATCCATCCACTAACGCTAATGTCCAAAGACCTTACAATAACATGATAGCGACTAACCTTGCTGTCAGGCTATTAGCAAGCTTTGGTAAAACGGCCAATGAAACCCCTTCATTATTCCAACAAGCCACTCAGAGCTTATCCTGGGCGACGAATTCGACCGCAGTCGTTAATGAGACTAAATACCCTAGACGGCAACCAATGGGGCAAGGAAATACATTTAGGTGGAATCGGTGGAGACGATATTTTCCTGAAGATCCCAATGTGGTTATATCTTGCGAAACCAACAACCAACCACTCAATACGATCAGAGATTATACTGAAACGTGGGACACTACTTTACCTACCGGGGAAACTATCACTTCATTCGAGGCTGATCCAAGCAACGGGCTAGAAGTTACTGCATCAAGTATAGGCTCTGACTCAAGGAGTATTGATTTTACTGTTAAATCAGTTAAAGCCGGCGTTCAAGAAATTACTATTTCAATTGTTACTGATGTATCTACCCCAGAAAATAGGGATGTTAGAATTGTTAACTTTAATATTGAGAACAACAATACCCTGGATGGTAGCTGATGAGTGAGACTATCCCTCATACTGCGGTCCCTGCAAAGCAGTGGGTTGATCTCTATTTAAACACCGGAATACCGAAAGGATCTAGGGTCTCTATTCAAAATATCGGCTCGTCTCAAGTAAGTATTGTTGAGGCTGAGGCTGAACCTAGAACACCACCGCCAGAAGATTACGGATTCAATATCGTCAAGCCATGCGAATTCGTCTCTAATAAACAAGGCTCTCTTGGTTTGTGGGCATACTCAAACACAGGGACAACGCTTCAGTTATCCCAATCAGGGATACTTCCAGCATCATTCGCCGACACCGGGCAAACAACACCCTTAACCGCGTCAGGGGAGGTTAGAAACGCCCAGGTGACACCCTTAACGCAGATAACAGCCCAATATGGCTTAGGGGAAAATATATTCACAGTGGTTGATTCTGGCTCGTCCGGCAGTGTCTCCTCAAATAATTCACTATTTATCTGTCAAACTGGTACTGCGGCTGATGGGTTGGCTACGATTTTAACATTGAGAGAATTAACATTCAGGGCTGGGCAGGGTATTTTAGCCAGGTTTACAGCGGAATTTACCTCTGGCGTTGCAAATAGTCAACAGGCGGCGGGGCTAATCAATGCAGAAAACTCTTTCACCTTTGGTTTTGCTAATGACCAATTTGGTATACTTTACGCGAGTGACGGAGAAGTGGAATACCAGGAGTTAACGGTAACAACTCCCGCTGCGGGTTCAGAAAACGCAACCATTACGGTTGATGGGATTGGTTATACTGTCCCCCTCACATCAGGGACCGCAAGCCATAATGCTATTGAAATAGCTGGCTCTCTGAATACTCAGGTACCAAACTATCGATTCAGCGCCAATAACGCAGAAGTTACCGCGCTAGCGGTTGTTAGTGGTCCACAGGGGAGTTTTGCGTTTACTTCGGCTACAGCGGTTGCCTCATGGGTGCAGGTAAATGCCGGAGCCAATGTGACGGTAGATTTTATTCCTCAGGCAAATTGGAATATAGACACCCTGTCAGATTTTAATTTAGATCCAACCACCCTAAACGCTTTTGAAATTGAATTCACTTATTCGGGATGTAGATTTAGCATTATTGACAATGAGGGAGATATAAGGGATGTACATTATATTTCATCTGTCAACGTCAGCGCTACGCCGATTGTCACCACTCCGTCATTTAGGTGCGGGTGGATAGCGAGAAACCTTGGCAATACAAGCGATTTAACGGTCTCTGGCGCATCTGCCTCTGGCTTTGTCGAAGGGGAAAAGCGCTTTGATTCTGGCATTAGGGCGGAGGATTCTGCCGCATTAGGTATAGGGCTGGTAAATACAAGTCTTTTATGTATCAGAAATAGAATAGAGTTTGGTGATAGAATAAACCGCGCCGAACTACTGCCAAGATTTATCAGCGTATCGACTGATAGTAATAAAGCATCCTTTTTTCGCCTCATTCTTAACCCCACGTTTTCTAGTGATGTCGTTTTTAGTTATATTGATGAGGAGAATTCTATAGCGGAATTCTCAGAGGATAATGTGACGATAACGGGCGGGAGGCTGGTTGGTTCAGTAACGGCCTCGTCTGGCGCTTCCGTCACGGTGAGCTTTAATGATGAGCCAAACACTGATACATTTGTTGCGCCGGGCGATATTTTATGCCTATCGGGAAGGGTGTCTAGTGGTGGGGCGGCAGATATGGATGTTTCTATTAGCTGGCAGGAGGATGTGTAATTGGCATTGCAAGACGCAGCAACAGCAAAATCAAATTCTGATCTAGTGGAAAAACACTCAGTCACCTTTAACGAGGAGTCTATGGTGGCGTTAGATGCGGCAATTTCAACGGCGGTTGCCGGAGGAAAATACACCGTTTCTATCGACTTTCAGACAAAAGAGGAGGGCGGCGTGGTCAGTATTTTGCATTCAGATAGCTCCAGCATCACATTAGAGCATTTTTTGTTGGCGTTAGATGAAAAGGGGTATAGGGCTTCAATAAAAAGCAAGCCCTATAATGAATCAACCATCCAAGTAAGCTGGAGTTAAAAATGAGTTATTCGACTGAAAGCAAAGGCCGCAGAAAAGGCAAAGGCAAAAAGACGCGACCTATGAAGAAAGGCTATTAAATGATAATATGGCTTATTGTTTTTGATAGAGTGCTACTATGGGCAATAAGTTAGAAGTCCCGATTTCGCTGGGAGATAGATCTGCAGACAACGTAGACTATCGTGATAACCTATTAGTTAATCGAATCATGGTCGCTAGAGACATAAAGGGCGATCAAGGCTACACTTTATCCCATTCTGGCCTCACCCAATACGGTACTGCTGAAGGTATTGATCGCGGCGGTATTTATAACGCAAGACAAAGAAACCATTTAAGAGTATCGGGCGACTCTCTAATCGAGGTCGATACAGACGGTTTGACGAGTGTTATAGGTGTCATCCCTGGTAGTGGTCAGACTTCCCTGCCTTATTCTTTTCAAACTCAAGGAATAGTCTCTAACGGTAGGTTTTGGCTCTATGATGGGACCACATTGACCGAGGTTTTAGATCCAGATTTAGGTGCGCCCATCGATGCCGACTGGATTAATGGTGTTTACTTCTTCACAGATGGCGAAACGCTTTATCATACTACGGCGGCGAGCGAAACGGCTATAGAACCACAAGCCTTTGCTACCTCAGAGTTTTCACCCGATAGGACTTTAGGCGTTTTAAAAAACAAGCAAAATCAAATGGTGGTTTTCAATCGATTCTCTACTGAGTGGTTTGTTGATCGCGGAGACATTACCCAAGCTGGACAATTTAGGTTCAGACGAATTGAGGGTAAAAGCGTTAAGTGTGGCATTGTCGGCACTCATGCAAAAACCGAAATGGACGGGCAAATATTCATTCTTGGAAACCGAAAAGAAGAATCCCCATCTGTCCATATACTGGCAGGTGGTAATCAAAACACAATCGCTACCCGAGAAATCGATAAAATTATCGCTGAATACAATGAATCAGAATTAGCGAGCGCGGTCTTAGAGGCAAGAGTTCAAGACAGAGACAAGTTTATTATAGTCAGACTATCAAGACACGTCTTACTATATAATCACGCTATAGCTTTAAAGTTTGGCATTAAGTACGCGTGGACCATCCTAAAGACTGATATTGATGGCGATTCTCCATGGAGAGCTAGAAACGGCGTGTTTGATCCAAGAAATTCCAAATGGATTTACGGTGATTCGCTCGACTCAAGACTTGGGGGATTAGATAACACCACCAACCTACAGTACGGGGAGAAAATCGAAGAAATTTTATACACGCCCATCGTCCCATTAGAACAAGTTAGTATTAACATGCTTGAAATCGACTCTTTGCCTGGATTTTCAGCGGATAGTGTGGATTGCTTTGTTTCACTTTCTTATGATGGGGTAACCTACGGCCAAGAGGTTGTTGTCCAGGTTTCTAGAAAGTTTGATTACAATCTTAGATTTATTGCTAGAAGGTTAGGGTTTGTCAGGGATGAAGTGAGTTTTAAATTTAGAATTGTAGCTAATGGGCGAACCGCATTAAGCAGAATGGTGATTGATTTCTCATGATCGAAACAAGACAAACAATTTATACTTACGGTGAGTGCACCGACGAGAATCCTCAATTTACCGAGAACATGACCGAGGATTACATGGGTAAGCATGAGGATATTAACGAGCTTATCAACTTGTTAAATAACGGTGATTTATCCCCGCAAAGCGGAACCGGAAGCCCTGAAGGCGTAGTTCAAGCCAATTATTCTCTCTTGTACATCGATACTAGCGGGCCGAATGTGCTCTATTTTAACGATACTTTCGGGGCGGATACGGGCTGGGTAAGTGTGCCGTAATTGTGATAAACTATACAAAATTTAATCTTATAGGTGAGTGTTATGGGCTTGTTTAGCGGAATTTCCAAGGCTTTATTTGGTGACCCAGGCAAAGATATTCGGCGGTCTGCCGATCAACAATTAGCTTTCCAGCGTGAAGCGTTAGACTACGCTAAAGATTTAGACAGGCCATTAATTGAGGCTAGAGGTCAGGCATTGCCGTTACTTTCTGGCTTTTATACTGGCGATGAGGCAGCTCAACAAGAAATAGTCGACCGAGCAATGGCTAGCCCCTTTTACAGCCAGTTAATAGAAACAGGTCAAGAGGGCGTTTTGGGTCGAGCGGGCCAAATGGGGTTAACCCGTTCAGGGAACGTTGCCGCCGACCTTTCAAGAGTTAATCAAAATGTACTTCAAGGGTTAGTCGGTCAACAGTTGAGTGGCTTACAAGCGCTATCCAGCCCGCAGCTTAGCACTTCTGGCATTACTGGCATTTTACAGAATATGGGGCAAACCGCTGGTCAATCAGGCATTGCTCAGGCTAGAGCAAATCAATCTGGAATAGGTAATTTATTGGGTGGGACGCTTGGCGTTCTTGGCTTGCCTGGTGTTTTAGGTGGTGAATAATGGCTAATCAGTTCGACGTTACTCCATTAGGCGGCTTCAATCTTGGTGCTGGCATCCAGCAGCTAGGGCAGACTATTGAGCGCAGACAAGAGCAAGAAGAGTTAAAGAAGAGTCGTCAAGAAATGCAAGATGCTGTTTTAGCTGCAAGAAAAGGCGATGCTGATGCGCTGGATAAGCTTTACTCGATGAATCCAGATCTAGGATTCAAGTTAGAGGGCCAGATAAAAGATTTAGAAAATCAAGGAAAGCTCAGGGCGACAACTGATGCAGCGATACGATGGGCTGGAGCTACAGATCCAGATCAAAAAATGCTCCTAAGAGAAGAATTCATGTTGTCGGATGAGATAGATTTTGGTGACGACGAAGAAAATATGACGGATGAGCAACTAGATCTCGCCACTAATCTATTTTTGCATAAACAAGGATTATCCCAGAAGGGGCCATCTATCGGCACTTACAATCCGAGAGACTACACAACCGAGTCGTTTTCTGAATTCCAAAGAACCGGCGACCCTGGAGTGTTGGAGAGATACGAAAAGGATCAATTCAAAGAGATTGGCGGCGTGACTTATCGGTTGAATCCAGCCACAGATAAATACGACATTGTTGTTGATCCTGAAAAAATCGCAGAAACAGAGGGGAAGATTGCGGGAGCCAAGGAAGAAGGAAAGCTTAAAAAGGAGCTTCAGTTTAAACCCCAAATACAAAAAGCGGTATCTCTTGCTCAAGCGGAAGCAGCCGAAAGAGGCGAGGTTTTAAACGACCTTAAGAGGGCTGAGGCGGCACTTCCTGGCCTAAAAAACGCTATTGGTCAATTAAGAGAGCTAGCCCCCATCGCGACAAGCACAATCGGCGGAAAGATATTTGATCAAGCAGTAAAGCAAACTGGCTTTGGATCGACAAAGGGCGCTACCGCGAGAAAGAAATTTATAGCTATCATTGACAACCAGGTACTTCCATTATTAAAGCCTACCTTTGGTGCAGCTTTTACCGTTCAAGAAGGTGAGGCATTGCGGGCGACGATGGGCGACCCAGACTCAACCCCAGAGGAAAAAATGGCTCAATTGGATGCTTTTATTGATCAAAAAATGAGAGATATTCAAACTAAACAATCTCAATTGGGAGTGGAGTCGACCCAGTTAACCGATGAAGAGTTAGACGCTAAATACGGTATTGATTAATGGCAACTGAAGAACAGCTAAGAGAAGCCTTAAGAAAAGCTGATGCGGCTGGAGATACTGCAGCGGCCCAAAGGTTTGCCGAAAGAATTAAGGAGCAGAGAGCAGTCCCGCAAGCTCAATTGCCTGATCGCGGATTTATGCAGCAATTGGGCATGGATGCGCTGGGAGCCTTAGAAGGTCTTGCCACGGTTGGATCAGGTGTTGTCGGTCAAATCGCCGGCGGTTTAGAGGGGATAGGCGAATCTATCGCCACATTAGATCCTTATCGGGGCGCAGAGCGCGCCAGAAGTGTATCCCAATCTCTTACGTACGAGCCAAGAACCCAAGAAGGACAGGCGGCCATAGGGAAGCTTGGGGATATATTTAGCTTTTGGACTGACTTAGAAGATGACTTAGGTGAAGATGCTCTATCTCTTGCTGAGAATTTAGGCTTAAAAAGCCCAGAAGCAAAGGCAGCTTTCGCCGCGGCCAATATAACCATGTTAAACGCAATCCCAGAGATGCTAGGATTTAAGGGAACTCAAGCGTCTAAAGTAAGCAAAATGCAAAAAGCTGGTTTGATCGATGATAAGGGAATGGTGACTCAAAAAGGAACCGATGTTTATCAAAAAGCCACCAAAAGCGAAGATTTGCCAGTTGAAGAAGTCACTAAAAAGGTTGCAAAGAAAGATATTCAGGCCGCAGCTACAGCAGATTTAGATCCTGCTATTATCCAATCAGCAGAACGATTAGATATCGATATTCCTATATCTGCAGCCTCACAAAATAAGGCGTTTCAGGAAGCGGCGCAATCAACGAAGTTTTTACCTGGATCTGAATTATTAGCACAGGAAGCGGCAGCAATCGCCAAAACTCAAGATATAGCAAATAACCTGGTTTCAGATCTCAGGGGCGGCGACTTGGATGTATCTGGGTTCGATTTTGACTTAGGCGAAAGGTTCACCAAAACCATTGACCAAATCAAACAATCTGAAAAAGGGGCTTATAATGCCGTTAAAGAGACCGTTGGTAAGCGTCGAGAAGTCAACATGGCAAACGCAACAAGCTATATATCGGAGCGATTGGCCGACCTTGGCGGAGATGCGACAGGATTATCAAAACCTGAAAAGGCTTTACATGCGCTGGTTAAAAAAGCAGAAGATGGAAACTTGATAACTTATGAGCGTTTAGACGCCCTAAGAAAATCCATTGGAGAAGGATATCAAAAAGCCGGAGCATTTAAAGATGAAGCCACAAAAAGCCTTGATGATGTTTATAATTTAATTACAGATATTCAAGAGGGCGTTATAGGTGGTATTGATGAAAACCTATTAACCGCATACCAGGGCGCTAAAAAGCTCACACAGCAGAGAAAGGGCATTCAAGACTCAATGATTAGGCTGTTTGGTAGAGATGCGGAGTCAGGCGCATTAGCTCCAAAGGTCGATGGTGCAGCTAATGCCTTGGTGAAAGGTAATGTTAAGAAATTTAATCAACTACTAAAAGATGTCCCTAAAGACCTTCACGGCGATTTATCAGCGTTAATTTTAGATCGCGTTTTGGGATTTGGCTCAAGAACAGCGGACGGTTTGGGGGAAGGGTTTGTTAAGGCTTTTGCCAAGCTCAACAAGAATAAAAGAGCTAAGGAAACACTTTACTCAAAACTTCCCAAAGGAGTAGGTAAGCAATTAGATGATATAGGCCGAGTATGGACTGGACTAATTAGGTCTAAAGCCCTACAAAACAACTCCAAGACAGCGAGAGACTTATTTGCCGCAATGGATGAGGGTGGCGCGTTAAGAAACCTTCTAGCCTTTACAGCAGAAGAAACGGCCCCACCAGGAACCAGAGGGATTGCCTCAAAAGTGGTTCGAGCTAAGGGAAAATCCAAGCTAGAAAAAGCCGAAGAATTAATCACATCTAAAGAATTTACCCAAGCCGCCAAAGCCAGAGCGATGAACAAAGGCAATCCAGAGGCCGTTTTAGCCAATTCAAAAGCCTATCAGTCGTGGTTTGATGGGCTTGATAAGGCAACTCAAGAGCAGATCGCAAACAGTGGTTTTTTTGAGTGGTTAACCTCTCCAGCGGTCGCAGCTACACCAGCGATAGAGGAAACAGTTAAAGAAGATTAATTTAAGCCAAAACCAAACCAAGAGGCAAATATGACACAAATAACCAACCAGCCGATGTATGTAAACGATACAGTGACATCGCGCGCTGTATTTAATGGCAAATTATACTTTGGTGTTGTTGATGAAGATCCACGAATTGAAGCCAATCAAAAGCTTGTCAGAGGTATTCAGGAAAACGGATCTATAGTTAACCTGTCACAACCGATATCAACCAATTCAGGTGGTAGTCCTACTTATAACGGCTCTGTCGTTATTCTGGATATTGACGGAGATTACGCCTACGCGGCAGATAGACAGGACGATACTCAAGTTTATTACTTTCCAAGAGTCGAAAACCCTGAAGATGGTAGCGCGGGATTCAGCGGGGTTGTTGCTACCGAAGATGTAACTTTAACCGCACCGGGTCAGCTTATTGTTACCTTAACCAACCTGGGCGCAAACGAATCTGTTCCTTATTACTTCCCTAAAGGCGGGGTTGGCGATCAAGGCTGGCTGTACTCACCTGATGACTACACGGTAACCGGGGCGCAGGAAATCACCCTAACATCGTCTCGGAATATAGGGGATATTATTCAATTTAGACAATGGGATCCCGCGGGTCAGCTTGTAGAGGTAAATGAGGATACTGTACCCTTCCTTGTTTTTAATGACGTTACAGCCGCCCAGACAGCCGCTACAAACGGAAATATCGAAGCAGGGGACACAGTAACCCTAAATGGCAACGCAAGCTCAGGGGATGGATTAGGGGGTGATAAGTACAATGTTATCACTACAGCCTTTGCTAATGACGGCGTTAATTATATCGATTTAAACGGTACTTTACAGCTCGAACTCCAATCGAATTATTACCGATTTCAAAACTATGTTGAGGTTGTTGGAACCCCTACGATTAACGCCGGGGTTTTAACGGTCGACCTAGACGAAGGGGTTAATCAGTCTGTCACATTGACTGAAAATGTCTCAAGTGTGGTTTTTGCCAATTTTAACCCTGATAACACCTTATCAAGCACAGTGTCTTTGAGAGTTGTCCAAGATGGTGTTGGCGGTTGGGGGGTGTCTTGGACTGGCGCTACAATAGTTTGGCCTGGTGCGACCGCTCCGACAGTGACGGGGGCTATAGGTGCAATTGATCGCTTTATATTCACAACCTATGATGCTGGATCTACTTGGGAAGGTGTCACGGTGGGACAGGATTTTAGCTGATGCCATTAGGATCATTAAAAGGCTTAGGATCGACAGCCGCCGGAGTGGCTTATACGGTTTTTTGTACGCCTACTGAGTCTATTACCGATAATCTTCCACCAGGATCTCACACATCCTCGCAGGTAACCGCTAATGTGACGGGTGGTCAAGAGCCATACACCTTTACTTGGACCAAATTAAGCGGTGGCCCTATTGGGATCTCGGATAGTAGCGCTCAAGTCGTCACGTTTAACGCTAGTTCAGGGGGTGGTGATTTACAGGCCACTTATGAGGTAGAGGTTGAAGATAATTTAGCCGCTACAGTCACGACCACAATTAATGTGGAATTTTTATTTTTAGAATAGCCAAAACCAAACTAAGAGGCGATTATGGAACATTTTGATACAACCAGTAACTTTATTAGTGATCACGTTAATTCATCGGGCTATGCTGCAGGTGATGTGATTAAGACCTATGGTTATTCCTCTTTGGGCGGTGTTGGTGGATCTCGATGGAAGGCGACCGGTAATATTATCGCGGCCTCTCAAGATCCTTTGGCGCTAAACGATATTAAAATGTCTGACGCGTCAGGGAATGAATTTGAGTTAATGGTGGAAGAGTCGGGAATTATCGATCTGAACGTATTGGGTGGAACCTCAGCAAGCTATATTAACATCGCCACTAGTGCAGGATTGACTTATTCTCAAGGTCTAACCTCAGATGTGAGCAATGATATCGTTAACCAAGAAACCGTTGACACTATGATTAATACTGCAGGTGTATCGGTCGGAGAAGCCCACAGAACCGCCGAATTCTCAACCGGTAACGGTGGTGGCGGTACTTATGATGCTGTATTGACTTCGAGTGTGACACCTAATGGATTCGACATTATTCAAGGTGTAGCAGATCCATCCATTAGTTTTGTTTTACGAAGAGGCGATATATTTAATGTTCGACAGTGGGGCATCCTTAACAATGGGACTGGTGATCAGTCTACAGGCATACAAAGGGTTGTCGATTATGCACAAACTTTAGTCCAATCGACTTTTGGTATAGCCGCCCCTAAAATTTATTTTCCCGCTGGGACATACGCTATAGCCGCTCAAATCACCAAAAAATCAGCGCCATGGGTAGGTGATGGCGTTGACAATACAACTATTAAATGGAATGGAGCTACCAATATACCTGTGATTGTCCAGGATGGGGCGACAGCGAGAGGGGGTAACTCAGCTACATTTATAGAAGGGTTTTCTTTATATGAAGGAGACACGCGACCGCAAGACTGGTTATTAATAGAGGATAATGCATCTAATTTTGGTGTCGATTTTGGATTTAGATTAAGGGAGATAAGATTTAGAGGCGCTTCTAGATACCTATTAGATATACAAGGTTATGTTAATGCTCATTGGTCACACCTTCGTTTTGATGAGTGGGACGATTATGCCATAAGAATAACACCATCAGCAGGGCAAAACCTAAGCACATTTAACCTTTCTAATTGGACAGCAGATCATATGTCCGGTTCAACTGGCCAGGGATTTATGTTAATTGATAATACGGCAGGATTGTCTAATATTGGAACTTTGAGGCTTGCCGATGCAAGATACGAAAACAACGCCACACTAACCGGTAATAAGGCCTTTATTGTAATAACAACCAATGTCAATGACTGCGTTCAATTACAACTAGAAAACCTAACATATCAAGATACAGGCAATGTAACATCAGGAGATAGCTTAATTTATATGGATGGAACTGGAGCGGCTCCCTCTGTGATTTTTCAAAATTTCAATCCCGACTCACTAGACACTTTGTTTGGTGGAACCCTTCCGAGCGGCTGGGGTGGAGCCAAAGCAACAGCCATTCCTTACCAATACGCTAATTTTTCTAGGCAAAATGCAATAGCTTTCCCTAAAACGTCATCGGGAAGTTCTCAAAACATGCAAATCTTTCTTGATGACGCTACAGCTCAACCGGCCATTGAAATATTTAGAGGAACTGAAACGAACCCCAGAATTGAGATAGATAGCGATGGTTTCTTTAGGCTTGGAGATGGTGCGAGCGCTGCAGACACATTAGTGAGAAGAACAAGCGCTGGAATACTATCAATCGACTCTGGCGCGTTAAACTTTGCTGTACATACTGGCGCAACTGCCACAACAGCGCAACTAACAAGTCTTACTGCAGACATTAACACTGAGGCTAAATTCAACGGTAAGATGGTTAAAAACACTACCACTAACCAAATGGTTTTCTCTTCAGGCAGCGCCGCGGGGGATATCTGGAGAGATGCGAGCGGTACTGGCGTACACACTCCAATCTAACTATTAAACAAAAATACTTATAGTATATAACAATTGTACATAGGTCTTTTGTTTGGTTATTATTTTACTACAGTAATTAATTGAGAGCATTAAATGAGAGTAGAAAACAAACGAGGCCCAAAGCGGATGAGCGATAAAGACCGTAGAAAGCGATTCCAGGCTGTTGTGGCTCCAGCCACGCTAATATGGTTAGAGAAGCAAAAACCATCACCAGGGCGATTTTTGGACGCTTTACGAGAGGGTATAGAGGATGGAGAAAAGAAAACTTAAAGCTATTGCGTACTGGATAGCATTTTTATTTGGTGCCTTATTTTGGTTATTTATATGGTGGATATTATGACAACAAGAGCGCAGCAACTCGATAAAATCGAAAGGGACGGCTGGTATCGTAAAGGCTTAAACGGCCCGATATCAATGGTATCAACCGTCAAAGACAAGCAAAACCAGCGTTTCACTTTTAACAACTTTACCAAAGGTAAGAAATAATGGATGAATTAAAGCTAGAGGCGAGGCAGCTCGTCTACGAATGGGAGGGCATGGCGGGCCGATACTATCAAAAGAACACTCCTGAAGGGGAGATGGCTAGCGACATGCTTTCTGTGTGCGCCGACCAACTAAAAACCATTATAGAGGCCCACGAAAGCAAATTACCTAACCTAAATATCGATATCGGCGAAGAATTGCCAGATTTATTGAAAAAGCAAGCGGAGTGAATTATGCCTATCAACTCTCATGAAAGAAAGCCGGACATATGGAGAAAAGGATACTTAATCGATGTTTGGGAACTTGAAGAGTGGGAGAGGGATTTAAACGAACACTGGATGTATTTTCTAGACTTTGCAGCCTTACAGGTGAATATCTTGTTAAGAATGAATCAGGAAAAGGGAAAATTACGCTGTAGTGAAGTATTGAAATACATGATACAGGACGAATGATGAACAACAAAGATAGAGAAGCCCTTAGCAAGCGATTAATGAAAGAGCTAAAGGAATCCTCAAGGGAATACGAAAAAGCTCTTAAACAGGCTAAGAAACGGCTTAAACGGCAAATACATTAGGGTGGTGAGATGAGTGAGTTAAAATTGGTTAAAGATATTGTGGATTGGTGTGATAAGCACGATTTGAGTTTTAGTGCATCTGGAGAACTCGATGAGATTATAAGCCCTTATTATCAATCAATCCCCAAAAGCCAGATTCAAGGATTGATTGACAGATGGAAAGTTAAGGAGTTTAAGTTTAAAGACGCGGCTCCTTTGGGCATTCTTCTTGAAGAACTTGAAAAACTAATCCAATGAAAGACTTATTCTATATATCCGGCTTTGTATTATTTAAGATAGTAACCTGCACTATTATATTGAGTGTATTGCTGGTTGTTTTGGTGGTTTCGTTGATTGGAGATTATAGATAATGGCAAAAAGCACTGGTGGCAAGTATGAGGAAAAATTGAAAGAGGTTTTTGAGAAGTCCCTTAATAGATATTACTCTCTAGACTCTTTCCCTGAACTGGCCAGAGACTGGATTAACGAGCTTATTGAGGAAAATAAAGAGCTTATGGAAGAAATTTCACGGTTGAGAAAAGATAAATGAGCAAAGTAATTAACGTCGATTTCAGCCAAAACGAAGGCTATATCATGGATAGCACTTACCCTGACGGCTTAAAGATTGATGGCGTTTATGTTGGCAAGCTGGCCGGATTAGTTGGTGATAATGGCAATTGTGTGGTTGGTCTAAAGGCGGATGATAGTGTTACAGGCCAGGAAATGAAAGTAAGCGAGCTAAACCAGTTTTGTTTAATGTGGCTTGCTGTTTTTGATCCAGATGTTTTAAAGGAGGAAGAGTAGATGATTAAAGTAATATCGGGTGCAATCGGGGTAATTTTAGGTTTTGTGATTTTCTGTTTGGTCATGGCTATTCCAGTGATGCTTTTATGGGATTGGTTGATGCCTGAAATATTTGGATTGCCAGAGATAACATTATTGCAGGCTTTAGGATTGATGGTGTTAAGCGGCATCCTTTTTAAAGGCGGCGTATCAACAAGTCAAAATTAAACTTGATAATCAAAATAAGGAGGTAGTATAATTTAATTGCTGATGTGGTAATCAGCTTAAGTAAACAAGGTAATAAGAGTCTTTAAAAGCAGAATTTCAGTAGGCCTTAGTTGTTTTCACCTTGTTTAAAACTAATGAGCTGTTACCACCTGAGGTTTTGCTTTTAAGGGCTTTTTTATGCCTGTTTGTTAGCTTGGCTTGTCGAATCTTCACTTTTTCGAGAGTGTTGGCCTTGTTAACCTTCAGGCACCCTTCAAAGCATAAGCCTGTTTAAATGATTGAGTTAGAGTGTTTCTTGCCTTTTTACCTCTGCACAGATGAGCTAGTCGAATCCTAGCTCAATCACCTAAGCAGGTTTAATCCTCAATAGTCAGCCTTTTAACTCCAGTCTATCGGGTAGCCAATGTTCGGCTGGCAAGTTATGTCAAACTGAAAGTATTAACGTAGGCGGATGTCAGAATACTTAGCGTTAATACCAGAAGAGAAAAGTAAGTATC
>Ga0209475_10001756_pt1 | contig 25132 bp, 21 predicted proteins | sample tdDd471_FD_187128 | JGI IMG/M metagenome (GOLD analysis project Ga0209475, IMG submission 187128) | Marine sediment microbial communities from the Atlantic coast under amendment with organic carbon and nitrate - tdDd47.1 (SPAdes)... | ecosystem: Environmental > Aquatic > Marine > Coastal >... | reverse complement strand
AAAGGAACTGTTGAATCTTTGCCGGTCGAAGGCAACGTTCAATTTGGTAGCGGACTGAGCGACTTGTTGAACGGGCGGTTTCAGATAAACCTGAACGCCGGTGAAACACGCTTCAGAACCGAAGGGGCTATTGATGCCGAAACAGGCATTGCAGCCACTATCGAGTTATCAAGCCCCGACATATCCGAATTACACGTTCTAACGGGCAGCAACCCCGATGCGCAGGCACCGCTAAGCTTCAAAACAGACCTCAGCATCATTGATACGGTCTTGCGGGCGGACAAGTTAAGCATGTCTCTCGGCAACAGCAACCTGAATGGCGCACTCAGCTGGGACGAGAAACACTCCCAGACAGCCTTCAACATCCAACTGCACTCCAGACTAATCGATGCAGAGGAATTGCTTCAGATTTTTCCCGACGATAACGAAACCAATCCGCAAGCAGACACCAGTCCGCCGCCAAAGACACGGTCTATTAAAGCCGGTCGCGATACCGGGATACCGCCAGGCGTTGTCGATATTCGTATCGACAACATCACAGGGACGCCCGTTGAGATCAGCAACATCACATTAGGCGGCCGGCTCGTTGACCGAAGTATTGATGACGCGAAACTGTCACTCGATCTGGAAGGCACCACTTATCGGGGCTTGTTCGACGGCACATTTGCTCCCGGCAATATTCGCGTGAGCACAGATATCAGCGCCGCAAATATAAAGATTGGCCAGCTCCTCAAAACGCTGCACATATCAGACACGATCGACGCCGATGCAGACAACGCCGTTTTAAGATTCCAAGCCGAAGCTGATGATCTGCAAAGCCTGCCAGGCAATCTCGACATTAATGCCGAAGTTACTGGTCTTAACCTGAATATCGAAGATGCCGAGCGCACCATCGACCTGCAATTCAGCGAGCTCTATCTGCGAAATGACAACAGCCAAGGCAGCCGCTGGTCTGCATCCGGCAGTTTCAATGGAGTACCTCTGGAAAGCCGTCTTAATGCACCCTCGCTTAAGGTTTTGCTCTCAGAGACCAAAGTACTGAGTATCGACAGCATTAATAAGGCCGGTCGCGATGTGATGGCTTTTAGCGCGAACATTGACCGCAGTCGCACCGAGAGAACCACGGGCGACTTCAGCATATCGGCAGGCAGAATTGACGACGAAACAACTCGAATTGATGCGATCAAACTGCCATTGACCAATTTTCAACTAAACACCGCCTTTGATGTAAACCGCAAACGTATTGCCTTCGACAATATTCAGGCAGCAACACCTAACAGCCTGATGAAAGGTGATGCTCAGTTGCTGCTGTTTGAGGATCACCGCGAACTGAACCTCAAATTGGCTGCAGACAGCATAGAGATTCGCGATTTCGCCGGACTGTTATCGGAATATGTAGATGCACCTGATGTAAGTGAAGTAGCAGATGCAGAGGTAGTTCCAGTGCTCGCGGATACCGAAGCAGATAAAGGCCTTTTGGCTGCAACTGATGCGGCAATCAGCTCGTTCCTTCGGGAGAACTGGCTGAATATTCAACTGGACGTCAATAAATTGAGTTCGGACGGTAATGAGTTAGGCCGGGGCCGACTGACACTCATTTCAGATCGCGACCGGACAGAAATTAATCCCTTAAGAATAGAATCCGGTGACGGCAGTATTAATGCGTCAATACTGGTAAAGGATGATACAGACGGGCGCTCGCTCGACATCAAAGCAGACGCTGCTAACTTCGAGATCGGTGGACTTGTGCCATTGGTATTTCCTGAACTGCCCGCATACGGCAGTAAGTTGTACGTTGATACTGAGATAACGACCACCCAACCTGCACAGGGTGCCGTAACAGCGGAGCTTGAAGGCTATCTGGATATCGGGATAGCGCCCAAAGGGATACCGGCCGGCGTACTCGACCTCTGGGCAGGGAACCTGCTGTTTGCAATGCTGCCGACGCCGGAGAAAGGCGAGTCGAGGAAACAGCTCAACTGCCTTGTCGCCAGCTTCGATATCGAAGAAGGCGACATGAAAACCAAGAATGTCTTGCTCGACAGTACCGACGTGATCGTCAGAGCACGGGGCAACATCAATCTGCCCGAACAGAATATTGATCTGGTCATGGTGCCTCAATCCAAAGTGGAAAAATTCTTCAGCGTGTCAGCGCCTGTAAGAATTAGTGGCCCCTGGGATGACTTTGAAGTCGGTGTAGAGGGTGCGGGTATTGTCGGCACACTGTTCCGCTGGTACATCTCGCTGATCTACGTACCTTTCAAATGGCTGACGGGCGAGCGATTCCCGAAAGACGGCATAGCAACATGCCTTAAAGCACTTGATATCGACCCTGAGCAGGCAGTCCCGGAAACTAACTAATAACCAACCAGTTGCGTTCTCTGGCAACGTCCTTTACCTGCGTATGATAAGGACCGCTGACCGGCACATTCTCACCGTTGGTCAGATGTATCAAAAACTTTTTAGCTCGCGGGCGAATGCTGGCGACACCTGCATAACTCACCCAATAAGAACGGTGCACCTGAAAGCCCGAGTCCTCGGGCATTTCGCGTGCAGCGTCGCTAAACCGATACAGAATCATATAGTCCTGCTCTTCGGTATAGACACGGATGTAATGCTGCTCGGCTTTGATTGCCAGAACGTCATCCAGTGACAAGCGCATCGGGATTCGCCCAAAAAAGCCCGGCAGAGATTGCACAGCGTCATCCGCGACAGGCACCGGTGCCATATCTTTAAAGTCGTAGCCACGTGGAATCGTATAGCGGTAGCGTGGCAGCCCCAGAAACCGGTCAAAAATATAGTTGATCAGAAACCACATTACAGTAGCGCTGATCAGATATCGCCAAAACTCCACAGAAAACATCGGTGCCACCTGATCGTGTAAATCAGGAATGTTCCAGCGAACCTCATAATAGCCGGTAAGCCAGGAAGCAAATGGCTGAGTCATAAAGGCTGCCAGCACCGACCCTATGGCCATGATCACCCAAGGAGGCGGCTTAAACCGCTGCAACACCCACATGACCGAAAATGTCGTTAGGCAAGTAACCAACCAGGGCGGCAGGGCATGCCCCATATAAAACAATAAGCCCGGCACATAGCCGGCTTGTTTCAACAACTGCCAGTTATTAATACCGCCGTACAAACCCACCGTCAGTGGTACACCCAAATAAAAAGCCAGAAGTTTCCAGCGTTCACTGGTAAACCAAGGCGCCTTTGAACGGGCGCTGCTCGTATTCTGCTGTATCGCCGCAGAATCAGGCATAAATCCTCTCCAATTTTGCGCAAAGCCCTGTTTATAAAGGTTCCAGACCTTGCCAATTCGTGCAGCATCAATCCTAACTCATGTAATAACAAGAGTATTCGGGAATTTCGCCCCTAATACCCGCGGGACCCCCCTAGTTTTAGTTGCAGTTCATTTTTGCATCAAAAGGGGCCCATCCAATGGAGACACTAGTTAATCGTCTCAACAAGAACCCGTTCGGAGGCATTTTCGGCCTTCTGATCGTCTGGAGCGCAATGGCGCTCGGACACTCAATGGTTGTCATTCAGCACCACAACAGCCCGATGGGGCTTGCTGACACGGTCTTTTCGGTCGCCATGGGCCTGTTCGGCTTTGTGCTGGTCTGGAAAGGACTAAAGCAAACCGAAACTCACGCCACGATCCTTGGTTATCTGGGCGGCAACTTCATTTGGTGCGGTTGGTTTGAGTGGACCTGGCGCTACACGGCCAGCTTCCTGAATATCCAGCCCATCTATGACGGCGAATACATGATCCTGTCGCCTGAACTCCTGATGATCCAGGCCACTACGCTGATTGTTATTGCAATGCTCGTCTTTCTGGGAGCCGACAAAGAAACCAAATGTCGAATGTTTCTCTGGTTCCATCGCAATCTGAAACTAAAGCCCAATCAGGCCACGCCGCACTACAAGCGGCAGCACGCCAGAACCACAGCCATAGAGACTGTGTTTCTTATCTGGGGCATCTACCTGTTTGCGATCTTTATCAATGATCCACGGGGCATCAAATATGACTCGATAGCCGCCATGGTGATTACCGTTGGTTTCGTAGCCTGGGGCATTTATCTCTGCACCAAGCTATTCCGCTTGAAGCGGCTCGGACCCACATTCCGTTACGCCATTCCAACCGGCGCCATTCTGTGGCTGCCGATCGAAGCATTCTCACGCTGGGGGCTGTACCCCGAAATCTGGATCTATCCGGACAAGTACACGATCCCGATGCTTTGCGTACTCGCTTTCTTCGTCTTCGGTGTCATCACCATGTACCGCGCCGACACCTACAAACCCAATGCGGAGAAGCCGCTATGAACTCAAGCAAATTCTGTAATTCCAATTTCTTTATTGTGAGGGGGACACTCATGAACGTTATAAGCAATACCCGAAAACGCGCACTGGCATCAATGCTACCCGCGCTACTAATAGGCACACCTGGAGCCGTCATGCCCACAACGGGCTGGTCTGCAAGTATTGAAGAGATCGTAGTCACTACGCGTAGACGTGAAGAAAACATACAGGACATTCCCGTTGCAGTGGCTGCCTTCAACGCCGACTTCATTGAAAAACAAGGCGTGGTCAGCACTAAAGACGTTGTCAAACTTGTGCCAGGCGTACAGTTTGATCAGGGCTTCTCTGCGGCAGACACACGCATCAGCATACGCGGCATCAACAACAGCCGCGGTCGCGCCAGTGTCGCTACGCTCATTGACGGAGTCGATATCTCGGGCGAAAACATCTCTGCCGGTGGTGGCTCGTCGCTGCTCAACACACGCCTGCTGGATCTGGAGCGCATCGAAGTTGTAAAAGGCCCGCAGTCAGCACTGTACGGACGTAACGCATTTGCCGGTGCACTGAACTACATCACCAAGCAGCCCAACATGGAAGAGCTTGACGGCTACCTGAGTTTTGAAGCCGCTGAATACAACAGCGTCAATGCCCGGGCAGGTATCTCCGGACCGGTCATCAAAGACGTACTCGCGTTACAAGCGAATTTTGCTGCGTTCAACTCGGACGGTTACTACAACAATAACTACAGCTTCAACGACACCGATGAGACAGACCTGGGCGGCAACGATCAGGACCTGAATGGTTACGAGAGCGTCGGCGGCAGAGTCGCTGCATTATGGACTCCGACAGAGAAAGTAAGCGTCACCGCTGCACTAACCTATGCCAATGACAAATCGGATCCGCGTGCGGTTGCCAAATTTGCCAATGCCAACACGTTCTACGACTCGGATGGCAATGTCCTGAACGGCGTCAGTGACCCTGCCACTCCGGGCATTGCCTATGGCCACTGGCTCGGCACTGTAGGCGACCTGAAAGAAGATAAAGTCGCACTTTCAGCTACCGGCGACGGCGGTGAGTTTGCCGGCAGCGAAGATGAACGCTGGCTTGCCACTCTTAAACTGGACTGGGATATCGGAGGCACAACCTTCACATCTCTTACCAGTTATCTCGACAACCAGGCCACACTGGCCGAAGACGTGGATTACCAGAATGGCGAGGGCACCAATATCGTCATACCTCCATTCCCACAGGCCGGCTTCCCGTATGGCGTTGACCAGCACTTCTCGGTTGCCAATGATTACCTCGATAAAACTGACACCAAACAGTTCACACAGGACTTTACGTTGCAGTCAAACTCGTGGGAACGTGGCACCTGGCTGATCGGCGCGCAGTACTTCCGCGAAGAAGCCAACAACACCGACAACTCACTTGGCTGGTTCAACGGTTCAGACATCGACACTCTATTCCTGAACTTCGGTGGGCCCGATATACCGCTCTGTGGCAGCAACCCGTTCTTCATGCAGGTTAACTGCACCTATGAAGATTCAGCCATTGCGGGAATTCCGGCTAAAACCACCGACCGTGATACCACCAGTTACTCGCTGTACGGTTTAGTCTCGTTTGATTTCACCGAGAAACTGAGCGCCACCTTCGAAGGCCGCTATATTCGTGATGAGATTGAAGTAACCACCAACACGGCTATCGACCGGGTGTCACAGTACCTGCTGAACTACCCAATTGATTTGGCAGGTTTCGCACCCCAGCCCGTACCACTACCCATCAGCGACAAAAAAACCACGTCAACATTCAACCCCCGCGTTGCTGTTGACTACCGGTTCACCGATGGCCTCATGATGTACGGTTCCGTTGCCAAGGGCACCAAGCCGGGTGGTTTTGGTACTACCCAGTTTGCGATCCCTCAGGACGCGCGCATGGAACAGGAAACATTGTGGTCCTATGAGTTGGGTACTAAAACCAGTTGGCTGGACAGCACGCTGCAAGCTAACGCCGCGATCTTCTTCAATGACTACAAAGACCGCCAGGTTGGTATCACTGTCGAAAGCCCGCTTACCGGTTGGAGAGCATCGGGCGTTTCTAACGCCGGTGGACAAGAAACCAAAGGCATAGAAGCTGATGTCTTATGGACACCGACAGACATCCTGACTTTGGGTCTTGGTTACGCTTACACCGACGCAAAATGGACCAAATTCAACTATTCCGAAATACGCGAAGATGGTGCAACAGACAAAGATAAAGCCATTTGCGGCAACGAAGACGGCGATTGCTCAGGTGCCAGAGTAGCCGGCATTCCTGAACATGCAATCACCCTGTTGGGCAACGTCACAGCACCCATCAATGATGATCTCGAGTGGTTCCTTAATACCACAGCTCAATGGCAGGACAAACGTTCTGTTAGTGATCAGGTGAATACGGCCTACGTCGATTCTTTCTGGAACGTTGATGCGCAGCTTGGTCTGCAGAATGACAAATGGAATGTCATGCTGTTTGCAACCAACCTGTTCGACAATGACACCATCCAGTGGGGTCAGAACTACCAGGACTTCAAAGACGGCATGTGGTCTTTCGGCCAACCCCGGGACGAAGCCGTCATGGGCTTCCTGCCGGCACCACGGGTAGCCGGTGTAAGGGCTTCGTTTAAGTTCTAAGCAGGAGCATATCGTCAGGGCACCTTCCCCCCTGCTTTGACGATACGGTCATTCGGATGACCAAAAACAAAGCCGGCCCTGTAAAGGGCCGGCTTTTTATTTAAGCGCCTGAACGTATTTACTAAACGTGCAAAGAGCTACTGCTGAATTGACTGAATATAGTCAACAAGACCGTCCAGTATCTTTAGAACACCCTGCTCATCGAAATTGCCACCATCAGGATCCATCCAGAATTCGTAACCCCAAACCGGCATCGCCTGCGTGCCATGCGCATCAACTTCCCAGCGACCATCGATTTTGCTGCGCACTTCCTTCCACGGAAACTCACCATTATTTTGTGCTGCAATCTGCGTAAGATCCGGAGCACCACCTTCCAGGCTCGAAGCGACCGGGCCATCACCCTTGCCGCCTTCGCCATGACAGGCCGCACAGTATTGAATAAAGTTCTGCTCACCACTCTGGGCAATGGGCTCGGAGATGGCTTGCTGCTGCGGTTCGCCTTCGGTGGAACAAGCCGCAAACATCACTACACCCGCAACCATCAGTGCTCTTAATACAACGCGCATAAAACACCCTTTGTAATCAATCGTTCACTAACGTCAGACTAAGCTCGAAACAACCCGTGCACAAGTCCGGAGAGTACCTATAGGCAGTGTTCATTGAACGACAGGGCGATGGGTGGACTTGATTGCGCGAGTGCGTCCATAGTGCTCCCGGCAATTTTGTGAACCACCGGAAGTGAGACTATATCTGTGACCGCCGTTTACATGGCCACAGATCTTTTAAGTCGGACTTCCATAGTCCACAAATCTAAAATACGAAAAAGGCCCCACAAGGGGGCCTTTTTCGTATTTGGTGGTGATGGGTGGACTTGAACCACCGACCCCGGCATTATGAGTGCCGTGCTCTAACCAGCTGAGCTACATCACCTTTTTGTATTTATTGCAGCGGATACGCTGTCTTCAACCCCGAACACATTCGAGGGACGGGGATTGTGCGCACAGAGCACCGCCATGTCAATAAATTCTGACCGGAAAATGCGGAAAGCCCTGTGATTAAAGGGTTTGCGGCTGCCAGAAGCCATCTTAAAGGCTCAACCGCCCTAAGAGCTTTTATCAGACTTTGTGGCCATGCGCTGCTCGGCCCGTTCGATCATGGCCTTGGTGTTTTCCTGAGTCCGCTGCAAAGACTCAATCTCTTTTCTTATACCCACCATTTGACGTTTGTCTTTGCTTTCCTTCATGCGTGACTCACGCTGCGCTATCCGCGCTGCCAGATCCTCAAGATTCTCTTTCATACCTTGCAGTAATTCGGCCTGTTCAGCCTTATCGAATACCATTTCATCGGGATCTTCGCGCATCGACTCATCGACCGGAGCAGAACCCAATGGGGCCGCCTCAGGAATAAAACGCTTGGATGTATCAAAGATCCGCTGGCTAATCATATTGGGTGACACAATTTCAACGCCGGCACCGTGCAACTCATCAAGCACTGCAGCACGAAGGCTACGGCGGGTGGCAATCAGCTTCTTGAGCTCGGTAAGCATCCCGGCAATACGGTAGCTCACAGAAAAATCATTCAGACTCGTAATCTGTACAAACGGCTTTTGAATGCCCGTTTTCTCTGCCGCCTGCAGCAGCAACTGCTCTATCTGCGTATGGGGGATGTCATACCCCAAAGACAACTCCACCGAAATAATCGTGCCGTCCTGTTGCATCACTCTAACGGGATTAGTAACCAGATAGAGATTAGGCAAAGAAATAAGGTCGCGTTCTTCGCTCTGGATTTCGGTATGCAACAAGTCCATCTCGGACACTCTGCCAAAATACTCGCCCACCGTTATATAGTCACCGGGCTTACAGCTATTCAGAACCTTCATCATGAGGCCGGCCATCGCGTTGCCAACGATCGTGGTACTAGAGAGCGCTATGGTTGCAGATAAGAGGATACCGAGCAGACTCAGCAGTTGGCCGCGCATTGCATTGCCGATAGGCATAACAACAATGGCCAGAATCAAACCGGTCAGAAAGACCGCCAGCATAATGAGTTGGCGCTTATATTGAGCGGCTGGTTTGTCGGCATACAACGACAGCAAACGCTGATGCACAAAATAGATACTGATACCGAACAGCACCAGCACGCCGACCGATACGCCGACTATCGTTAATCCACCAATCAGGTCTGTCATAAAGGCTGGTCCGAATACTTAATGCCAGCCTATTATTACCACGCTAGACGTTAAAGCGGAAATGCATCACATCGCCTTCCTGAACGATGTATTCCTTACCTTCGACCCGCAAACGACCGGATTCCTTGGCGCCCTGCTCGCCGTTACCCGCTATAAAGTCATCATAGCCAATCACTTCTGCGCGAATAAAACCGCGCTCAAAGTCGGTATGAATCTCGCCGGCAGACTGTGGTGCAGTGGCACCTACTCGCGTAGTCCAGGCACGCAGTTCTTTAGGGCCGACGGTAAAGAATGTCTGCAAACCCAGCAGAGAATAGCCAGCGCGGATCACGCGATGCAGGCCGGGTTCAGCGAGACCAAGGTCCTCTAAAAAAGCAGCTTTATCTTCGTCATCCAACTGAGCAATTTCTGCTTCCATCGCAGCGCAGACAATCACTACCTCAGCTGACTCGGCTTTCGCATGTTCGCGCACCGTCTCGACAAAACTGTTGCCATCGATGCCGTCTTCATCAACATTCGCGATATACATCGTAGGCTTGACCGTAAGCAAATGCAGCTGCTGCAACTCTTCCTGCTGATCTTCTGTCGCATCAAAAGAACGCGCCGGTTGCATACCATCAAGATGATCGCGCAAACGCACCAGCAAATCTCTCCAGGCAATATTTTCTTTACCGCCCGCACGCGCAGCTTTCTCAGCCCGCAACAAATTCTTTTCTACCGTGTCGAGATCGGCAAGATTCAACTCCGTATTGATTACTTCGATATCGCGCAACGGATCAATGCCGTCATCGACATGGGTAATATCCGGATTCTCAAAGCAGCGCACCACATGGGCGATGGCATGAGTTTCACGAATGTTCGCCAGGAACTTATTCCCCAGGCCTTCGCCTTTTGACGCGCCTTCAACCAAACCGGCGATATCAACGAACTCCACGGTAGCCGGAATAACTTTTTCTGACTGCGCTATAGCAAACAACTTACCCATGCGCGGATCAGGCACCTCAACAATCCCGACATTGGGGTCGATAGTGCAAAAAGGATAATTCTCCGCAGCGATGCCCGCCGAGGTGAGTGCGTTAAAAAGTGTGGATTTTCCGACGTTGGGTAGCCCAACGATGCCGCATTGAATAGCCATAGGTATCGGTTCTGATCTTTCAGGAGTGTTGAGGTGTTCCCGGAGTGCATCCGGGGGCGCAATGGTAACACCAAAGGGCTCAAAATCCTGCGCTTCTCCATACTGTGGTGGCCTCCTCGGCAGAGGCTCAAACGGGTAGGCTTTAACTGATAGGCTGAAGCCCTTAATTCATCGACCCGTCCCAAAGGAATCACCATGTTTAACGCAACTATTGCCGGCAGCCTCCCACGTCCAGACTGGCTTGCCGAACCCGAGAAACTCAAAGGTGGATGGAAACTTGAAGGCGCTGCGCTGCGCGAGGGCCAGAACAAGGCCGCACTGGAGTGGATCCGCCATCAGGAAGAAGCAGGCATTCATACTGTGACTGACGGTGAGGTTTACCGCACCCACTTCGTACACACCTTCCTCGAAGGCATCGAAGGCATCGATCAGGACGTCAAAACCGTAATGGGAATACGTGACAATCGTTACGATCTCGAAGTACCGACCGTCACGGGGAAATTATCACGGCCTAAGGCGATACACCTTGAAGATGTTAAGTACGTTCGTTCAATTACTGACCACCCGATCAAGTTTACGCTCCCCGGGCCCATGACTATTTGCGACACCATTGCCGATGCTCACTATGGCAGCCGTGCCGATATGGCGATGGCGTTTGCAGAAATACTCAATGATGAAGCTAAAGAACTAGTAGCGGCAGGTGTCGACATCATTCAGTTCGATGAACCCGCATTCAATGTCTTTACTAATGATGTTGTCGAATGGGGTTGTGACACTCTGGATAGGGCCATTGAGGGACTCGGGGTCAAAACTGCCGTGCATGTTTGCTACGGCTATGGCATTCAGGAAAACATCGACTGGAAAGAAACACTGGGCGATGAATGGCTGCAATACGATGCGATCTTCCCCGCAATGAACAAGAGCAATATCGATCAGGTTTCGCTCGAGTGCGCCAGCTCACATGTGCCCATCTCACTGATCAAGCACCTGAAAGACAAGGAACTGATGGTGGGCTGCGTGGCCGTCACACCTGACAAAGTGGAAACTCCGGAAGAGATCGTTGCCACCATTAAAGAGGCCATGAAATACGCCGATAAAGAAAGAATCCTGCCTTGCTCTAACTGCGGCATGACCCCTATTTCATACGATATCGCTTTGGCTAAAGTAAAAGCTCTGGGTCAGGGCGCCGAACTGGCGCGAAAAACCCTGTAAGCAATCCTTACCGAATAAGCTAAACCTCCGGACTGCGCCCCGCACATATATTTTTGCGGGCGTCAGCCGGCAGGTTGGCGTTTTGCACCAGACAGCTAATGGCAGCTGCAACTTCCTCCAGTAATTTGCCCAGCTCGGCCCAGCTTTCGAGGTTGCCCCCGCCGGTGCCCTCAAATTTCTGGTCCAGCACTGCGGCCATCAATACATGCCCTTCAGCACTATCGACCACCTCGACTTCCACGCCTGCGCCAAGCAACTGCATTGACCCCATCAATTTACGGGCAACTTCCACGCGGTTTTGATCGGTAACATTAACGGGTATATATGCGGAAGTATTTGCTCCGGTTGCGACCTTCAGCTTGGTCAATGCGATACGCAGATAAACGATGTCTCCAGCGGGCTCTTCAACAACGTTATAGCCATCACGAATGAGTTCGCCAATCATCAGGTAGCGCACCTGATCGGCAAGCAACTTCAACATGTCGGGCTTCACACCAAGATACGGTGAATCGGGGCTCATGAATATTTCCGGCTGATCAACCATCACGCCGCTATACAGTTCGATATTCTCTGAAAGCTTCGGATCTATATAACTGCTAACCACCACCCCGCTAGAGGCATCCGGTTCGCCCAAAAGAGAGTAATCGGAAAGAAAACCGATATTGCTTTCCTTTACCGGTGACTGCGGCACCTCGGGTTCCGGAGCACAGGCAGTCAGGCCGGCTAAGCACACAAGCAAGAGCGATCTAATAAGGGTAATTCTCATAACCTGTCATCCGGACAGCCAAAACAAGTACTCACAACTGTACTGCCTTGCCCGCACCGACTCAACAAACACTTAGCCGGTCGCGCCTGCCGGTAGTCTGGGGTATATTCTTAAACACCCATGTTTAAGCCGGTTCAAATCCGGATAAGGAACACTCAGCATGCCGTCTCTGCCAAAGATGACCCGACTAACTCTGGCCATTGCCCTGGGCCTTCTCGGTACAACCTCCGTGGTCAATGCGACCAGCACCTGGTTCGCAGGTCGTTCTGCCGTCGCCAACATGACGGATGAAGACCGGGAGCTGTTAACCAAGGCTATGGATGACATCCTGAACAATGAAAGCGACGGCAGCCAAACTGAATGGAATAACCCCGATACGGGCAGCCGGGGTACGTTAAAAGTCGCCGGCACCCACGAAGATTTTGGCACAACCTGCAGACTCATCCGCATGTCTAACACCGCCACGGAGATTACCCGGGGTGGTGATTTCCGGCTCTGCCGCGATGACGAAGGCGAATGGCGTTTCGCGCCCAACCCCGGCAGCAGTTAAGCAGGCATTCATATGAAGTCCCACCTCAGGCAGCCCAATTTCGTTTTCTTGCTGGTCGGCATACTGGCTGTACTGTTTATCAATCCGATAACCGTTGACCTGTTTGACTACAGCTCACCGTTTCTTACCAGTCTCACGTTCAGCGGCACCTTAATCATGGGGGTATGGAGTCTTCACGAGTCCAAAGCCCTGTTCCGCATCGGTCTTACGCTGATTGTCGTCTCGCTGGGCATAGCGCTCATCGTCTCCATCGAGCCCGAACTGGTTCTGCTTAAGGTACTCGACCTGCTGATCTTGCTGGTCTTCTGCGGGATGAGCTTTTTCTTCATCCTCGAGGAAATCACAACCGATCTTGATGTCGACATAAACCGGGTGGTTGGCGGTGTCTGCCTCTATCTGTTACTGGGGCTTATTTTTGCGATTGTGCATTCACTAATCGAAATATTCTTACCGGGCTCATACAGCAATGCAGAAATAGACGCAGATTCATACACAAACATGTTCTATTTCAGCTTCGTCACCCTCACCACATTGGGCTACGGCGATATCACGCCATTACGCCCTCTCGCCAAGGCCTTTTCTATCTTTGAGGCGGTTGTAGGCGTGTTCTATATGTCGATATTGATTGGCGCGATGATCGGGCTGCTGCTCAATAAGGCAAGGGAACAATAAAAGCAGGTGAGCTTCGGGTTACCATGGCTTACAATAACTTGAAATCAGGCTGCATCAACAGGAGCAAGCAATGAAAGGTTTAGCATTACATTCCGCTATTCGTAGCATCACAACCGCAATAATAGTGGGCATGCTGGTAACAGCCTGTAGCTCAGGCCCGAAGATTTACGTCAATCAGGATCCTAATGCCGATCTTGGCGGTTTCAAGACCTTTAACTTCGAAAGCCAGCTCGGTACTGACCGCGATGCCGGTGCCCGGTCATTAGAATCACAGTACTTCATCCAGTCGGCCAAACGTGAGATGGAACTACGCGGGTATCAATACGCTGAAACCAATCCGGATTTGACGCTTAACTTCTATATTGCGACCAAAGAAAAAATCCGGACCACCAGCACGCCAACAGCCGGCGGCTACTACGGTTATCGCGGCGGTTACTACGGCGCTTATGGCGGCTATGAAACCACGGTCCAGCAGTACACAGAAGGCACCGTGACCGTCGACGTTATTGATCAGTCTACCGACCAACTGGTCTGGGAAGGCACAGCCGTTGGACGCATCACCGAAAAAGTCATGCAGAATCTGGAAGCGAGTGTGGATGCCGTAACGCAGGAAATCTTCCTGAGTTATCCGACCGTTCAAGGCGGTGGTCCGGCTTACGTTCCGCCAAAACCTGAATAACCCGGATAATTTCTCCCGCACAAAAAAAGGGGCGCTATATGCGCCCCTTTTGCTATTTGTACACCTCGTTTCTATCGGGGTGTTGCAGTGTGCAACTCCTGTGAAGCCTTCTGCACACCGCCGTTCAACAAAGTAGGCACGCTTCTTTCAGCTTCATACATCGCTTTAAGAATCAGATCTTCATCTGCCTTGCCCGGCTTATGCAGTACATAACCATGTACGGCATCTTTATGGCCGGGATGACCAATACCTATTCGCATTCTCAAGAAGTTAGCACTGCAATGCTGGATAGCACTGCGTAAACCATTGTGGCCGCCGTGGCCGCCGCCTTGCTTATATCGTATTACTCCGGGCGGCAGATCGAGTTCATCGTGGCACACCAGAATCTGTTCTGTTTTTAACTTGAAGTAGTCAGCGAAACGGCGCATTGATTGACCGCTCTCATTCATAAAGGTCTGGGGCTTAAGCAAACGCACCGGCTTACCGCCGAGCGTTACCTGACAGACGTCGCCCATCAACTTGCCCTCATTCTTGAACGTGCCGCCACCGGTACGGGCCAACTCGTCCAGTAACCAGAAGCCTACGTTGTGCCGGGTACGGTCGTACTTGTCGCCCGGATTACCCAAACCGACGACTGCCTGTATGTCTGAATCACTCACAACTGCTCTCTAACCTCTAACAAGCCCGCACATCTATTGACAGCTAGTGTGCCAATCCCAAAAAAACAAAGCAAAAAAAAGGCCGCGCAAAGCGCGGCCTTTTCCGGAAATAAATTCCGATGGCAGCTGATTAGTCTTCAGACTTCTCAGCATCATCTGACTCGGCAGCTTCTTCTGAACCTTCCTCAGTTTCGCCTTCTTCTGTTTCTTCTTCAACTTCTGCAACACGCAGAACCTGACAAGTGGCAACAGGCTGGTCATGACCTTCACCCTGTGCCAACTCAATAATCTCAACTGTTTCATCGACCTTAATGTCAGACAAATGAGCAGTCTCATCGAGTTCCATGTTACCGAGATCAACTTCGATGTATTCCGGCAAGTCAGCAGGGAAACAGCTAACTTCAATTTCAGTAACCATATGAGAAATTGTCGCACCACCGATTTTAACGCCGGGAGCTGTATCCTCATTAAGGAAGTGCAAAGGAACAGTCATGCGGATCTTCTCGTCAGCAACAATGCGCTGCAGATCGAGATGCAAAACGCGACGCTTTGCGGGATGCACTTGAATGTCTTTAAGAATACAAGGCTGAACGCGTTCGCCTACTTTCACGGTCAATACAGATGAGAAAAATGATTCATTTTCCAACTGACGGAACAGTGAGTTTTCTTCTAAAGTGATCTGACGCGGTGGACGACCGGCGCCGTATACGATTGCGGGAACTTTTCCTTCACGACGCAGGCGGCGGCTCGCACCTTTCCCTGTGTCTTCACGGTATTCCGCAACCAGGTCTAATTTTTCAGCCATGATTGCTACTCCAAAATAGTAAAATTCAAAAGGCCCGCCTGCGACCGGCGAGCCCTGAGGGAGCGGAATATTACCACCTGACCGGCAAATAACCAGCCTGAAGCAGCAAATCGATTGAATTTCCTCAAAAAATCCGCCGTAAACCAACAAAAACGCCCCTGTAAGGGGCGTTAAATGCATTCAAACCGTTGTGGCAGGCGGGCTAGTCGATGTACAGAGAACTGACCGACTCATCCTGATTCATTCGACGAATTGTCTCTGCCAGGATTTCCGCAACACCCAACTGACGTATTTTTCCGCATTTTGCGGCCGACTCCGACAATGGCAGAGTATCGGTGACAACCAGCTCATCGAGATGCGAGCTGCTGATTCTGTCGATAGCAGGGCCGGACAGAATCGGATGGGTAATGTAAGCACTGACTCTGACTGCACCGTTATTCTTGAGCGCCTCGGCTGCCTGACACAAGGTACCGGCTGTATCGACCATGTCATCAATCAGCACACAGGACTTACCTTCAACCTCACCAATAATGTTCATAACCTCGAGCTCATTGGCTCGCGGGCGGCGCTTATCAATAATGGCAAGGTCGGCATCGTCGAGTCGTTTTGCCAGGGCGCGGGCGCGAACCACGCCACCCACGTCAGGAGACACTACAACCAAATTAGTGGTATCACGTTTCCATACATCGCCCAGCAACACCGGTGATGCATAGACGTTATCAACCGGCACAGAGAAAAAGCCCTGAATCTGGTCAGCGTGTAAATCAACGGTCAGAACACGGTCTATACCGGATGCCGCGATCATGTCGGCGACCAACTTAGCCGTAATCGGCGAACGCGCCGCACGGGGGCGTCGGTCCTGACGGGCATAACCGAAATAGGGGATAACGGCAGTGATACGACTTGCCGAAGCACGGCGGCAAGCATCGGCCATGATCAGCAATTCCATCAGATTCTGGTTAACCGGGGGACAGGTCGACTGGATCAGGTAGACCTCACGACCTCGAATGTTCTCGAGTATCTCAACAGCGATTTCACCATCGCTGAAAGTACCTACCGAGATCTTGCCCAATGGCAATTGAAGATTGCGGGCAATGTCCTGACTCAGGCGCGGGTTAGAGTTTCCCGACAATAGAACCACGTTGCGATTGTCGACGTCTGTATCCGTTCCGAGCTTTACCATGATTCACCGCTGTCTTTGAGAAATGGCTGGGGCGGCAGGATTCGAACCTGCGGTACACGGGATCAAAACCCGATGCCTTACCACTTGGCTACGCCCCAATAATCTTTATGCAATAAAGTATTTATTGTCCGCCTCTATTCTATAAGCGACAGACGCCCCGGAATACGGCTCCGGGCCAACAAGCTCCGGAAATCCGGCCCGGGAACCTGATCAGACGACAGATTCCGGTGGCTTGGGGCGGGTATTGTGAGGCTCCAAAACAGGACCTGTCAAACCCATTTTAATACGGCATTACTCCGGGCCACTCCTGACAGCCCGGGGTGGCACAAGCCATTCGTCAGCAATCAACCGTAAGCGCACAGAATCATTCAAAACATCCAGTTTTGACGGGAGCAACCAACCGCTGACATTAACGTATTGCTTGTAGCTGATCTGCCAGCCACGTTGGCGAATCTGCGTAAGCCCGCCCGTCTCGTCGTAGTCTTCTTCAAAAGCAAAATCGGGGTCGGGGATGCCCCGCACCCAGAAACGGATGCTTGAGACCGGCAGATTCCAGCCCAAACGGGATTCCAGAAACTGCTCAGCCGCATTTGCGCCGGTATAAAGCTCACTGGCCTCCTCATTTCCCTGACGGAACGTAACTTGCCGGGGCTCCCACAGGATCTCGCTGGCACCAATGCCGAGGGGGCCCGACAAACTGATTCGTGCCGTTGCCGCTTCCTGCTGCCAGCGAAGTTTTCCCTGACCGCCCCCATCGTCATGCTTAACTGCGATGCGACCAATCAAGCCCCAATCCTGCATCGTGACCAATGCTGAGCTAAGTTCTTCCCGTTCGACACTTTGCGGTGGGGATACCGGCTGCATTGTGGCGCAGGCTCCAAGCAACAGAGACCCCGCTATCAGCATGCCGAAACGAAACGGAGCTGATGTCATGGCTGGCGGAATCTCTCGATAGTGTTGATCAGAGCCCGGTCAGTCGGATGAGTTTCCAGAGCCAGCATCCAGATAATGCTGGCCTCGCCATCCCGACCCTGAGCCCACATGAGCTCACCAAGGTGCGCTGCTATCTCAGGATTCTCATCCAATGCATAGGCGCGCTCCAAATACGTTTCTGCGGCATCCAGTTCTCCCTTACGGAATAACAGCCAGCCTTTGGAATCCAGATAGGCGGCGCTGTCAGGATGCTGTTCCAGAGCACGGTCTATAAGACGCTGCGCCTCGCCAAGCTTTTTACCCCGATTAGCCAATGTATAACCGAGCGCATTCATCGCATCGGCATGGTCCGGCACAACCTTCAGGACCGCGCGGAACTCTTTTATCGCCGCTTTGTAGTCACCCGATTCGTCGAGAACTGCAGCCCGCCCTAACAACAAATTAATGTTATCCGGCTGATACTCCAGGGCCCGGGCGTAGGCATCCAGAGCCTGATCAAAACGACCCGCCGAACTCAGCAAAGCTGCCTTAGCGGTCCACAACTCGAAGCCCAGAGTAGGAATCTGCTTATAAAATTCATCGAGATGCTGAATGCCACCATCCAGGTTGCCAACATCAGCCAGAATCTGCGCAATCTCTACCTGGGCTGAAACCAGCAGGTAACCGGAGCGAATCCGGGAGAAATACCGCAGTGCCGGCAGATACTCGCGGTTCTTCTGCGACATTCGTCCGAGGTAGTACAGGCTTTCATTCTCAAAATACTTGGATTTAAGCAGCTTGTTGAAATCGCTCCAGGCAGCGACCTGATGATCCTGATCAAAACTAATCAGACCATGCATCCGCGCAATTTCGGGCAAAAAGCCGCGGCGCTCTTCCATGTCGTCAAGGTAGTCCAAAGCAACCTCAACCTGATCCGCTTGAACCAACAGGCGCACATACTCCAGCTCTGTATCAAGCCGGTCGTCTGCCTGCAGCAGCGCTCTCATGCAATCAAGCGCCGCATCTTTTTGATCTATAGCAAGCTGTCCCCGGCAAAGCATGGCCGAGGCCTTCTGCCATTCAGGTCTGATTGCAATTGCATCCTGAGCCGCGGTCATTGCAACTTCACCGGCTCCCGCGCGTATTGCCGCCTCTGCCAGCGCCAGCGATGCGCCTGCATTTGGCCCGTAGTTATCGGCAAACATCTGCATAACCGCCAGAGTTGTCTCCGCAGACCCTTCCCCGGATATGCTGCTGACGATACCCAAATAATCGTTGTCTTCACGCTGTTCCTTAGGCGGCAGCGAACGCTCCAGATGGTTATAGGCTTGTTGCGGCTCATCGCGGCGTAACAGCAGTAACGCCAGCAAACCGTGAGCAGTCGGATTGTCCGGAGCCAGTTCTACCCAGCGTGATGCCGACGAGAACGCATACCGGTCAAAACCATAGTCATAACTGTATTGAGCTGCACGGGCAGCAACCGCCGGGTCTGCGGATAATTTCGCGGCTTCGGCAAACTCCTGAGCCGTAACCGGATAATCGCCCCGCTGCAAAGCGACCTCACCCATCAATATGTGATAGTCGGCATCGGGCACATAGTCAGGCGGACGCTCAGCAGACTTTTCTGCCGGCTGCGTGCATGCAGCCAGCATGAACGCGGTCAAACAGACGGCTGACCAGCGCTTAAGGGAGTGAAAGGAAAGAAGCATAGGGTGATAATACACAGCTACCCGTCAGATATTAATGGCGAAACCGGTCAATAATCCGCATATCGCTCTTTGGACTGCGCTAAGAGGGCTAGGGGTATGCCCCGTTAAGCGGTAAACTGCGCACCCTGTTTAAGAGACAGCCAAACACCGTGAAAGAATCCATACTCAATAAACTAGAGCAACTTGTTGGACGCCAGGAAGAAATTGGCGGCCTGCTGTCTGACCCCGAAGTTATGTCAGACCAAAACAGGTTCCGGGATTTGTCACGTGAATACTCAGAGCTTGAGCCTGTCGTAAAAACCGTAGGCGAGTACCAACAGGTAAAGGGTGACCTCACTTCCGCCGCCGAAATGCTGGAGGACTCAGACCCCGAAATCCGTACGATGGGGCAGGAAGAATCGCTCTTACTTAAGCAGCGCCTCGAAGAACTCGAATTTGAATTAAAAAAACAATTGATCCCCGCCGACCCGAACGACAACAACAATATCTATCTTGAGATTCGTGCCGGCACCGGCGGCGATGAAGCCGCAATATTTTCCGGGGACCTGTTCCGCATGTATTCCAAATATGCGGAATCACAGCGCTGGAAACTCGAAATACTGAGTGCCAATGAAGGTGATCACGGCGGTTACAAAGAGATCATCTCACGCATCGAGGGGACCGGCGCATACTCAAGACTTAAGTTTGAGTCTGGCGCGCATCGTGTACAACGCGTCCCCGAAACAGAAGCACAGGGTCGCATCCACACCTCCGCCTGTACCGTCGCGGTACTGCCCGAAAGCGACACCATCGAAGAAGTCGACATTAACCCGGCCGACTTGCGGGTAGACACCTATCGCGCATCGGGTGCGGGTGGACAGCACGTCAATAAGACAGACTCGGCTGTACGCGTCACTCACTTGCCCACCGGCATTGTGGTGGAGTGTCAGGACGAACGCTCGCAGCATAAGAACCGTGCCCGCGCGATGTCCTTACTGAGCGCCAGAATGCTCGACGCTCAGCAATCAGCCCAGGCCAGTGAGCAAGCCGAACAGCGCCGCAGCCTGGTAGGTAGCGGCGATCGTTCAGAGCGGATCCGGACCTACAACTTTCCGCAAGGGCGTGTGACAGATCACCGCATCAACCTGACGCTGTACAAGCTCGACAGCGTTATGGAAGGCAGCCTCAATCAGTTAATCGAACCGCTCAGCAATGAATATCAGGCTGACCAACTCGCTGCCATCGAAGGCAACGAGTAAACAACGCCACCCTTTTTTAACCACAAGTACTTAGAAAGAACTATGACTGCATTAGTAGACACCATCGGTAACACACCGTTAATACGCTTAAACAAAGCTTCCGAAGCCACCGGCTGTGAAATTCTGGGCAAAGCTGAATTTATGAACCCGGGTGGTTCGGTTAAAGACCGTGCGGCATTGGGCATGGTGCGTGCAGCCGAAGCCAGCGGTGAACTCAAACCCGGCGGCACCGTCGTCGAAGGTACCGCGGGCAATACGGGCATTGGCCTCGCAGTAGTCTGCAATTCCTTAGGTTATAAAACCGTCATTGTTATGCCTGACAACCAGAGCAAATCGAAAGTCGACACGCTAATGGCCTACGGCGCGGAAGTGATTCAGGTACCGGCGGTACCGTTTAAGAACCCCGAACACTTTGTGCATCAGTCGCAGCGTCTGGCAGAAAAGCTAAATGCAGAGACTGCCGAAGGCGCAGCATGGGCCGGACAGTTCGACAACATCGCAAACCGGCAGATACACGAGACCACCACAGGCCCTGAGATCTTCGAACAAACAGGCGGCAAAGTAGATGGTTTCATTTGTGCTGTCGGCACAGGCGGCACACTCGGTGGCACCGCACGTGCGCTGAAGGCGCTAAATCCTGACATCACTATCGGCCTGTCTGACCCTACAGGTTCGGCGCTGCATAACTTCTATGCCCATGGTGAACTGAAAGCCGAAGGCGGGTCCATCTCGGAAGGTATCGGCAACAGTCGTGTAACTGAGAACCTGAAAGACACACCTATTGATATCTCGTTCCAGATCCCGGACACCGAATCTATCCCTCTGGTCTACGACCTGATTAAAGATGAAGGCTTGTGTGTCGGTGGTTCAAGCGGTGTGAACGTGGCTGGTGCTATCCGCCTGGCCAAGCATCTCGGCCCCGGCCATACGATTGTGACGCTGCTGTGTGATTCTGGCATGCGCTATCAGGCACGACTCTTTAACAAAGAGTTTCTGGCCACTAAAGGTTTGGCGATGCCTGATTGGCTCGAGATCGACTGAACGGGTTTTATGCAGCGGCGTTCTGTTTCGTTGCAATCCGGCTGTAGAACATCCTTACCCAAACCAAGGGCTTGGATCAATGGATGCGATACGCGGCATAGCCCGCCGACAGCCAATAAAAAAGCCCCGCTTAGCGGGGCTTTTTTGATCTTACGAGTAGCTCGAAGCTTATGCCAGAGGAGGCTTAGGCTCCTGCGTACGTGCATAGATCTCAAGGCTTGAATGGCTGGGACCGTAATCTTCGGTCGGCGCACTCAGGAACTCAGGATAATGCTCTTTCGCGTAAGCCAGAGCCTGCGGAGAGATGATCGAAGTATCCGGACCACCAAACATTGCGCCGTTGTAAACAACATGGCCTTCTTCCTGACCCATCAACATCCACGGCAGCCAAGGTGTAATGCGAGCCCATGTACCGCTGTAAGGAACAGAAGTAAGTTCAGGGTTCTCAAGATCAGCGCGTGACACGTTGTAACGCATCATCTCTGATACCTGAACCATAGAACCTGAAGATTCACGCACGAACTTCTCAGGGTTCAGTGAGTTCGGATAGTACAGATGCATATCGGTCGACATGCTCAGGTTGTCACCACCGAAGTCATACCATGGGAATATCAGAGGAATTTTACGAGGCTTAGCTTTCTCGGGATCTGCGCTCTTGAAATCTTCCGGAGCAAGGATCAGGTATTCACTGATGGTGTAGTTGAACGGATCGTTAGCAACCTGCACTACATCAACTTTTTCACCGGTCCATGGGTTAGTCCATTCTTCGATGATGTTACCGGTACGCAGGTCGGTGTAGAAAATAACTTCTTTGTTCAAACGACGAATCGTGCCGTCTTCCTGTGGCACCAAACGGCTCGCCAGGAACACATCAAAGCCACACAGCTCTTTTGCCGCTTCACCGGGCTTAACACCCAGGATTACACCGCGAACACTGGAGAACTTCTGGTTCTCAGGATTCACGTCACCCTGAATACGGGACCATGCATCCATGTTCCACTTGGGGCTTCTAAAATCAACTTCTGTTTCAAACTTATAACTCATGCCTGTATCCTTGCGGGCTCAAAACGACCCGTACGTTGTATCAATTAATGTATTCGGTAGACCCCAAGAGCAAAATGAAAGCACTGTGGCTATATCAGTCTGAGAGTCGCAGCGTCTGATTTTTTATATTTGTGGCGGGATATTAGCCCAACGCAAGCAGGCAAACCCCACAAAAGAATAGCCGATTCATCAGGTGGAATGCCAAAAACCTGAGTATCCGGTAAATTGGGCGGTTCCCGGAGCAGCTAGTCTTCTGCGGCAACAGCCTCATAGATTTCAGCCCACTCCTGCTCGGTAAGCTGCTCCTTCAGCGCCATTCGCTGCGCCGCCAAGGTCTGATAGAAAACTACCGTATCGGACCGATATCCGGACAGAATCTCCCGCAATACCGCCTCATCACTGCCATGATCTTCTATCACTTCGGCAAGCACGTCAGCAGTCTCCTTTTGCACCTTCCCGCGAGCCTTTGCCAGATCTTTCATCTCATCGAAAGCATCCAGCACGGCATCACGTCGCTCATCAGCCGGCAGCACCTGCTTGGCTATCTTCTCGACAGACTTAATCTCGCTGACCCACCAGTTGCCGCCACCAAAAATTAAGTACAAAGCTGTAACCGTTGCAATAATCATTTGGCTACACCTCGTCCATTGCTTTGACCAAACGGTCAAAAGCTCTGCCACGCAATTTATTCAAGTCCTGCCATTCTTCGGCGGTCATTTTGGACACAAGCTTGCGGTTGATGACTATAACGAGCTCCTGACCCGCCTCTATATCGGCAGCGGTCGCGCTTATCAATTCATCGAACTGTGCCTGTGTAGTGTTGTAATTCCGATTCAAATCAACGAAGTCACTCAAATGACCCTGCCTGATTTCACGCGCGTCAGCGAAAGCCTGCTGCATCTCATCTATCAGACTAATAATTTCAGCAGCCCTATCCGTCTCACTTATCACGCTACTGACTTCCGCACGTATATCATCAAAAGCTTCGTCACTTTTCTCAACAGGCGTAGCGCGACCGGAACAGGCCGCAAGCGAAAGCAGTGCCACAAACAAAAAACACAGCTTCACAGCACCGGACAGGAATCGATACTTACTTACTAGTGCCACTGTAGTTCTCCTCTGCAAACTTAAGCGAGCGCCTGCTCAAGATCTGCAATCAGATCATCGGCATTCTCGATACCCGGTGACAAACGAATCATGTTGTCAGGGATACCAAGAAACTCGCGCTCTTCCGGCAACAAACTATTGTGACTCATGGTCGGCGGGTGCCCGATCATGCTTTCGACACCACCCAGACCTTCGGCAATCACAAACAACTGCAGACGATTAAACATCGTCTCCACCGCTTTCTGATCGCCATCCAGCAATATAGTCACGACCGCGCCAAAATGATCCATCTGCTGCTTCGCCAATTCGTGCTGCGGGTGAGACTCCAGCCCCGGATAACGAACCTCCGCAATCTTCGGATGCTTCTCGAGAAAGCGCGCTATTGCGAAACAGTTGGCCTGATGCTTTTCCAAGCGCACAGACAATGTTTTGATGCCTCTCAGCAACAGGTACGACTCAAACGGACTCATCACGCCACCGGTAGCACTGCTGATCAACCCCATTTCCTTAGCCAGTTCTTCACTACCCACTACCAGCATGCCGCCCAGGGTATCCGAGTGACCACCCATCCACTTCGTGCATGAGTGCATCACTATGTCTGCACCCAACTCGATAGGACGCTGACCCAGCGGTGTCGAAAAGGTGTTATCCACCGCCACCGTCAAACCGTGCTTGTGACCGAGTTCCGCCAACGCCTTAATATCAACAATCTGCAAAGCCGGGTTGGTTGGAGACTCCAGCCACAGCAGCTTCGTATCCGGCGTAATCGCTGCCTCAACAGCAGCCAGATCCGAACAATCCACAAAGTCGGTTTTAATCCCCTGTGACACCGGTTTAATGCGGTTAAACAAGCGGAAGCTGCCGCCATACATCCCACGCGAAGCCACCACATGACTGCCGGCCGGCAGCAATTCAGCCACCGCGGCAGTTGCCGCCATGCCCGACGCAAACGCAAATGCCGCAACGCCATTCTCAAGCTCCGCTACACAGCGCTCGAGTGCCGCGCGGGTAGGATTCGAATTACGCGAATAGGCATAATCACCCCAGACACCGAAGGCTTCCTGCTTGAACGTAGAACTGGGATAGATAGCAGGCATTACCGCACCGGTCTGTGGATCGACGGTGTCACCCGCATGTATACAACGGGTGTCCGGTTGCAGTGATTTGGAGTTGTCTGCCTTGCTCATGTGTCTTCTCTCTTTACCTTCAGGCAAGCCGACCACCCGGGTCAGCAGCATCAGGTGCAAAACTTTGCTTATCAATA
>Ga0209475_10001753_pt1 | contig 25166 bp, 26 predicted proteins | sample tdDd471_FD_187128 | JGI IMG/M metagenome (GOLD analysis project Ga0209475, IMG submission 187128) | Marine sediment microbial communities from the Atlantic coast under amendment with organic carbon and nitrate - tdDd47.1 (SPAdes)... | ecosystem: Environmental > Aquatic > Marine > Coastal >... | reverse complement strand
TATATCTCCTGTTTGCGCTCACGGACGTTTCCTTCGGATACGCCTCCGCGGGGGCCTCGCTGCCGCTCGGGCGGGTACAGACAAGCTGACCCTACGTTATATCTCCTGTTTGCGCTCACGGACGTTTCCTGCGGATACGCCTCCGCGGGGGCCTCGCTGTCGCTCGGACGGGTACAGACAAGCTGACCCTACGTTATATCTCCTGTTTGCGCTCACGGACGTTTCCTGCGGATACGCCTCCGCGGGGGCCTCGCTGTCGTGAGAGCAAAGCAAAAAGGCCCCGGCATGATGCCGAGGCCTTTTCATAATGGTCGGAGCGAGAGGATTCGAACCTCCGACCCCTTCACCCCCAGTGAAGTGCGCTACCAGGCTGCGCTACGCTCCGTAAGAAAATTGCCTGCCAGTATCTGGCAGGCGGCGCACTATAACGCCCACCCCGGTGCCATGCAACCGCTGAATCGTCTAAAATAATACCCCTGACAGCACCAGAAAAACGCTGTATTTTTTTCGTTAATTTAGGGACGCACGCAGAGCTTTCAACTCGGCAATCACCGTTGAGAGGTCCGCGCCGCCATTGGCCCCCGCAACGGGCTGGGCCGCATCGGACAAGGCCGCTGCTATAGGGGCTTCACCGCTGATATCCTGTTGCCAAGCGGCGATCGTCGCCTTTAGCCCTTGTTCGCGAAACAGCTTTTGTACGCCGCGTATGGTAAACCCCTTATCATGCAGGTGATATTGGATGAGTTTTAATAATTCCACATCCTCAGGACGGTAATAGCGCCGCCCGCCACCGCGTTTCATCGGTTTAATTTGCGAAAACTTGGTTTCCCAGAACCTCAGCACATGCTGCTGCACGCCCAGTTCATCCGCGACCTCTGATATGGTGCGGAATGCGTTGGCGGATTTACCGCTGGAACGAGGTCCAGATTTTCGAAGGGCGTCTGCCATGGTGAGTTCCGCAAATGGGGTAATCGTCGGTTACTGAATCAAATACAATCGTGAACTTGGTTTACTTAGAGCGTGCGTTGATACGCTCCCGCAAGACCTGCGAAGGTCTAAAGGTTAATACCCGACGCGGATCGATTGGCACTTCTTCACCTGTTTTTGGGTTGCGCCCAATACGACCATTCTTGGACCGCAGTACAAAACTGCCGAAGGACGAGATTTTCACATTGTCCCCTTCGACCAAACAGTCTGAAATTTCCTGCAATATGGATTCGACCAGATCAGCAGACTCGTTACGCGAAAGCCCAACTTCCTCGTAGACAGCTTCGCTCAGATCCGCGCGTGTAATAGTTGCCATATCTTTTCCCCTGTTGGCCCCAATGGCCAGCTCAACACTATGTGTCAATATGCAGTAAGCCCCAAGCCTAACCATGAGTGTATCATCACGTCAATGCCATGAAGTCTAATTTTATCAAGAGGATGCAGGAATCTGTTCAGGTATGGCACGAATCATGATGAATCCATGCAGAATCGGCCTAATTCCGCTTTCTTAAGCTCTGAGCAAGCACGCGCCCCATGTGAATCCAGCGCCCATGGCCTCCATCAAGACCAAATCGCCTGCACCGATTCGCCCATCCGCCACAGCAGTAGCGTAGGCCAGCGGCACCGACGCCGCAGAGGTATTGGCATGATCCTGAACCGTAATCACAACCTTGGCCGGGTCAATGCCCAGTTTCTTTGCTGTGCCATCCAAAATGCGCTTATTCGCTTGATGCGGGACCAACCAATCCACATCATCCATACTCAGCCCAGTGCCCTCTAGCACCTCGGCGACGACACTGGCCAAATTCACCACCGCATGCCGAAACACCTCGCGCCCCTGCATACGCACATAACCAGCTGTCTGGGTACTGGAGACCCCACCATCCGCCGTCAAAAGCGGGCCAAGCCGTCCGTCGGAATGTAATTTTGTCGACAAGATGCCACGGTCTTCTTTGCTGCCCGTGTCTTCATGAGCTTCAAGGATCATCGCCCCAGCCCCATCGCCAAACAGCACGCAACTGCCGCGATCTTGCCAATCCAAAATGCGCGAAAATGTCTCGGCACCGATCACCAAGGCGCGCTTGACCTGCCCGGCTTTCATAAAGTTATCAGCGGTGGCAAGACCATAAATAAAACCGGAACACACCGCATGCAGGTCAAATGCAAATCCTTGTGTCATGCCGATGTCGGCCTGAACCTTGGCAGCGGTCGCGGGAAAGGTCAGATCGGGCGTGGCTGTCGCCACAATCACCATATCGATATCATCGCCCTGAAGCCCAGCCATCTGCAGCGCATCTTTGGCCGCATGAATGGCCAGATCTGACGTTAACTCGCCCTCGGCGGCCACATGGCGGCGCTCAATGCCCGTGCGTTCGACAATCCATTCATCACTGGTATCAACGGTTTTTGAGAGTTCGGTATTGGTTACAATTTTTTCGGGCAAATAAGACCCACACCCAATTACCCGAGACCTAGTCACTGTCATGTTCCACTACCTGCTGCGGCTTGTTCTTTATTATTGTTACGATCTGCATCACCAGCGGATTGCGCGTCATCATCTGACACCTGATTCCCACCGAAATTCTTCAGATCTTCCATAATCAGACTGTTCAGATCATTCTGCGCCATATTCAGGGCAACGCCGATGGCAGACGCTAACCCCTTTGCGGTCGCGCCGCCATGGCTTTTTACAACAATCCCATTCAGACCCAAAAACATACCGCCGTTATGATTATTCGGATCAAGATGATTGCGCAGGCGCTTTATTCCACCAGACGCCAAGGCATAGCCGATGCGCGCCAACCAACTGGACCGAAACGCGTCCCCCAAAAGGGTGGTGATCAGCCGCGCCGTACCCTCGGTCGTTTTCAGCGCCACATTGCCGGTGAAGCCATCTGTGACAATCACATCCATGGCACCGCGACCAATACCGTCGCCCTCGGTAAATCCGGAAAACTTCATGGGCAGTGGCGCATCTTTGAGGATTTTTGCCGCCTCTTTCACCGCTTCATGACCCTTTAGGTCTTCGACTCCCACGTTCAAAAGCCCAACAGTGGGACATTCAATGCCAAAAACAACGCGGGCATAGGCCGCGCCCATGATCGCAAACTGCACCAAGTTCTCTGCGGAACATTCCACATTGGCCCCTAAATCCAGCAGCAGGCTTTCGCCGCGCATGGTCGGCAAAGGTGTCGCAATAGCGGGTCGATCAATACCGGGCATCATGCGCAGCATGATTTTGGATAAGGCCATCAGCGCGCCCGTATTCCCAGCCGAAACCGCCACATGGGCGTCGCCGTCTTTGACCGCTTGGATGGCCAACCCCATAGACGACTCGCGCCCACGGCGCACTGCTTGCGATGGCTTATCCTCGGCCGTCACCACATTATCGGTATGAATGATTGTATAGCGATCATCTGGCACGTCGTATTGAGCCACCAGAGGTGCCAACTGGGCTTTGTCGCCAAATATGCGGAAAAAGGCATCCCCTTGACTGCAAGCGAGCGATACCCCTTCTATAACCATTTCCGGTGCGTCATCACCGCCCATGGCATCCAATGCTACGGTTAATCTGGACATATAACCCCGGTTTCCCACTCAGCCTTTTATCGCTCGTACTCGAATCCACACTTTTTGCACAGCTTCAACAGGAGCGCAAGCATCATGGGTGCTTTCACAAGGCAGTTACCGTAACGGTAGTTTATGCCTGAACACATGCTAGCAACCGCAATGCATCAAAATATGAAGGCCAAAACATACTCCAATTCGGCTGCCTATCAAGACTTGTCTTTATTCTGTTTTAGCACCGCAAAGGGACTGCGCGATGAGATGGCCTCTTCCTCAGTCATATAGCCAAGCCCCGTATGAACCGGGTCGACAACCTCCGCCCCTTGGGCACGGGGATATGGCTCCAACATCAGCGATAGATATTGAACCGCCAATTCGCCGACATCGACTGTGCCAGCGTTGTGGACGTCTATATCCACCTCGCCCCATCGCTCTTCGTCTTCTTCCAGCGCGTCCAGATCATCCTCAGACGCCACAAACAGCGTGCTAAAATCACCTTCAACCTGTGCCGGAACGGGCTCCAGGGTCAAAACACATCTTTGTGCCAAGTCTGCGTTCAAATGCCCATCCAGCCAAATACCATGGCCCGCCTCATCCTTGCGCGCCGCGATGGTAAATGAAAACGCGTCGAGCGACACCAAACCTAAACGCTCAAGAAGCGCCGCGCGCTCATGGGCATCGGCCGTATATTTCGTGGCACGGTCGCGGCCCAATGCCTCGGCAATCACCAGGGTGCGTTCCAATTCACTCATGATGTTTCCCCTTTTGACGTAAATGCGTAATCAAACATATCCAATTTTCCAGCAGCAAGGCGCTGAGTCTCCTGCGTATCAAGAAAGTCGCGGTAGGCCATGGCGTATTCGCCAAGCGCTTCTATTTGCGCCGCATCAACATCGCGACCACGGTAAACATTGCGGTGAATGGCGTCATTCAATGCGACCGTATCGCGTGTTTTCAGCGCCTCGCGGTACGCATTGAACCGCCCGAAAAAGGCCTGCGCCATCTTTTTCACATGTTTGCCGACGCTCAGGTCTCCCACGCCCATCTCCCGCAGGTTGCGATCCATATCATCGTTAAAGACCCCGATCAGCTCATGCGCCAGTGCCTCGGCTTCTGTTTTACCCGCCTCATCCACATCCAAACGGTGCACCATCAGGGCCACATGCAGAACAATACTATCGAAACGCCCATCCACATCGTCCTCTATGCCGCCATCAATATAAAGAAATGGTTGGCGTGCTTGGGCGACGATGGTCACATAAACATCATGCGCCGCGCGCAGCATTTGCAGCTTGCGTGTTGATGGAATTAACGTGGCTAAAAAAGACAATACACTCATAGGATATTCCGTGTTATTAGCACCCTCCTCGTTTAGTCAGATAGAAGCATTGACTTAAAAGACGCCGAGTGCCATTTTCATGCCCGATTTCACGGCTATATTTGTGACCAGCCAGTTGATACGTCCCAGTTAATACGTCATAGGCATGCTATTTAGAAAGCCTTATAGAATGAACACGACAAAAATTACCAGCACTTTTAAGATGCCTGTCCTACGGACAATGGCAATGGCACTGACCGCCAGCGTTGCGCTGAGCGCCTGTACGACGGAACGGCAAACCCGTGGCTATATGGCTGATTTTGAATTGATGAATGCGGTCACACCCGGCATCGACAATATCAATTCGGTGCGCGATTCACTGGGCAGCCCATCAATCACTGGCACCTTTGACGACAGCATCTGGTATTATGTCTCCACCGGCACGGTCACCAAGTCCATCATGCACGAAAAACCGGCATCCCATTATGTCATGGCGATCACATTCGACGAGGTTGGAATTGTAACAAACAAACAGGAATTCGATTTGTCACACATTCGCCCGGTGAACCCGGTGAATGACAAAACGCCGACACGCGGTCGGACCCTTGGCTTTTTCGAGCAGATCTTCGGTAATATCGGTCGCTTTGCAGCCCCCGCACCGGGTGGCGCTGGCGGGCCGTTCTAAGATTTGAACTCACGCTATATGCCCCAAGTATTTAGGGCATAAGCTCCGTTGGGGCCTCGCTCTCGCTCGGACGGGTACAGACAAGCTGACCCTACGTAGATTCTGAACTCACGCTATATGCCCCAAGTATTTAGGGCATAAGCTCCGTTGGGGCCTCGCTCTCGCTCGGACGGGTACAGACAAGCTGACCCTACGTTGTTCGTCGAGCCTTTCAAGTAAAGTGAACTCAAGAATATCTGGCAGCACTCAATCCAAAATATCTATTAAACGCTGTACTGCTTCATGAAAACCAGATTGTAGTATTTCACTCTCGTGCGTTCTTCTCGTCGCCTGCCAGTCTTTAATCGCGGACGGGTAAGGATCACAAAAATACAGCTTAGCCCGCGTTTCCGCCAACGCACCCCACAAATATGGATCATTTTCATTCGGGGTTACCCCAACCACAATTACGCTGTCTGCGTCCAAAATTACTTGGCGGCACCGCTCCTGTTGCGAAACTAGAAAATCTTGACAGGTTGAGTGGTTGTGTTTGTCCTTACTGATGAAACTCATAGCTGGCAGGACTTGCCCACATTCTTCGTAAAAAGCTTTTAGGTTGCTAATTGTCATAGGTTTATTATTTAAGCCGAGAAAACACCGCGGGTCTCCATCGATAATATTGCCAAAGGCTTTAGTGAAACCCTGAGCGACAAATGCCGAATTTCCGTGTGGGAAAATAACCTCGATACCAGCAGCTGTATTCTCAAGCGTTGGAAACCCCTTGATTGAGTATGCCAGCGATAATTTATCCAACAGTCGAAGTGCAAATTGATCATAATTCAAGGTCACTATTGAACCGCGCCATTTCTTCTTCTTCATCCCTTCGAACAACTTGCTATATGCATTGTTTTCCGAAGGCTGATATGAGGACAAAAATATTGCCAACTCCTGTTGCATTTGAACTAGGTGATGGCCCCAAATTCCAAAATTTTTAGCCTGATTAAGAAGAAGCCTATCCATCTCTGTCTCAAAATTACGGCGGAACCTTTTCCGACTGCAGCCGCCGAGCCTTCCCCATGAATCAGGAAATTTCTGTACTAAGTCATCAATCAGCTGTTCTGTAAGCGGCGGAGAATCAGAGCCAATCTCGGACCCAAAACTCGCTCCTGCTCCAAGTACTAACACTGAGTTTTGATTTCTATCCGACATATCGTTCCTCCATTTGGCCTAAGGAGAAAGTTTACACCACTGTTCTCTAAAAACGCGCACAAAAAAGCCCCGGCCAAATCAATGACCGGGGCTTTCAGATTTTTATCTAGCTCGGCTTAGTGCGCGAGCATCTTTAACCAGTCGCGCCTGATTAAGAAATCAGTGCGCGAGCATGGCCAACAGCAGGAGAGCCACGATGTTCGTAATTTTGATCATCGGGTTCACAGCCGGACCAGCGGTATCTTTATAGGGATCGCCAACCGTATCACCGGTGATGGATGCGTGGTGAGCGTCAGAGCCCTTACCGCCACAATTGCCATCTTCGATATATTTCTTAGCGTTATCCCAAGCACCACCACCTGCGGTCATGGAGAGAGCCACATAAAGGCCACCAACAATCACACCAAGCAACAAAGCACCAACCGCCGCAAAAGCATCAGCCTGTGTCGCAACCGCATTGATCACGAAATACAGCACCAGCGGCGCCAAAACGGGCAGCAAGCTGGGGATGATCATTTCTTTGATCGCTGCTTTGGTCAGCAGGTCAACAGAACGAGCGTAGTCAGGCTTGGATGTGCCCGCCATAATGCCCGGGTTGTCGCGGAACTGTGCGCGAACTTCCTCAACCACGGCACCACCGGCGCGGCCAACAGCCTTCATGCCCATCGCACCAAACAGGTAGGGCAACAAAGCACCAAGCAGCAAACCAACAACCACATAGGGGTTGGACAGGTCAAAGTTCACATCAAGCGTCGGGAAGTAAATGTTCAGGTCTTCGGTATAGGCACCGAACAGAACAAGCGCCGCCAGAGCAGCAGAGCCAATGGCATAGCCTTTGGTCACAGCTTTGGTGGTGTTCCCAACAGCGTCCAGAGCATCCGTGGTGTTCCGCACTTCTTCGTCCAGCTCAGCCATTTCAGCAATACCGCCAGCGTTATCAGTCACCGGACCAAACGCATCAAGCGCCACAACGAAACCAGCCAGCGCCAGCATGGTGGTGGCCGCAAAGCCAAGACCAAGTACACCCGCCATGTTGAAGGCCATGATGATCGCCGCAGCAATCACAATCGCCGGCAGCGCGGTTGCTTCCATACCAACAGCCAAGCCCTGAATGATGTTTGTTGCATGGCCCGTTTTGGACGCTTCAGCAACAGACTTCACAGGGCGATAGTCAGCGCCTGTGTAATATTCAGTGATCCAGATAATCAGGCCGGTCAGAACCAGACCGATAATGCCACACCAGAAAACATCCATACCGGTAAAGCTAACAGAGCCAGCGTTGACAACCGTGTCCATGCCACCCAGTGTCATGTCGATGGCATAATAAAGGCCAACAACAGACAGCAGAGCCGTCACCAGGAAGCCCTTATAAAGCGCGCCCATGATGGACTGGCTGGAGCCAAGCTTAACAAAGAACGTGCCAACAATGGATGTCAGAATACATACGCCGCCGATAACCAAGGGCAGCGCCATAACAGTCGCCGCCATATCGCCTGCAATATAAAGTGCGGAGAGAACCATAGTGGCTGTCACAGTCACAACATAGGTTTCATACAAGTCAGCAGCCATACCTGCACAGTCACCAACGTTATCACCAACATTGTCGGCGATAACCGCAGGGTTACGGGGATCGTCTTCGGGAATACCAGCTTCGATCTTACCAACCAAGTCAGCACCAACATCAGCACCTTTTGTAAAGATACCGCCGCCGAGACGCGCGAAAATGGAGATCAGCGAGCCGCCAAAACCAAGCGCTACAAGGCTATTGATAACCTCGCGGCTATCCGACGCAAGGCCAACCATATTGATCAGATAATAGTAATAAACAACCACACCCAGCAGCGCCAGACCAGCAACCAGCATGCCCGTTACAGCACCAGCTTTAAAGGCCATGGTCAAACCTGCTTGCAGACCAGTCCGTGCGGCTTCGGTTGTGCGCACATTGGCTTTAACCGAAATCAGCATGCCGATGAAACCAGCAAGGCCAGACAGAACCGCACCAATAGCAAAGCCAATGGCTGCATAGGCACCAAGTGTAAAGATCAAACCAGCCGTTACAATAATACCAACAAGAGCGATGGTTTTATATTGGCGGGACAGATAAGCACGAGCGCCTTCTTCGATAGCGCCAGCGATTTCCTGCATTTTTTCGTTACCAGCACTTGCTGATAGGATTGAGCTACGGGTGACAACGCCGTATACAACGGCAGCCAGACCGCAGGCCATCACGATTTGTAGAATATCCATGGAAATGTTTCCCCTCTTGAGATTTTAGGTCAGCGGCGCGTTTTTCGTATTCAACTGATCAAACTGCACCAAATAACCAAAATAATTCCTTCGTTCGAATCGTAGAAATTTGTTGCGCACTTTATAGAAGCTGCGCGCCAGAAGGCAAGGAATGATTAGAGAAATGACTAAAAAATAGCCACTCCTATGGCGCAAAAATTACTTGCCCGTCCGCGCCGCCGTCAAAGCGTCTGATATCGCCTGATTATCCGGAAAATGGTCATGCGCTGCCTCTAACAGGGCAAGACCACGGTCCGGGTGGCCATTTTCATTATAAAACTGCGCATACTGCAGAAACCTGTAAGGGCCAAATGCGGCATCCGCTGCAATATCAACTTCTGCTGCAAGTTCCTCGAATAACTGAAAATCCTGCGATTCTATACTGACACGAAACAGCCACCATGAGGATATAAAATCCAACTCTGGCGTCGTTCCATATTTAGCCCCGCGCCGGGCGTAGTAGTCTTTCGCATAAGTGACACCACCCATGGCGCGCAGTTCAGCCGCGTTTTCTGGGCGCAGATGTGGAAAATCGTCGAAATACCTGTTGATACCGGCCCGGAATACCGGATAGGCCGAGGTCAGATGCTGCACATCAAACCGATCGCCTGCAAAGACCCTTGCCGACCATTTTTGTTCAGGTGTGCTCAGCATGTCTTCCAGCAGGGCAATGCCTTGGTTCACGACGCCTTCGGACTGGCTGACCCCGACATAAAGAAAGCGCTTATGCGCAAAGTCCGCGGTCAATCCCCTTGCGCTGATTTCGTCACTTACAGACCCGATAGGATATGGGCTGGATGCCACATAGCCTGAGAATAAATCCGGTTGCAGCGCCAATGTTTCCAATGTGAAGGCACCGCCAAATTCCCAGCCCAGCAAGAGCCGGTGGTCGGTGGTGCGGTAGTGGGTATTGATATGGGTGATCAGTTCCGCACCTAGAAATTGACGAAATAGCGCGGACTCTTCGCCGCCGGGGCGCAATATGCCGAAACGGGATGGATTAGACATCTCTAACCCGACAATAATCGCTGGGGGTATATGTTCATTCGGCACCGTGCGATCAAACAAAGAGACCAGATAAGAAAAATACCACTGCCCTTCCAAGGCGTAGATAACAGGATAAGACTGATCGCCTTCGCTGTAACCATCTGGCAGATGCACCATAATCGTCATGTCACGGCCCAAAGCGGTGGATGCAATGGTTTCAGTATAGCCAATCTCAATGGGTTCGGCGTCAGCATTGCTGCTGAACTGTACTAAAATTAGTACAAACGTCATGCAAATAGCCCACGCAAAATACCGTGTCACGAAACCCTCCGATTAAAACTTATTAACTAGGCGCGCGCAAAGTCCTGTGAATGAAAATCTGCTTGATGTAGTCACCGCCAAGCACATCATTGCCTGCCTTGGCCAAATATTTGGTAACCCGATCATAATCGATGATGCCGTTGCTGCCCGGCACTGTTAAGCCGTTCTGTGACACCGCACGCAGAAAGGCATCCTGCACCCGCGGCAAACGCGCTGAGACATAAGACTGCTGCTCTGGCACGGTCATTTCCAGCGCCAAATCCATGAATACATAGCCCACGGTCCGTCCGCGCTCATCGCGGAGGGGGGCCTGAAAACGGTCCACATATAGATAAACAACGGCAATGGTGGGCTCCGCTGCTGCTTCTTCGGCTTCTTCCTCGACCAGTTCTTCAGCCGCTTGATCATCGGAATTGGCCATCATTTGCGACGTAGCAAACCAAGCCCCGCCGCCGCCAACAACCAACCCTGCAAGGATACCGATCACCAGCATCAATCGGCTTGAGCGGCCCTCGACCTTTTCCTCTAGTACGACGTCTTCAGTTGCCATGACTTGTCCTTACTGCAGCTTTCTCTGATTCTGATAGCCAGCATTTCATCTTTACTGGTGCTGATAGCCAGCATTTCATCTTTACTGGTGCTGATAGCCCCCGGCCCCCGTCATTATGCCAATATCCACGCCCGCGGGCAAATGGTCCAGTACCTTAATTCCCTGACCGGCCTTGACCCGGCCAATACGTGTAACCGCGATCCCGCATTCCTCCGCCGCCAACAGAACCCGCGTATGATCCTCGGGCGCTGCTGTAAAGGCCAGCTCATAATCATCACCGCCCGTTAAAACTGCGCGCCATAGCATCGGATCTGCGTCCAACAGCTTTGCCGTGGCCTGCGACACGGGAACCATCGCGGGGTCAATCTCCACCATGCCATGCGACGCAACAGCAATATGGCGGCAATCCGCCACCAACCCATCCGAAAGATCAATGCCGCTGGTGGCAAGACCATGCAGAGCCTGCCCCAAAGAAACGCGTGGCTGCGGGCAGTTGTAACGATCGCGCAAAAAGTCCGCCTCCTCAGCGCTCAGTCTATTGGCAAAAAGTGTTTGCCCTTGTAATAAACCCAGCCCTAGCGCCGCATCGCCGATCGTACCACTGACATAAAGATCATCTCGGGGACGCGCGCCCGCACGTGTTAACTGCAAGCCTTGGGGAACCTCGCCCAAAATCGTAATACTGACACACAACCCATTTGGCATGGCCACCGTATCGCCGCCCAGCAATTGAAGCCCAAACTCTTCTTGATCCGCCTGTAGGCCCCGCGCGAAATCCGCCAGCCAACCCTTGTCCAAGCCATCGCGCGCCAAGCCTAACAAATACCCCACCGGGGCCGCGCCCATCGCCGCAAGGTCGGATAGATTTGTGCGCAGCGCACGACGCGCGACCACATCGCCTGCCTCGCCTTCGGGAAAATGCACACCTTCAACGATCAAGTCTTTGGATAAAACAAGGTCATATCCAGTGCGCGGGCGAAGAATCGCCGCATCATCCTGTAAACCGAGGGAATTCGCAGATGTCTTATCGGTCGCACCCGCATCAGCGCCTTCAGCGGTTGCCGCCAAAGGCTTCATAAATTTTTCGATGAAATCAAATTCACGCATTTTGAGCCCGGCCTGTGATTTGCCCTAAGACCTGATGCTTTTTGATAATCGATCAAGAATACCATTTACAAAGCCGGGCTCTGAGCCATCAAAAAAGGCGTGTGCCACATCAACATATTCGTTAATCACAACAGCGCTTGGAACATCCACCCGCGTTCGCAACTCATATATTCCAGCACGCAAGATGGCCAGCATGATGTTTTCCAAACGGTCCAAAGACCAGCCAGCAGCCAAGGCGCTTTTAATCAGCTCGTCAATTTCCTCGCGATCAGCGCAAACACCTTTTACGATATCCGCAAAAAACGCACGGTCCGCACCATGCAAGTCCATGCCATCCACCTCATCACCAAGGCGGTGGGACTGAAATTCTTCGACAATCAATTCCGCGTTGGCATTATTGCTCATCTTTATCTGATACAGCGCCTGCACCGCGGCCAGTCGTGCTTGGGTCCGCGGGTTAATTGGCGATGCATCGCCTTTTTGATCGTGAGAAGAAGTTTGCGTCATTTACGTAGCAATCCAAATCGGCTCTTAAGCTGAACCATTTCAATACAGGCCTGCGCTGCAACGCCGCCCTTGTTACCCTGTGCAACCGACGCCCGCGCCATTGCTTGCGCCCTGTTTTCCACGGTCAAAACCCCGTTGCCAATTGCCAGCGCATATTCGGTCGCCAAACGCGACAGACCCCCAATGGCGTTATCACATACATGATCATAATGCGACGTATCGCCGCGAATCACGCAGCCCAAGGCAACAAAACCATCAAACCGGTCATTGCCGCAGAACAACTGCATGGATTTCACTGCATAACGAACAACGGACGGTATTTCCAATGCACCGGGAACTTTGATCCGTTCATACGTCACCCCCGCGTCATTCAAAGTCGCAATCGCGCCCGCGGCCAATTCATCGGCAATTTCGGGATAAAAGGTCGCCTCTATGATCAGAACATGTGGTTCTGTGGTCGTCATTTCGTTCATTTTGCTTCCCGCCTCACTAGAATAAAAGCCATCCAGATCATATCATTCGTATTCAATACTTAAAATCGGGTTATTAACGCTGAGCATTTTCCCCAATCGGTCGCTGCTCAACAATGGTCAAGCCATATCCTTCAAGCCCGATAATATGCTGTTTGGTATTGGAGAGCAAAATTAAGTCCTTCAAGCCCAAGTCACACAATATCTGCGCGCCAATGCCATAATCTTTAAGGTCCGCCGGTTTATCCCCCGGCCCGGCCGCATCGGGAACATCGCCGTTTCGCGCCTGCATCATTTCCGACAGTCTGGTGGGGCGAATATCGCGGATAATCACCACAACCCCGCGCCCTGCCTCACCGATCATTTGCATAACGCGGTGCAACTGACCCGCACGCGCATTGGTTTCCGCCAGCACGTCATCAAATAAGTTCAAGCTGTGCATGCGTACCAATACAGGCTGACGATCATCCACATCGCCCTTTACCAAGACCAGATGTTCCGCATATTCAGCCCGGTTCACATAGGTTTTTAATTTCCAGTCCCCGCCAAATTCACTGGTCAGGGGCGTTTCGACCGTACATTCCACCAAATTGTCATTGAGACGACGATAGGCAATCAGATCGCGGATGGTCGCCACCTTCAACCCATGATATTGCGCAAACTTCACCAAATCCGGCAAACGCGCCATGGTACCATCATCATTCATAATCTCACAAATAACCGCCGATGGGTTCAGACCCGCCAAACGCGAGATGTCAACGCTGGCCTCGGTATGGCCCGCACGCACCAGAACACCGCCGTCCCGGGCCTGAATAGGAAATACATGCCCCGGCGTTGCCAAGTCCTTGCCAGACTTCGCCCCATCAATGGCCACGGCGATGGTATGCGCACGGTCGGCCGCGGAAATACCCGTGGTGACGCCGTCCATGGCTTCAATCGATACCGTAAAGGCTGTGTTGTGACGGGATTGATTCTGCTGCCCCATCAATTCTAGGCCCAGATTTTTAATCCGCTCCGATGTCATGCTCAGGCAAATCAGGCCACGGCCATGCTTCGCCATAAAATTGATGGCATCAGGCGTTGCCATCTGCGCCGGAATAATCAAGTCGCCTTCATTTTCCCGGTCTTCGTCATCAATCAGGATATACATGCGGCCATTACGCGCGTCTTCGATAACGTCTTCGATGGGTGACAAAAAGTCTTGAGGCATAGTCGTATCTCTATTTCGAATGATCAGGAAAACTGGTTAAGGCGGTCTAGGTAGCGCGCCAATACATCAATCTCAAGATTGATGCGATCACCAACAGCCTTCTCGCCAAATGAGGTCACTTGGCGGGTATGGGGGACAATATTGACATCGAAATAGCCATCCCCCACGCCGTTCACGGTCAGCGACACACCATCCAATGTCACGCTGCCCTTGGGCGCAATATAGGGCGCAAATTCACGGGGCAACGAAATTTTAAACCTCCGGGAATTGGTCTCGTCTTCTGTGGCGAGAACCTCAACCACCCCGTCCACATGGCCAGAAACAATATGTCCACCCAGCTCATCGCCGACTTTTAAGGGGCGCTCCAGATTAACAAAGTCCCCTGTGACCCAATCGCCGAGCGTGGTCTTGGAGACAGTTTCTTGTGAGACATCAAAAGTTATCGTCTCTGCGGTTTTACCAACCACCGTCAGGCAAACGCCCGAGCACGCAACCGACGCCCCGATATCAATACTGGCGGTGTCGTAACTGGTGGCCAGTTCCAATACCATACCCTGGCCAGCGCCCTGGTCTGCGTTTTGACCGCGCTGAACAGCGGTAATCCGCCCTTTATCTGTGACAATGCCTGTAAACATTCTGTCTCTTTAACGTGTCCGCGTAAAGTTTACCAGCATATCCTCGCCTATTTTGCTGGAACTGATGCGTTTAAACCCCTGCGGCGTCCCTTGACTGTCCGCTGCTAAAATCGCGGAGACATCCAAACCGCGCGCGCCAATATCAATCGGGGCCTGAAACCACGCCATATGATCCACAAAGCCTCCTTCAAGAAAGGATTTATAAATCTCCGCCCCGCCTTCCACCAGCAGGCGGGTAATGCCCTGATCCCCCAATAATCTCAGCGCCAGATCCAGATTGCCATATGCCTTCATATTGATGATTTTAACACCCTCGGCCAGAAATGGGCGTGCGCCAAGCTCCAGCACCGTTTCGTCTTCGATGCCGACGACAATCCAAGTCGGCGTCTTTTTTGCCGTACGCACCAACTGGCTGTCCAATGGTGTGCGCAGATTGTTGTCCAAGATCACTCGAACGGGGGAGCGTCCCTCTTGCCCGGGAAGTCGACAGGTCAGGCTGGGGTCATCCGCAATAACCGTCCCGACGCCGACAAGAATAGCATCATGATTGGCACGTAATTCATGGCCCTTCATGCGGGCATCCGGTCCGGTAATCCAAGGGTCGTCGCCCTCGCCGCGCGCAATTTTGCCATCTCGACTGGTTGCCAATTTCATCGTGACCATGGGGCGAAACTGCCGCACGCGGCGGAAGAATCCCTCGTTGAGATCTTCGGCGTCCATCTGCAACAGCCCGCTTTCAACCTCAACACCGGCTTCACGCAGCATTTCGGCGCCGCGCCCCGATACACGCTGATCAGGGTCAAAGGTAGCATAAACAACCCGCGCCACCCCAGCATCGACCAAAAGCCGCGCACAAGACGGCGTTTCCCCCACATGGGCGCACGGTTCAAGGTTTATATAAGCCGTGGTGTCACGCGCCGCGCTGCCAGCCAGCCCAAGCGCAACCTGCTCGCCGTGGGGTCTGCCGCCGACACCGGTGACACCCTCAGCGATGACTTGACCGTCACGCACCAGAACACAGCCCACCGATGGGTTTGGCCAAACCTGGCCAAGCTGACCGCGCGCCAAGTCCAGCGCGCGCCGCATATAAGCGATATCAACGTCATTAAAGGTCATGTTTTTAACGGGCCGTGATGCTCTTACCCCTCGGATTATTCCGAGTCCTCAATTTCCCCATCCAGCTTGCCGAGAAATTTCTCAAAATCCGCAGCTTCGCGGAAATTTTTATAGACCGAAGCAAACCGCACATAGGCCACAGGATCAAGCCCTTCAAGGCCTTCCATCACCAATTTGCCAATCGTGTCTGCGGGAATTTCGCTTTCGCCCATGCTTTCTAAACGGCGCACGATCCCGTTGATCATCAATTCCACGCGGTCTGGCTCGACTGGACGCTTCCGTAAGGAGATCGCCAATGAGCGCTCCAGCTTATTGCGGTCAAAGGGAACCCGTTTACCGCTTTTCTTCAAAACAGTCAGTTCACGCAACTGCACGCGTTCAAAGGTTGTAAACCGCGCACCACAGCCAAGACACAAACGTCGGCGACGGATGGCTGCATTGTCATCCGTTGGTCGCGAATCCTTCACCTGAGTATCTTCGTTACCGCAAAATGGACAACGCATGCCTCTTCTCCCTATTTGACTTCAATCTTTTTTCATAGCGGGATGTTTACCGTGGATAGATCGGAAAACGTCCGCACAAATCTTTCACGCGGGCGCGAATATCTGCTTCGACCGCGCCGTTGCCCTCTTCGCCGTTGGCCTTTATGCCATCCAGCACTTCCGTCATCCAATCAGAGACGGTCTCAAATTCCTCCACACCAAACCCACGCGTGGTCAGCGCCGGGCTGCCAACGCGAATCCCCGACGTAATCATCGGCTTTTCCGGATCAAACGGCACGCCATTTTTATTACAGGTAATCCCGGATCGCTCTAGCGCTTCATCCGCTGCTTTACCGGTCAGCCCCTTGGGACGCAGATCAATCAACGATAGATGCGTATCTGTTCCACCGGATACAACATCAAATCCGTTGGCTTTCATGCGCGCCGCCATCGCCTTGGAGTTTGCAACAACATGGGCACAATATTCCCTGAATTCAGGACGCAGCGCTTCGCCAAAGGCCACCGCCTTGGCCGCAATGGCGTGCATTAATGGCCCGCCTTGCAGCCCAGGGAAAACCGCCGAGTTGATCTTTTTGCCCAAGTCTTGGTTATTGGACAGGATCATGCCCCCACGCGGTCCGCGCAGGGTTTTATGGGTGGTCGTGGTCACAACATCCGCAAATGGCAATGGGCTGGGATGCACACCGCCGGCGACAAGACCCGCAAAATGGGCCATATCCACAAATAGATAAGCCCCCACACTGTCCGCAATGGCGCGAAAGCGCGCGAAATCCAGCTCCCGTGGATAAGCGGAGCCGCCCGCAATGATCATTTTCGGTTTATGTTCAGTGGCTAGGCGTTCAACCTCGTCAAAATCGACCCGCGCGTCATCCTTGCGCACGCCATATTGGATGGCGTTGAACCATTTTCCAGACTGCGCTGGAGGCGCGCCGTGGGTCAGATGACCGCCAGCGGCCAAGCTCATGCCTAAAATCGTATCGCCCGGCGACAGCAGTGCCATCATAACCGCGCCATTGGCCTGTGCGCCAGAATGGGGTTGAACATTGGCAAAGGCTGCGCCAAATAATTCTTTGGCGCGCTCAATCGCAAGGCTTTCCGCCACATCGACCTCTTCGCAGCCCTGATAATAGCGCCGTCCCGGATAACCCTCGGCATATTTATTTGTGAGCGGTGTTCCAAGCGCCTCCAACACCGCGCGCGAGACGATATTTTCAGATGCGATCAATTCCAATTGGTTACGTTGACGCTCTATTTCGCGCTCAATCGCGGTCGCGATGGCAGGGTCACTTTCGCTGAGGTGTTGGTTAAAAAACTGTTCTACTGTCATAATTTTTTAGTCTTCTTGTTAAATCTTATCCACGCGGCCTTGGTGGCGGCCACCTTCAAACTCTGTGCCCAGAAATTCATCCAAGCAGTCAATCGCAACGCTTTCACCGATCAGCCGGGAACCCAGCGCCAAAACATTGGCGTCATTATGCTGACGCGACAGCCGCGCCATCAAACCCGATGTACAGAGCGCCGCACGGACCCCCGCATGGCGGTTCGCGGCGATGGAAATGCCGATACCAGACCCACACACGATCACGCCGCGTCCTGCATCCCCTGTATCAATCGCCTTACCCATCGCATGACCAAAATCCGGATAATCCACGCTGGAGGTATCGTGACAGCCAAGGTCCAACACGTCATAACCACGCGCCGCCAGTTCCGCTTTGATAAATTCCTTCATGTCATAGCCTGCATGATCAGACGCGACTGCAATTTTACCAGTACTGGATGCTGCATTCATATCAGATGTGCCCTCTAACCTGCCATAATACCCCCTGTTAACGGGGTCGGAAATGAGTAAACTTGTGTGCCCAATAGCCCCTATCACAAGCCCGTGAGGTGTCTTACCACATATTGGAGAACAAGGCCAAGCGCGTACTATGGCTTGGTGTTAGTTTTTTTAATGGCCTTCCGTCTTCGCGCTTGATTGTTTGGCGGACAGGACAACTGTATAAATAAAGTTGCAAAATAGTGGCAAAGATGGGCATTATTCAGAGAGACAAAGCAAGTATTGACGACCCTATATTATGACTTTCTGGAAAAAACATGAACAACGAACACGACTTTGAATTTGAGGAAATTTACACAGAGGGTGAAGGCGACAAGAGCGCCTTTTTATTGGATTGCATGAGCGATATTGTCGCGGCTTATGTCACTAATCACCAAGTCGCGCGCGACCAGCTGCCCGCCCTGATGCAAGAGGTCCACGCCGGCCTAACGGCGCTGCAAGCAACGGGACCAGCCGGGACGACATCCCGCCCACCAGCGGTGCCCATTGAGGAGAGCGTACAAGAAGATTATATCGTTTGCCTTGAGGATGGCCATAAACTGAAAATGCTGAAGCGTTATCTGCGCACGCAATATCAGCTCAGCCCAGAAGAATACCGCGCCAAATGGGGTTTGCCAGCGGACTACCCCATGGTGGCGCCGGGCTATGCCAAAACACGTTCCAAATTCGCCAAGAAAATCGGGCTGGGCAAGAAAAAAACATCTTAGATTGCTTCCGGTATCACCCATCTTCGATTTATGGGCGATCCCATGAAGCGAGCTCAAGGCTGCAATCTGAGCTTGGCAATACCAGCGCCCTGAACCCTTCTATATCTCGATTTTTTTGATGTTGCTTTGCGCTGGCGTGGACTTATCACGACCCAGCTTCCATTCCAGCTTGCGAATGACCAGTCTATTGAGTTCGTCCTGACTGGCTTTCGCATCTCCCACGATCGAGACCTCTGTCCCCGTATCAGGATCAATGGCAGTCACTTTAATGTAACTGCCCTGCTGGTGATATTCGATGTAATAACCTTTGCGCATCATAGGAGGGAGCTTAGTTATTCAACACATTGCGCGCAAGCTTGATTCAGCCCCAATCATGACCGTGAGCGCGATGACCTACGTAGGGTCAGCTTGTCTGTACCCGTCCGAGCGACAGCGAAGCCCCCGCTGAGGCGTCAGCTTGCTGACACCCGTGAGCGCAAACCCATGATGACGTAGGGTCAGCCCGTCTGTACCCGTCGCGCAAGATTGCGCGCCCCCGCGGAGCGGCGAATGAAATGAGCTAGCGTGAGCGCAAACCCATGATAACGTAGGGTCAGCTTGTCTGTACCCGTCGCGCATGTTTGCGCGCCCCTCGGAGACGCGAACGTGTCATAAAATGAGACGTGAGCTGTCGTGAGAGCTAAACACTATGCCGCGGCGCTTTTAATGCCCAACCGATCCCAGACTTCTTGAAGGGCGTTTAACAGCTCTTCCATCATCTCGTCCGTATGGGTTGGGCCAGGTGTCAAGCGCAGGCGCTCTGTCCCCTTGGGCACGGTCGGATAATTGATGGGCTGGACGTAGATATTGTAATCCTCCAGCAGCATATCGGTGACCTGCTTACAAAGAACGGGATCGCCCACCATCACGGGTACGATATGGCTTTCAGATTGCATCACAGGCAGGCCTTGTTGGCGCAGCATGGATTTCAGCGTCGCGGCGCGTTCTTGGTGCTGCTCGCGTTCGGTATTGGAATTTTTCAGGTGCTGCACACTGGCCAGCGCACCCGCCGCCAAAACCGGACAGGAAGACGTTGTGAAAATAAAGCCCGGTGCAAAGGAGCGCACCACGTCGATCAGGTTGCGTGATCCTGTGACATATCCGCCCATAACACCATAGGCCTTCGCCAGTGTGCCCTCGATCACTGTCAGGCGATGCATCAGGCCTTCGCGTTCAGCAACGCCGCCACCACGCGGACCATAGAGGCCAACCGCGTGCACTTCGTCCAGATAGGTCATGGCTTCGAATTCATCTGCCAGATCACAAATTTCTTTGATCGGCGCGATGTCGCCATCCATCGAATAAACGGATTCGAACGCGATCAATTTGGGCGCATCAGGGTCGTCTGCTTCTAAAAGCTCGCGCAAGTGCGCAACATCATTGTGTCGGAAAATGCGCTTTTCGGCGCGGCTTTCGCGGATGCCTTGGATCATGGACGCATGATTAAGGGCGTCCGAATAAACAATACAGCCCGGCAGTTGCTGCGCCATCGTCGACAGCGTCGCCGAGTTTGAAATATAACCAGAGGTAAAGAGAAGCGCGGCTTCTTTGCCATGCAGATCCGCCAATTCGCGTTCTAGCTGGACGTGATAATGGTTGGTGCCGCCGATGTTGCGGGTTCCGCCAGAGCCAGCGCCGTGTTGATCAAGCGCTTCGTGCATCGCGGCAATGACCTTGGGGTTTTGCCCCATACCGAGATAGTCATTCGAGCACCAAACACGGATATTCTTTTTGTGTTCCTCACCGCCACCATAATAAGTCGCATCAGGGAACGCCCCCTTATGACGTCCGATTTCAGTAAAGACGCGGTAGCGCCCTTCGCTGTGCACACCTTCGATTGCCTTAGCAAATTGGCCTTCGTAATCTTTCATCGTGGGACCTCGATTTCCCTTTGAACTTTTCTTCGAGAGTTTCCCATGAGGTGGCTCTCATCACAACGCGATGCCATCGTTCGGGGGTATCAACGTCTAGATAAGACGAAAAAAACCGATGACAACCCGCATTTAATCGCCCGTATAACGAAAAGATGCAAGGCTTATGAGTAAAATCTTACATAACAAATAAGAATCTCTCATGACAGCGGTTAATTTTTGGTTGTCAGGCGAGAATAGATTTCAAATAGCCAAGGCCATGTCAGGGGCAGGCAGCTTTATATTTTAGGTGAAGCGAAGCTGATCGCTCCAGTAACGCTCAAGATTACGCAGGTTTTTGCGCAGAATGCGCATATCATCCAACATCAGCAATTCATCGCCCATAATTTCTTCAAGCTGCTCATCATAAAGCTTGTCGATCATTTCGCGAATCATGCGCCCCTTTTCGGTCAGCGCAACGCGGACAGAACGACGGTCATGTTCGGACTTTTGATGCGAGATAAAGCCCATCTCCACCAGTTTTTTCAGGTTATAGGAGACGTTAGAGCCAAGGTAATACCCGCGCGTTCGCAATTCGCCTGCGGTCATTTCCTGCTCGCCAATATTATAAATCAGCAGAGCCTGCACAGGGTTCAATTCAGTGCGGCCCATTTCTTCCAGCCGATAGCGCAGGACATCCAACAAACGACGATGAAGGCGCTCTACCAAGCGCAAACATTCAAGAAATGTTGCTTTGGTTTGTCCGATTTCTGAATGTTCGTCCATCATAGTTCCACCCAATCCCCTGTTTATTGCAGCTTTAGATTAGACTGTTTAAACACAGTTATTCTAAATTTTTCTTAAGCATTTCAAACGCTTTTCCTAAACATTTAACCAAATTTTATAGATAGTTCCACCCTAATCTTAGCCGGGGTCCGACCCTATCAGAGTGTTTCATCCAACATTTTAAAGATGCCGGAAAAATCGAGACCACCATGCCCTGCCTCCGATAACTGGGTATAAAGCTGCTCGGACAGCACACCCAAAGGGGTATTGGCAGACGTGTCATCCGCTGCGGTTTTCGCCAGGCGCAGGTCCTTCAGCATCATATCGGCGGCAAATCCGGGTTGATAATCCTTGTTGGCGGGCGAGGTGGGAACAGGCCCTGGCACCGGGCAATAAGTATCCAGCGACCAGCACCGGCCAGAGGACGTGGACGCCACATCAAACAACACCTGATCATCAAGACCAAGGCGCCTGCCCAGCGCGAAGGTCTCTGCCGTGCCAATCATGGAAATCGCCAGCAGCATATTGTTGCAAATTTTCACTGCTTCGCCGTTCCCCGCGCCGCCGCAATGAACAATACGCCCGCCCATGACATCAAGGATGGGTTGCGCGCGACTAAAAGCTTCTTCGCTGCCGCCCACCATGAAGGTCAGCGTTCCCGCAACTGCGCCGCCGACACCACCAGAGACGGGCGCATCGACCATATCCAGACCTGCGTCGCTTGCCACGCGGTTCACTTCGCGCGCGGTGGCCACATCAATGGTTGAACAATCAATGAGCAATGTGCCCTCAGCGACATTGGCGATCACCCCATCTTCGCCCAGATATATGGCCTTCACATGCGGTCCAGCGGGCACCATGGTTATTACAACCTCAGCCCCTTGTGCCGCCGCGATGGCCCCCTCGGCCCCAATAGCCCCCGCCGCCACAGCATCGGCGACGGCATCCTCAGATAAGTCAAAAACTGTCAGGCTGTGCCCCGCATCCAACAGGTTTTTCGCCATGGGCAAGCCCATATTGCCAAGGCCGATAAATCCAATTCTTGCCATTTTCAAATTCCCCAATTCTTGATTTAAATCTAGTATTTTAGTTATTAATCTGCCGCATAATCCGCCGCGAATTGCAATTCAAGATCACCCAAGTCCGCGAAATGCTTGGCGACATCCGCATCACTGACGCCTTTTAACGTGTCCGGGTTCCATGTCGGCTCGAAATCTTTATCCAACAAGATGGCGCGCACGCCTTCGTAAAAATCATGACCTTCAATGATGCGATTGACGATGCGAAACTCCGTCTTCATCTCTTCGTCAAAAGACAGCTTTTCACCCTGCCGCATCTGGCGGAATGTAACCTTTAACGAGGTTGGGGACTTTTTGCTTAATGCCCGGTGCTGCTGCATGGCCCAACTGTCCGCTTCTTCGGCAAGGTCATCCATGATGTCTTGCATGCTATTGCCAGAAAATAAACGGTCTATATCATCCCGAAAGGGGGCGACCTCCCCCAATCCGGCATGAACGGTCATGCCACCCAACACACGTTCCACTTCTCCGGGGCCACTGATCATGGATAGACGATCAATCAATTCGTGCTCATCATGACTTTCTAGACAATGGGTCGCGATGCCAAAGTGCATGCAATCGGCCGCTTTGATCCGCTCCCCCTTAAGCGCCAAATACATGCCCAACTCGCCTTCAAGGCGTGGCAGAAAATATCCACCACCAACATCAGGCATCAGGCCAATGCCTGTTTCCGGCATGGCTAACATGGTGCGGTCTGTGACAATGCGAAAATCCCCATGCACCGAAACACCGACGCCGCCGCCCATGGTAATGCCATCCATGAAGGCGATATAGGGCTTTGGAAAATGATGGATGGCCGCATTCATCCGATATTCGTCGCGAAAAAATTCGCGCCAGAGGGTGTTTGACCTATCGCCATCGCGGTAAGCCTTACCCGATTCATAAAGGGCCACAACATCGCCGCCCGCACAGAAGGCCTTTTCGCCCTCGCCCCTTATCATGACAGCGACAATGCTTCGGTCATGGGTCCAGGCATCCAGTTGCCTATGGATGGCCAAACACATCTGATGGGTCAGTGCGTTCAGGGCCTTCGGCCTGTTGAGCGTAATGATGCCCAGGGCACCGTTCTGCTCGAATAAAACATCATCCCAATCGTCAAACATGGCTTATTCCTTCAGCAAATTGCGCGAAATGATGACCCGCATGATCTCGTTGGTGCCCTCTAATATTTGATGCACGCGCAGGTCCCGCAGGATGCGCTCGATGGGATAATCCATCAAGTAACCATAGCCGCCGTGCAATTGCAGAGCGTCATTGACCACACCAAACCCCACGTCTGTCGCCATGCGCTTTGCCATCGCCGCATATGTCGTGGCATCATGGGTTTTGTCGGTCACCTTTTGCGCCGCCGCATACAGCAGCAGACGCGCCGCCGCCAAGTCAGTCGCCATATCAGCCAGCTTGAATTGCGTTGCCTGAAAATCCGCGATGGACTTGCCGAACTGTTTGCGCTCTTTGGTGTAGGCAACGGCGGTATCAAGCGCAAACTGCGCCCCGCCCAGCGAACACGCGCCGATGTTCAAACGCCCGCCATCAAGACCCGCCATAGCAATTTTGAAGCCCTGCCCTTCGTCGCCGATGCGGTTGGTGACAGGAATGCGGCAGTCATCAAAATTCACCTGCGCCGTGGGTTGGGAATGCCACCCGAGCTTTTTCTCCTGCGCACCAAAGCTCAGCCCCGGTGTGCCTTTTTCAACCACCACACAGGAAATGCCCTTTGGCCCATCCTCGCCAGTGCGGACCATAACCACATAAATGTCCGAGCCATGGTCCCCCGCGCCGGAGATAAAAGCCTTAGAGCCATTCAGAACATAGTTATCGCCATCCCCATCTTTAATTCTGGCAGCCTTGGTGCGCAGGCTGGCGGCGTCCGACCCTGCCGATGGCTCAGTCAGGCAATAGCTGGCGATCAGGTCCATAGAGCAAATGCGGGGCAACCATTTCCGGCGCTGTTCATCACTGCCAAAACGGTCAATCATCCACGCCGCCATATTATGGATGGAAATGAAGGACGCTGTTGAGGGACACGCGGTTGAAAGCTGTTCCAGGATCAGCGCAGCATCAACCCGGCTCAGCCCACAGCCACCCACATCATCGCCCACATAAATCCCGCCAAAGCCCAGTTCTGCTGCCTGTTTCAGCGCATCGCGAGGGAATATCTTTGCCTCGTCCCACTGGGCCGCATTCGGTGCCATAACATCATCTGCAAATTTGCGTGCCATATTCTGAAATGCGCGCTGATCTTCAGTAAGGTTGAAATCCAAGCAGACCTCCCAATTATTTAATGATCCCCAATACTGACCCAAAACTGACCAAAAACTGACCAAAAACTGATATGCTGGGCATAGGAAATACTCGTGCGCAAAGCAAGTATTATCGCCATCTCCATAAAGAAGATATGCGCAATCTGATGAAGATATGGACTTTGCT
>Ga0209475_10001751_pt1 | contig 25190 bp, 20 predicted proteins | sample tdDd471_FD_187128 | JGI IMG/M metagenome (GOLD analysis project Ga0209475, IMG submission 187128) | Marine sediment microbial communities from the Atlantic coast under amendment with organic carbon and nitrate - tdDd47.1 (SPAdes)... | ecosystem: Environmental > Aquatic > Marine > Coastal >... | reverse complement strand
CTTCAACAAACTCAAACAATTCAGAGGCATTGCAACACGTTATGATAAGAACCCTGAGAATTTCCTCGCTGCCGTTAAACTGGCATCAGTTCGCATTTGGGTGAGGAGTTTATGAGTCTACGGCCTAGTACTGAAAGTGGCGATCCGCTATAACTGGCTGCAACACCTGCCGGATATGTCCCAGCCCTACGGCGCACAGAGCAAGGTTGTTCATCGCCCTTGGTTCAACCCCAAGCAATATGAACAGCTTTATAAGGCCACGCGGCAGAATGCAAATGTGATGGGCGGTTGACATAAGAAGAGCGCTCAAGACCTGCACGACATGATCCTGTTTGCTGCAAATACGGGCCTTCGCCCGGATGAACTGTTCAATCTGGAACATCGTGACGTTGAGATTGTTGAGGACGGAGATACTGACGAGACAATCCTTGTGATCGAAGTCCGGGGGAAACGTGGTGTCGGATACTGTAAATCCACCAAAGGGGCTGTGCGCCCTTATGAACGGGTCTGTCAGCGCAATGACTTTGAAGAAAGCGACAAGGTCTTCCCGCACAATCACCTGCGCATGTTCAACCGTATTCTGGATGAAGAGGGTTTAAAGGTCGATCGTGACGGGCAGAAGCGCACGCTCTATAGCCTGAGACATACTTACATCTGCCTCCGCCTTATGGAAGGGGCTGACATTTACCAGATCGCCAAGAACTGCCGCACATCCGTAGAAATGATCGAAAAACACTACGCTGCCCACATTAAAAATACTCTGGATGCGTCAGCGATTAATGTGCGAAAAGTAAAAAAAAAGCCGAAGGGTCTTTCAGGCAAGAAAGACGCAACGGCTGAATATCTAAGATGACCCTCTTCCGAGCAAGCTGAGGGTCAGGAAACACAGCATAAATGCCACGCGCATTTACAAGTGAAGGGTCATTTTTCTTGCGCAAATTAGTCTTGGTTTAGATGGTGGCAAGACCCTTGATCGCTACCTAAGGTGTTTTCCTTAAACTCACGCACGGAAATTTTGCCATCCAATGGGGCTGAACTCGTAACTTACGTCTGATTTCTCGTTCATCATTTGTCATGACAGGTCCTCCTTGTAAATCAGTTTACAATAAGTGTCCCGACGAGGTCGGACATTCTTACAAAAACTGTCAGTCAGGCAAGGTCCTGAGATTCACAGTTTAGAGGTTCGGCATAAAAATATTTTTCTCAGCTTGAACAATTTCGTCCAAAAAATTTGCTACTATTGAAACTTTTTGCGTATTTTGCATGCTTTCATGCCAGACAGTCCAATAGCTTCGTTGAATTTTTTTTTCGGGAAAAAGCGAGATTAACTCTTTATCTGAATGTACGGAAAAGTCATGTAGGACGCCAATGCCTGCATTCGAGCGAACCATTTCTTGCTGAGCTATTGCACTGGAGACTTCAATATTTGAAAGCCAACCTTTCAAATATTCTTCATTGTAGTTCAATTGTTGGGAATATAATAAGTCTTCCACATATCCAATTAAGGTGTGTTTATTTAAATCGCTAAATTCACGAGGTTTCCCATTCATCTCTAAGTACTGTTTTGAGGCATAGAGCCCAAGCGAATAATCAGTCAACTTCCGTACGCGTAATCTGCCTTTTACTGGGCGTCCAACCATAACTGCGATGTCAGCTTCTCTTTGCGACAAAGAAAAACGCTGGGGGACTGGCACAAGTTGAACTTTTAAATTTGGATGACGTTCCGTTAGAAGGTGGATACGTGAAGACAAAAAGGAAATTCCAAATCCGTCAGGAGCTCCTATGCGAACAGTTCCTGAAACGGTGCCTTGACCAAAGGTCCGTGACGTTTGTATTTGTATAAATTCAGTTTCTATTTTCTCAACGATTTCAAGCAGTGTCTGACCTTCGGGGGTCAGTTTGCACCCGGTTGTACTGCGTTCAAATAATTTGCAATTTAAGGCTTGTTCGAGGGAGGTTATTCGACGTCCCAATTTTGCTTGACTGGTACCTAAACGGCTGGCTGCGCCGAGCATCTGGCCAGCGCGTGCAACAGCTAAAAAATACTTTGCATCATCCCAGTTCATTCTCGCATTCCTCATTTTTGAATAACAGATGTTTATTATTGTCTATATAAATGAATAGAACAAGGATCTATTCTCCGTCGCATAAACATGGAGATGAATTATGACGAACATAAATAACTACATTAACGGGGAACTGGTTGAAAGCACATCAAGTCGCACCCAGCCTGTATTCAATCCGGCCCTTGGGGTATCAGAGAAAACGGTTTCTCTTTCAACAACTGAAGAAGTGAACAAAGCAGTGGCAGCAGCAAAGGCTGCATGGCCTGCTTGGTCAAAAACACCACCGCTACGTCGTGCCCGTATTCTTGATAAGTTTAAGAATATTCTGTGGGAACGTGGTGACGAATTGGCGTCTGTTCTTGCATCTGAGCATGGTAAAACACACGAAGATGCTTTGGGTGAAGTAACGCGTGGTCTTGAAGTGGTTGAATTCGCAACCGGTGCCCCTTCTTTCTTGAAAGGCGAGTTTTCTGAAAATGTGGGCGGGTCCGTTGATAGTTATAATATTCGTCAATCACTTGGTGTGTGTTGCGGGATTACACCTTTTAACTTTCCGGCAATGGTTCCAATGTGGATGTTCCCTGTTGCTTTAGCTACAGGGAACACGTTTGTCTTGAAGCCATCTGAACGGGTGCCTTCTGCTGCACTTCTTATTGCACAATGGTTAACTGAAGCTGGTTTGCCAGCAGGTGTTTTCAACGTTGTAAATGGTGATAAAGAAGCTGTTGATGCGCTTCTTCACAATCCCGATGTAAAAGCTGTTAGCTTTGTGGGTTCAACACCTATTGCCAAATACATTCATCAAACAGCAACGGCGAATGGCAAACGTGTTCAAGCGCTTGGCGGTGCGAAGAACCATGCGATTATTATGCCGGATGCAGACCTTGAGATGACGGCAAATGCCCTTATGGGTGCAGCATATGGTTCAGCTGGTGAACGTTGCATGGCTATTTCCGTGGCTGTTCCCGTTACTGATGCTGTTGCTGATGCTTTGATCAAAATTATGATCCCAAAAATCGAAGCATTGAAAATTGGGCCAACCACAAACAAAACGTCTGACATGGGGCCGCTTGTGACGGAACAACACCTTGCAAAGGTTAAAGGCTATATCAATCAAGGCGAAGCAGAAGGTGCGAAGGTTGTTATGGATGGTCGTAACTTCAAACAGGATCAAGAAGGCTTTGAAAACGGCTATTTCATTGGCGGTACTTTGCTTGATAACGTGACTGAAGACATGACTGTTTGGAAAGATGAAATCTTTGGACCAGTGTTGTCCATTGTTCGCAAAAAATCTTATCAAGAGGCACTGGATCTTGTGCATAAACATGAATACGCAAATGGTACAGCGATCTTTACACGCGATGGTGATACAGCGCGTAACTTTACACAAGATGTTGAAGTCGGAATGATTGGCGTAAATGTTCCTATTCCTGTCCCTATGGCATTCCACAGTTTTGGTGGTTGGAAATCATCAATCTTCGGTGAACATCATATGCACGGTATGGAAGGTGTGCGTTTTTATACGCGTATTAAAACATCAACAGTGCGTTGGCCTTCTGGTCAAAGAACGGACCCTGAGTTCACAATGCCAACTCTAGGATAAGTATAACATCAAGTAACGTTATAGCTGAGGCGATACGTCAGCATCCCCTATGCACACGAAGATTTCCCATTAATTTTCTTTGTGTGTAATTGAAAGAGGCTTCATTCCCGTGAAGCCTCTTTTTTTTCCATTTTTTAAAAGTTGTTCTTTCAAAAATGTTTTTTTGAGTAAATTTTTTATGAACTTCAAAACAATACTGAATTGATAAATCAGTGACTTACCTCACTTTTTAGGTGGCTCTTTCTTGCTGGGGCTCATGTGTAAAAATGCACAATCAGAAACAAATATACACATATTAGCTCAGGGAAAAAGCTGCGATAGTTTGAGGTGAAAATAATTATTAAAATGCTCAAATCAATTGGGCGCAGTTTTGAAGATCTACAACAGGGTAGGTAATTATGAAAAAAATACTGATGACAGCCATGCTGGCTGGATTCATTTCGTCGACTTCTCAAGCTGCGGATATTCCGGATTTTCTGGACCCGGCAGATATTATGGATGCAAAGTTCAATTGTCTGACTGAAGAAGCGAAATATTCGAAAGAAGATCAAAAGTATGTCGACATCCTCTGGGATGAAACTCTCCAGTATCTCACGTCATACGCTAAAGCATTAACAAACGACACAGCAAGCCATTGCATAAATTCTGATGAAAGTATTTATGAGACAGCTGGTGGCGTAAAACGCATGTGTATTATGGATCGCCGGGATATGAAAAATCTGGTGAAAAGCATTTATCAGGTGATCAATAATCCTGACAAAGCTAAAAAATGCTTTGGTGCGCGTGAAGATGTTGATTGGATCTATAGCCCTGGTGGCGAGCTCGAAGCAAATTCACCTGTGGCAAAATGGTTGAAGCGCACAACATTTGCAGAATTTTTTGATAAAAAAGTGACCAACCTAGAAGTTAAAAAATATGGGAAAACGTTCACTGAGAATTTCAGTAAAATGGTGACGGGCGATGAAATTAAAATGCCCGCCAGCTTTCCGACTGATATCAGTGCGAACTCTCTGCCGAACCTTTGGGCCGCAGCGGGGTGGTATCCCATGTACGCTGAAGATAGTGAACGCAATAAACGCAACTTCATGAACATTCGTGGTGGGTATGCTTATGCAGAAATCTTCGGACATTGGGGACTTTTACGTGTTGATACCATCAACGGGCGTAAAGTTGGCGCTGAAATTGGCATGGTTACGCAGTCTGTAGATACGTTCTACCCATACCATAACCACGCTATCCCAGAGATCTATTACACGATGCGTGAACCGGCTTGTGCAAAGCAACTCAAGAACTTTGCGATCCGTGAAGATAATCCGATGATCAAGACGGTTCACGAAGATGATAAAACACGCGTTGTTGCTTTTGATAGCAGTGTGAGTGATGAGCCTGCCATGTGGGCGCCGACTTCGGCGGATAAAGACAGCTTGGCTTATTTCCACCAAAACACTATTCACGCTTTTGATATTGATGGGGATTGCGAGGCAAAACCTGAAGAAAGAGCGATGGTTACTGTTTGGGCGCGTAGTCATGCACATGACAAACGTAATGATTACGGTACGACATTACTTTGTGAATCTCAAAGTAAGCCGAACACGCCAGCCAATCGTGGAGAGGTCATTGAATGTGATCTTACCAAAACGAAATGGTAATCCGTAGTTAATTGATGTTGCACAAAAGGCTGTTTTTCTAGGAATAGTCTTTTGTGCAACGCATTGTTTTTGATGCAATCTCCAACAAACATTTTACTGAAAAAAAATGTCGCTTGGGTATGTCGTGAAAGACATAACTTAACAGGTAAACGCTTTGCTTTTGAATGAATGGAAAAATAGGTAAAAATGGCGACTTCAACATTAGATGAATTGAAAAAAGGGCCACTACATGGCGTTACTGTGCTCGATTTTTCTCGTGTTCTTGCAGGTCCATATTGCACGATGGTTTTGGCTGATATGGGCGCGAGAGTAATTAAAGTAGAGAAAATCGGTACGGGTGACGATACGCGTGAGTTTGGGCCATTTGTGGAAAAGGAATCAGCGTATTTTAGTTGTTTCAACCGAAACAAAGAAAGTATTGTCCTTGATATTAAATCACCACGTGATCGCGAAATGTTGGAGCGATTGTTAGATGAGGCTGATGTTCTTGTCGAAAATTTCCGTCCCGGTGTTATGGACCGTCTGGGCTATGGACCAGAGCGTCTGGCTCAAACACATCCGCATTTGATTTATAGTTCGATTTCCGGATTTGGACATTCCGGCCCCTATAGCGAACTCCCCGGCTATGACATGGTCGTGCAGGCAATGGGCGGAATTATGAGCTTAACAGGCTACCCTGATGCTGAACCTGCTCGTGTGGGAACAAGTTTTGGGGACCTTGGTGCGGCGCTTTTTGCCGTGATCGGTATTGTGTCAGCCCTTTACAGTCGCACCAAAGATGCACAGGGAACGCGGGTTGATATCGGTATGCTGGATTGTCAAGCAGCCTTGATGGAAACCGCTTTGGCACGCTACGACGTGGAAGGCAAAGTGCCGACCCGTACTGGTGATAGCCATCCTTCACTTGCACCGTTCGAAAGCTTTCGAGCCAAGGATGGGAAAATCGTTATTGCGGCAGGGAATGACACTTTGTTCATGTTAGTTGCCGAAGTTCTTGGGGATACAAGGCTTGCGATGGATCCGCGTTTTCTCACCAATGAGTTGCGTTGTCAAAATCGACCGGAAATGATTGCGGAAATGGAAAAGTTGTTGGCGAAACATCCAATCCAGTATTGGATTGATGCCCTTAATGAAGAAGGTGTGCCTTGCGCCCCGATCAATGAAATCGACAAAATTCTCGATCATCCTCAACTTCTTTCGCGAGATATGATTATTCAGGTGCAGGGAAAAGCGGCAAAGCCGTTTAGGACTGCGGGTAATCCAATAAAGATGACCGGTGTTGAAGATTTGGACCCGAACGTACCGATCAGTGCACCTGGGCTTGGGCAACATACGGAATCTATTATTGAAGAGATTATGAGCCGCCACAACGCATATGATCTGCCTAGCATGGATGAAGACTAATTATTTTCATGGGAATATAGAAATGACTAAAACACAGACCAAAAACACAGATACAGAAAAAAAAGAAAGCGTGAAAAACACCAAACCTGAGACAATTATCGTCGAAGTGCGAGAAAAAGTCGGTTTAATCACACTGAATCGTCCTAAAAGTCTGAATGCCTTAAACCGCCAATTGTCTGAAGAAACAATGGAAGCGTTAAAAGCGTTTGATAAAGATCCAAAAATTGGTGCGATTGTTATTACCGGTAGTCTCAGGGCGTTTGCCGCTGGTGCAGATATTGAAGAAATGGCGCAAAAGACGTTTACTGATTTCTACATGGATGATTTCCTGGGCGCATGGGATGATATCACAAAGATATCTAAACCGATTATTGCTGCCGTTGGTGGGTATGCTTTGGGTGGTGGCTGTGAACTCGCCTTAATGTGTGATTTCATTGTTGCGGTAGAGGATGCCCAGTTTGGCCAACCTGAAATTAAGCTTGGTGTCTTACCCGGTATTGGCGGCTCTCAACGCTTGACCAGAACAGTTGGTAAAGCATTGGCTATGGACCTTTGTTTGACAGGGCGGAATATTTCTGCTCAAGAAGCAAAAGAAGCAGGTTTTGTTGCTCGTGTGGTTGCGAAAGAAGAATTGCTTCAAGTCGCCTTGGAGGCCGCCCATACAATAGCAGGATATAATGCTCCAGCTGTTAAAATGGCTAAGGCCGCAGTAAATGCAGCTTTGGAAACGCCGTTGGCAGAAGGTCTGCGTCAAGAACGTCTTCTTTTTAAAGCGGCTTTTGCAACGGAAGGACAAAAAGAAGGAATGAATGCGTTTGTGAAGAAACGTGCACCCGTCTTTAGAAACCGTTGATTTTTGTGCATTGAGGGTGGATAGGTTATTTCTATCCACCCTCAATGTCTTGTTTTGCAGCTGAGTTTGTTACGGATTATTCTTCTGGGCAGAACGACAGCTTATGCTTTTTAACCGATGACAGTATATTTTGGGTAAGGGCTCTCACGCTCGATAAACGGTTTAGTTCGATAGGGATTAACAGCCAATATGTACGTATAAAGAAATACTTCTCGGGCAAAACCCTAATAAACCGATCGTCATGTTCAGTCATAAAATGTGGCAGGACACCAAAGCCACCACCTTCAGCAATAAATTCTAATTGCGACATAACTGTTGAGCCCTGAAAGCTATCATTAAGATTTTCATCAATGTGTCGATTGAAATCGAGCTGTTCGGTATAAAGAATATCAGAGATATAGCTTGCAAAGGGATGTTGTTTTATTTCGTCAATGTTGGATAAATCAACATTGTTTTTTTCGAGATAAGTGCGAGACGTATAGAGATATAAACTATAATCCGTGATCTTTTTGCATAAGATGTCCTTACGATCAGACGGTTCCAAAGTAATTGCTATATCCACTTCACGCTTTAAGAGATTGTGGCTTAAAGGTACAGGGACAAGCTGAATGGTTATGTCAGGGTTTTCATTTGTAAAATGTGTTATTTTTTTAGCGAGAAATGAATTTCCAAAACCATCAGGAGCGCCAACTCTTAGTGTTCCTGAAAGGCTCTTTCCTGATAAATTTACTCTCTCTTTTGTTAATTCGGTTGCGTCTTCTATTTGTTGGGCAAGGGGCAATATGCTTTCACCAATTGTCGTCAAGTGAAAGCCTTGTTCATCTTGTTCTAATAGCTTGACCTGTAATGCATTTTCAAGTGCTTCGATACGTCTAGATACAGTCGTATGGTTGACGCCTAGATTTTTAGACGCGCTATTTAATCTACCTTTTCGTGCCACTTCTAAGAAGAAACGAAGGTCATTCCAATTAAGGTCTTGTTTTTTCATGTGTGCAAAATAGCACGTTAACAAATAAAAACAATCATTTTACCTGCAGCAATACTCAGCATAATGAAGTTCAAGAATGAGACGATAATGGAAAAATCTAGCGATTAGATGGCGCTAGGATCTTTTTTAACAGGAAGAGAATATAGAATGAACGATAATACTTCATTGGATAATCATGGGACGTACGATTTTGTGATCGTTGGCGCTGGGTCTGCAGGAAGTGTACTTGCCAACCGTCTAAGTCAAAATCCAAAGAACAAAGTGCTGCTTTTAGAAGCAGGTGGCAGTGACAATAAGTTCTGGGTCCATGTTCCCGTCGGTTATCTCTATTGTATGGGAAATCCTAAAACAGATTGGTGTTTCCAAACTGAACCGGAGGATGGGCTTAATGGTCGTTCACTCAATTACCCGCGCGGTAAAGTTCTTGGTGGTTGTTCATCCATCAATGGGATGATTTATATGCGCGGACAAGCACAAGATTATAATCACTGGTCGAGTCTTGGAAATAAGGGATGGGGCTGGAATGATGTTCTGCCATATTTTAAAAAATCGGAACGCCATTACGGTGAAAAGAATGAATTCCACAACACCAAAGGTGAGCTATTTGTTCAAGAACAGCGTCTGAGTTGGCCGATTTTGGATGCTGTGCGTGAAGCGGCAGAAGAAATAGGCGTTCCTAAAACGGATGATTTCAACGATGGGAATAATGAAGGATCTGGCTATTTCCCTGTTAATCAGAGAAATGGGGTGCGTTGGAACTCTCGTAAAGCATTCTTAAAGACTGTAAAAAGCCGCCCGAATTTACGTATCTTGACAGGTGTTCAAGTGAAAAAGCTACGTTTTGAAGGTCAAAAAGTTACGGGTGTAGAGCTGGTTTCAAAAGGGAGAGCGGGTTATGCAACTGCGAAAAAAGAAGTACTGTTGTCCGCTGGCTCAATTGGTTCTCCTCAAATATTACAACTTTCAGGTATCGGTCCAGCTCATGTCTTAAAAGGGAATGGGATTGAAGTTAAACATGAGCTGAAAGGTGTCGGAGAAAATCTTCAAGATCATTTGCAAATTCGCACAATTTTTAAGGTTCAAAATGCTAAAACATTGAACGAATTACAGTCTACTCTATTTGGGAAAATGTCTATTGCTGCGGAATATTTTTTCAAACGATCAGGTCCTATGGCGATGGCACCAAGTCAATTGGGGATATTCACAAAATCTTCAGAGCAATTCGAAACCGCGAATATCGAATATCATGTGCAGCCTTTATCCTTAGAAAAATTTGGGGATCCTTTACATCCTTTCCCCGCGATTACAGTGTCGGTCTGTAACCTACGCCCGACAAGTACAGGGACATGCCACATTACAGAGAATAATTACAAGAAACCACCTGCGATTAAGCCCAATTATCTTTCAACCGATATTGATCGCCTGGTTGCGGCCGATAGTATTCGTCATGCTCGTAAATTGATGAAGACTGAGCGTATGGCGGAGTTCAAACCTGAAGAGATCAAACCTGGGCCACAAATTGCGAGCGATAACGATCTCGCAAAATCTGCCGGAGATATTGCAACGACAATTTTCCATCCGGTTGGAACTGCAAAAATGGGCTCAGATGATATGGCTGTGGTTGGTGATACCCTAAAAGTACATGGGATAGATGGTTTACGTGTTATTGACGGTTCCATTATGCCCACGATCGTTTCTGGTAATACGCATGCACCGATTACTATGATCGCTGAGAAAGCAGCTGATATGATCCTACAAGAACATAAAAACTAAACCGTGATGTTTATGCATTACTCAAATCTATTTTCTATATGAAGTGGAGGAGACGAGACTTTCTACATTTTCGTCTAGATTTCGGGTTATGACAATTCCGTCTTATGAATAGAGCCAAAGTAGCTTGAATGAATAAGCAATTCAGTAGGTGTGATTATGCTCTTTAGTAAGAATGATCAAGAGTATTCTGAAAATCATAAAGGGGGGGAAATTCCTCAGAATATGTCGAGCTCTTTAGATATGAATCATGAAAAAAATTATATCCAAAAGCTTTGCAATGAAATTTCAGAATTCACCCCATGTCAGATTATTGTCTTTTCTTCGAGTGGAGAAGTGGTGGCATCATCACTCGGATGTGATTCTGAGAACTTACAGGAAGGGCTGAATGTCTTTGATAAAGACATTCAGCCCTTAAATGTCGATGATGTGGTTATCGGGTATCTGGTTATTTCAGGTCCTGAGAAGGAAATTCTAAAATTTTCGTCCTTAATAAAAAAATATGTACAGACTTTTTTGTCGGAACTTACCTATAAAAAGATTGTTAGATGTTTAGTCCCAGAGTGTGATGGATACTTTGCAACGGACAACCACCTGAAGACGTGATTTTCCATTCTAATCGTGGCAGCCAATATTGCTCGCATGATTATCAAAAGCTGCTCAGAAAACATGGTTTCAAAACTTCCAAATCAGGTAAGGGGAATTGTTTTGATAATGCCGTTGTGGGGCCCTTCTTCAAATCACTGAAAGCTGAATTAATATGGAGGATGAAGTTGCAAACACGAGAACAGGCCGAAAAAGCTTTGTTCGGATATATCAATCGATTTTACAACCCGAAACGCCGTCATTCATATCTGGGCAATATCAGTCCCATGCAATATGAGTTGAAGACTGCCTAAACGGAGTAGGTACTATTCCATTGGGTCCAGTCATCGCTCGTATAATTTTATTGCATAAACGGGCGGCGGTTTTTGCCCCATGATGATCAATGTCGTATTTTGGGTTAAATTCAACGAGGTCGGAAAGTAACCATTTGATCTGTTTTGTTGCAAGGTGAATGATGATGTCTTCGATTATTTCGAGGCTGACCCCGTAAGATGCCGGGGCGCTAACGCCAGGCATTTGCCAATGGGGTAAAACGTCGAGATCTACGGTTAAGTAAAGATGATCACAGCTTTCTAAAAAATGATCTATTTTGTCTGTGACCTGAGTGAGCATATGGGGTCGAATTTCCGTATCCAGCATATATTGGACATCCCATTTCCGGCTGCGTTCAAATAATGCTTTTGTATTGGATGTCTCAGAGATGCCAAGACAAAGGTATTTCATCTTTTGACCGCGTTGCGCCAGCATTTCATGTATTTGATAAAAGGGAGTACCGGAGGAAATGCCATTTTTACCGGGTTTTCTCAAGTCGAAATGCGCATCCAGATTGATGATGCCAATTGAGGCATTTGTGTCTTTTTTTAAATAATTGAGCAGTCCGGTGAAACTGCCCACTGCGGTTTCATGTCCCCCGCCGAGAACAACAACTTTTGTGTCTTCTTTTAATGCGCGTTCAACTTCTTCGCCCAATTTGATTTGTGCCTGTGCAAGGTCAAGACCAACAGGGGTGTTTTGTCGATCATAGATGTGTCCGTCCATGCCATGCCATGCCAGATTAGCCAAGGCCGCGCGGATTGCATCGGGCCCCTGTTCTGCGCCGGGTCGACCCTTATTGCATCTTACGCCCAAATCACAAGGGAAACCAATGAGGGAAGCAAAGTTATCTGGTTGAGGGGATGTTGTGACGATTTGGTGCCATCTTTTGGCATACTCGCCATCTTCAGGGTCCACCCTGCCGGTCCAGGTAAATTGTTTGCTCATTGGTTGATATCCTTTCCGCAGTAAAGCCCCGACATGTTAGCCGGGGCTTTATATGCATTATAAAATAGCAGGCAGGTTCAGTTCATGTTCGCGTGCGCATTCTTTGGCAATTTCATATCCTGCATCGGCATGACGCATAACCCCGGTGGCTGGGTCATTCCATAAAACGCGCTCAAGTCGTTTGGCGGCTTCGTCTGTTCCGTCTGCACAGATGACGACGCCCGAATGCTGTGAAAACCCCATACCAACACCACCGCCATGATGCAGACTGACCCATGTCGCACCGGACGCCGTATTGAGCAAGGCATTTAAAAGCGGCCAGTCTGAAACGGCGTCTGATCCATCTTTCATGGCTTCTGTTTCGCGGTTGGGCGAGGCAACAGAACCTGAGTCCAAATGGTCACGCCCAATAACAACAGGGGCGGAGAGTTCGCCGTTTTTAACCATTTTGTTAAAGGCGAGACCAAGGCGATGACGGTCCCCTAGACCAACCCAGCAAATACGGGCGGGCAGACCCTGAAATTCTATGCGTTCGGCGGCCATATCCAGCCAGTTATGAAGGTGTTTGTTGTCCGGTAAAAGCTCTTTTACTTTTGCATCTGTTTTTCGGATGTCTTCTGGATCACCGGACAAGGCGGCCCAACGGAAGGGGCCGATCCCTTTGCAGAAAAGAGGCCGGATATAGGCAGGGACAAAACCGGGGAAGGAAAAGGCGTTTTCCAAGCCTTCCTCGAAAGCCATTTGGCGGATGTTATTGCCATAATCTACTGTGGGAATGCCACTTTCTGAAAAAGCAACCATTGCAGCGACTTGTACTTTCATTGAGGCACGGGCCTCTTGTTCCACACGTTTGGGGTCACTTTCGCGGCGTTCCAACCATTCTGACATTGTCCAGCCTTGGGGAAGGTAACCGTTGATCGGGTCGTGTGCCGAAGTTTGATCCGTCACAAGGTCCGGTTTGATCCCTCGACGGACCAATTCGGGGAAAATGTCGGCGCAATTGCCCAAGAGGGCAACGGATTTGGCTTCACCTGCGGCAGTCCACTTTTCGATTAAGGCAAGGGCATCATCAAGACTGTCGGTTTTCTCATCGACATAACGTGTACGTAGGCGGAAATCGATACTGTCAGGGTTACATTCAACCGCAAGGCAGCAGGCACCCGCCATGACGGCCGCCAAGGGCTGGGCGCCACCCATACCGCCCAATCCGCCGGTCAAAATCCATTTGCCCTTTAAGCTGCCACCGTAATGTTGGCGCCCGGCTTCAACAAATGTTTCATAAGTGCCCTGAACAATGCCTTGAGAGCCGATGTAAATCCATGATCCGGCGGTCATTTGGCCATACATCATCAAGCCGGCTTTATCCAACTTGTTGAAATGGTCCCAGTTCGCCCAATGGGGGACAAGGTTAGAGTTTGCAATCAGGACCCGTGGCGCATCTTCATGTGTGGTGAAGACACCAACGGGTTTACCTGATTGCACCAAAAGGGTTTGGTTGCTGTCAAGCTTGCGCAATTCATCTGCGATGGTATCAAAATCTTTCCAGGTCCGTGCGCAACGACCAATGCCACCATACACCACCAATTCGTTCGGGTTTTCTGCAACGTCTGGGTCAAGGTTGTTCATCATCATGCGCAAGGGGGCTTCTGTTAACCATGATTTTGCACTGATTTCAGGGCCACGCGGGGCGCGAACTTCGCGGATATTATGGCGGGGGTTTGACATTTTTTAATCTCCAGAAAAATATTATGATTTGATTTTTAAATCAGGCAAAACATCCATGCCTGCCGCTGTGCACATGGTTCCGTTGCCAAGTAAGATGGCCGCTGTTTCAAGGTCTGGTGCCAAGTAACGATCTTCAACAATGGCTGGTATTTCTGAGCGAATTTTTTTGATAACAGCTTTCAGACGTTCACTTGTTTCCAAGGGGGTGCGAAATTCAACGCCTTGTGCGGCGCATATGGCTTCGATCCCTAAAATATGTTCTAGATTGGTTGTCATGGGCAGCAGACGACGCGCGCCATGACAGGCCATAGAGACATGATCTTCCTGATTGGCTGAGGTCGGGGTGGAATCAACAGACGCAGGATGCGACATTTGTTTGTTTTCAGACATCAGGGCAGCTGAGGTCACTTCCGCAATCATCAGGCCTGAGTTTAATCCCGGTTTGGGCGATAAAAAGGCAGGTAGGCCAAAACTAAGTGCGGGATCAACCATCAAAGCAATGCGGCGCTGGGCAATGGCACCGATTTCGGATACCGCAATGGCGATTTGATCGGCGGCAAAGGCAACCGGTTCTGCATGAAAATTACCGCCGGACACGATGGTGTCGTCACTTAGGGTAAGGGGGTTATCGGTGACGGCATTGGCTTCTATTTCTAAAGTTTGTGCGGCTTGTCTGAGAAGATCAAGAACAGCCCCCATGACTTGAGGCTGACAGCGGATGCAATAAGGGTCCTGTACACGTGTATCATCATCACGATGTTCATCGCGAATTTGTGACCCACTCATAAGATTGCGCAATGTTTCCCCCGCATCAATTTGACCGCGATGTCCGCGCAACGTGTGAATATCCGGATGAAACGGGGCAGAAGACCCCATTGCGGCATCCGTTGACAAGGCACCTGTGACTAACGCAGATTGCGCACAATTCCATGCTTTAAACAGGCCGACCAAGGCCAAGGCAGTGGATGTTTGTGTTCCGTTGATCAAGGCAAGACCTTCTTTAGGGCCTAGGGCAATGGGGCTAAGACCTGCTTTTGCAAGAGCTTCCGCACCCCCCATACGCACCCCCTTATAGAAGGCTTCACCTTCGCCCATCATGACGGCCGCCATATGGGCCAAGGGGGCAAGATCACCGGACGCCCCGACAGAACCTTGCGCCGGAATAAGGGGAATAACGCCTTTTTCAGACATATTTTCCAGTTGTTCAATCAATTCCCAGCGAACGCCGGAAGCTCCACGCCCCAAAGAAAGCAATTTTAACGCCATGATTAGGCGCACCGTGCCTTCATCCAAAGGGTCGCTCACGCCACAGCAATGAGATAAAATAAGGTTGCGTTGTAATGTTGCGGTATCTTGTGCAGGAATTTTAATACTGGCAAGTTTGCCAAACCCGGTGTTCACACCGTAAACGGCTTCTTCCCCATTAGCGGCTGCTTCAATCAACTTTGCGCTTTTTTCCACCGCCTTTTTAAAAGAACGATCAACTTTAATCGGGGTGTGTTTTTGTAAAATGTTTTGCAGCTCGTTTAAGGACGCATGTCCCGGCATCAGGGTAAGCGACATTTTAAGCATCTCCATAGATACGTTTGATAAGGGGGTTGTAGCCGATGCGGTAGGCCAATTCGTTGGGATGTTCGACATTCCAGACAGCAAGGTCCGCAATCTTTCCCGTTTCCAACGTGCCGATCTTGTCTGAAAGACCAAGGGCTTGTGCGCCGTGGCGGGTTACGCCCGTTAATGCTTCTTCCGGTGTCATGCGAAATAAGGTGCAGGCCATATTCACACACAGCAATAGGGAGGTCAGGGGAGAGGACCCTGGGTTACTGTCGCTGGCAATCGCCATAGGAACCCCGTTTCTGCGTAAATCATCAATGGGCGGCAGTTTGGTTTCGCGCAAGGTGTAAAAGGCACCAGGCAAAAGGACGGCAACGGTTTGTGACGCTTTCATGGCTTGTATGCCATCTAAGCTTAAATATTCTAAATGATCGGCAGACAAGGCATGAAAAGAGGAGGCAAGAATAGCCCCTTTTTGATCGCTAAGTTGTTCGGCATGAATTTTAACGGGCAGGTTTAATTCTTTAGATAAGGCAAAGACGCGTTGCACTTGAGCCGGGGTAAAACCAATTGTTTCGCAAAAGGCGTCAACGGCATCGACAAGTCCTTCTTTGGTCGCTTGTGTTAAGGCTGGCAAGCAAACTTCATCAAGATATGCATTTGCATTGCCGTTATATTCTTGCGGAACGGCATGCGCCCCTAAGAAGGTTGTTTTTATCCGAATGGGCCTGAGGGTTTCCAGACGTCGTGCAGCACGCAGCATTTTAAGTTCATCTTCAATCGTCAATCCATAACCGGATTTGATCTCAAGGGTTGTGACCCCTTCTGCAATGAAATGATCAAGGCGCGGCAGGGCGGATTGAATCAATTGATCTTCGCTTAGATTGCGGGTTTGTTGGACGGTCGATACAATTCCGCCACCAGCCTGCGCAATATCTTTATAACTAGCGCCCTGAAGACGCATTTCAAATTCCTGCGCACGATTACCACCGTAAATTAGGTGTGTGTGGCAATCAATTAGGGCAGGGGTAATGAGGCGCTGGTTGACGTCTTCCTGTTCCCAAATCTGGTATTTCATCGGAAGGGCAGAGGATGGGCCAATCCAATCAATCTTGCCATTCAAGACAGCAAGAGCACCATTGGGAATAAGCCCATAGGGTGATGATGATGTCATTGTCGCGATTTGTGCGTTGATGAAAACTTTTGCGTTCATCTGTTGACCTCTGAAACATAAGTTATGTACATAACATTTATATGTATATACAAATAAGTCAATTGTAAAATCAATTGGCGTTAAACTGAATTTATTGCACAATAGGTCTGCTTATCTGAAATTGGACCTTAGAGATTTGATTTCAATTCCTTTTAGAAAGAGATACGAGACGTGAATAAGGGGCGATTATCTTCTTTCCAAATGATCAAGGATGATCTTCTGGAAAAAATTAAGGCAGGTCATTGGTTGCCGGGGGAGACGATTCCCGGTGAAGAAAGTTTGGCTGTTGAATACGGGTGTTCGCGTATGACTGTGAACCGCGCCATTCGTGAACTTGCATCTGAAGGGATTGTCGAGCGTCGTCGCAAAGCAGGCACACGTGTTGCGTTACAATCCGGGCGGTCGGCAAAAATCAATATTTCTATTGTGCGTAAGGAAATCGAGGCACGTGGGGCAACTTATCGCTACGTTCTTTTGGAAAAAGAGGAAATGTTTCCGCCTGAAGGCGTGCGCGCGAAGCTTTCTATGAAAGAAAAAGAAAAAGCACTTCATCTCAGATGCTTGCATTTTGCGGATGAAACGCCATACCAATATGAAGATCGCTGGATTAATTTGAAACGCGTTCCAAATGCTGCGCAACAAAGCTTTGAAGACATTAATCCAAATGAATGGCTTATTCAGGAAGAACCGTTTTTGGAAGCGGAGCACATGTTTTCTGCACAACTCGCAGACGAACAAATGGCTGATTTACTGAATGTACAAGTCGGGGCGGCTTTGTTTGTGATTGAAAGACGCACATGGCAAGGGGCTGATACGATAACTGCGGTAAAGCTCAGCCATCCCGGTGATAGTTACCGACTGGTTTCTCGTGGCTGAGCGTTATCTGTTCCTTATGCCTCACTTGGCATCGGTTCGGCTGTTTCATCTTTTTTAATCGCGACTTTTTTTACAAAGGGCATAAGCAGCATTGAAGTAAAGAAAATAGCTGCTGTTGCCATAAAGACATCTGCAAAAGCCATGACGGCCGCTTCTCTGCCCACAATTGTGCGCACCAATTCTAATGTGGCCTGATAGGCTTGCTCACCGTATTGTGGGGTGAGGGTGGTTTGAATTTGCCCCAACATGTCAATGACCTGTTGGCGACCATAATTAATTTGTTCGGATAAATGGCTGCTGTGCAGATCGCGCTGGTTAGTCAGCAGTGTATTGATGACGGCTAAGCCAACCGCACCCCCCAGATTGCGCATTAGATTGTAAAGGCCGGATGCGTTCTTAAGTTCGTGAATGGGGAGGGTTCCAAGTGCCAATGTGTTGATCGGAACAAAAATCATCATAAGGGAGAGGCCGCGTATCATTTGTGGCACGAAGAATTCCCAGAAGCTCCAATCCGCATTCAACCCGGTATTAAGGTAAAGCCCCATCCCAAACAAAAACAAGCCAATTGTCAGCATCAGGCGCAAATCAATTTTCTTGGATAGAGCGCCAGCAATGGGGGCGGATAAGAATTGGAAAACCCCTGTCACCATAACGACTTTACCGATTTCAACCGCATTATACCCGCGCACCGATGCCAAGAATAAAGGCATCAGGTAAACCGAACCATAAAGACCGATTCCAACGATAAAACTGTAAAATGACCCGATGGCAAAGTTTTCATCACTGAAGGCGCGCAAATTGACGACTGGGTTTTCAATGGTGAGTTCGCGCCAAAACATCAATATACCGCTGACAGTCATAATGATGGCGAAGAATGTAATCTCAGTAGAATTAAACCAATCTTCACCGGGACCTTCTTCTAAGACAAATTCCATGCACCCGAGAAAAAGGGCAATAAGCAAAATACCAATCAGGTCGAACCCTTTCAGACGGGATAGGTCTGGTTCATCTATATTGACAAAATAAAAGACCAAAAGGGTGACAATCATGCCCGGCAGAACATTGATCAGGAAAAGCCAGTGCCAGCCAAATGAATCTGTAATATATCCACCAACGGTTGGCCCGATGGCTGGTGCCACGGTTGCGACCAAACCGATAACAACGGTAATGCCGGCTTGTTTATCGCGTGGGAAAAGGGTGTAAGATGCTGCAAAAACGGTGGGGATCATCATCCCCCCCAGCAGTCCCTGTAATACACGAAAAACGATTAAGCTTTCGAGGTTCCATGCCAATGAACACAGGACAGAGGCAATCGTAAATCCAAAGCAGGCAGCCGAAAACAACAGTCTTGTCGAAAAGACATGTGCCAACCATCCCGAAATGGGAATGACGATAACTTCAGCGATAAGATAAGAGGTTTGCACCCACGATATTTCTTCCTGACTTGCCGATACGCCGGCCTGAATTTCGGCAAGGGAGCTGGCAACGATTTGGATATCCAAAATCGCCATGAACATGCCGACAACAAGGGCCAGAAAACCTATGAGGGTTTTTGCTTCCATGTGCTTATCTCGCTAATGCGTCTATTGGGCGTAGGCGACGGTGTTGGTTGGATTATTCTTTTTTTCTGCGATAACCGAACCATTCTCTCGCGTGTCGACGGCCACTTCGACAGACATGCCGGGTAAAAGGTGTACATTTTCAGAACGGGCGGGAACTTTGATCCGTACGGGAATGCGTTGAACAATCTTTGTGAAATTACCCGATGCATTTTCCGGGGGGAGGAGGCTGAATTGAGCCCCTGATGCAGGGGCTATTGACTCAATCTCGGCGGACAATTTGATATCGGGGTAGGCATCCACAGATAAGGATACGCTTTGCCCTTGATGCATCTTTTCAATTTGTGTTTCTTTAAAATTAGCTTCGATCCAGACATCTTTCACTGGAACAATTGCCAGCAATGGTGTGCCGACACCAACGAATTGTCCTTGTCGGACGGAGCGATTACCGACAATGCCGTCAATTGGGGATCTAATAATGGTGTTTTCCAGATCAAGCTTTGCAAGCTCAAAACTGGCACGGGCACGATTGGTTTCTGCTTGTGCTTCATTTTCCTGTGCGTTTAAAACGTCGAGCTTGCGCTCAGCTGCCAACAGGCTTGCTTGGGCACTATGCAAGTTTGCGCGCGTGCGTTGCACGCTTGCTTGATCGTTGTCATAGGTGCGTCGGCTGGCGGCACTGCGTTTCACAAGGTCTTTGGATCGTTGGAAATCTTTAAGGCTATGATTGTGTTCAACGGTTGCAGCTTCGACCTGCGCACGCGCAGACTGGATAACGGCGCCTTGCATCTTCAATTGGGCTTGCACGATTTGCAAGTTGGCTTCTGCCACTTTTACCGAAGCCTCTGCCTTCTGAACGGCGGCTTCATAATCCCGTGTATCCAGACGCAAAAGGACGTCACCTGCTTTTACATCTTGGTTATCATTGACACTGATATCGGTGACGTAGCCCGATACTTTGGGGCTCAATCGTGTGATTTCACTATGGACATAGGCATTGTCAGTTGTTTCGAAATGACGTGCTTCGATCCACCAGTAAGCGCCACCGGCAATGGCACCACCAAGGGCGAGGGCCCCAATGAGAAGAGCTTTTGATTTTTTTGCCTTGGACATGAAGGGGGGTAACTCCAGATAAACTAAACCGTCTAGTTCAATAAATTGATGCGAAAAAGAAAAATGTCAATACTAAACTGTTTAGTTTAGTTTGCTAATTTTTAGGATTTGAGTATAGTTTACGAAAAATCACTGTACGGTATATGAAGTATGTCACTAAACACGAACAATAAAAAAGCTCGTCGCTCAAAACGCGATATTGTACTGGATGCAGCGACACAGGTGTTTCTGGAATCTCCGTTTGCGGCTGTCAGTGTGGATTTGATTGCCAAGCGTGCCGGAGTATCCAAAGCAACGATTTATGCGCACTTTAACAGCAAGGTAAATTTGTTTGAAGAAGTGATTAACCGCCGGGCGGAGACTTTTTGGCAAATTCCTGAAATTCCTTCGCGCATTGAGGAAACGGCAGATTATTTGCGGACGCTCGCGACATTTTTTGTTGAACAGTTGACCAAGAAGGAAACATTGGGAATCTTTAGACAAGTGATCGGCAGTGCGACCAGTTTCCCTGATTTGGCGGAAGTTTTCTATCGTGCCGGTCCTGCGCGTGGCATTGCAATTTATGAACAGCGATTTATGGAATTGGGGCAGTGCGGTTTCCTTAATGTTGAAAACCCACGGCTAGCGGCGGAAATGTTTATGTCCATGTTAAAGGGGGGGAACCATATGCGTTGCCTTCTGCAAATGACGGATGGTTCGATTGGCGTAACTGAGATTGTTGAGGAAACGGTTCGTATAATGATGACATCCTATGCACCTAATGGCGCGCCCTAAAATGCCATTCGTTTGGTGCGATGGTGTTGACAAGTGCCTCTTTTAGCGGTGCGTCAATTTCGTCTCCTGCCGGATCATAAAGCCCGCAAAGAGATAAGGCGCGATGTTTGTTTATGGATCGGCCAAGGTATTCATAAACAACGCGTGTGCAACACGGCATGCGTTCACCACTGCCGGACACACCCAGTTTAAGGCCGTTTAGGCGAGATAGCTTATTTCTAAAAGTGGGGAATAAAATCGTTTCGGTGATTTCGTATCCGGTCCTTGCTTCGTAATCGACTAAGAAAATACGGTCGGTTAGAAAAAAGGCTGCACCGTTGTAAACCCCATGACTAATAACGTTCTTAGAGGCTTCCTGAAAACGCTCAGTTCGTTGATAATAGACGCCGTCTTCCTGACGTTCTATGCAAATTAATGTTCGCAAAATCTTGCCGGGGGAAGAAAGAGAATAATAATATTCAAAATAATATCCCAGATATTTTTCTAGGTTTGAATCCCCTGTGCGATGCAGTTTGGTCAAATGTTCCAGCTCGGGGTAGTTACTTCTTTCAATGGTTTGTGTTCTTGGTTTAACTTGGAGCAACCGTTGAAATTGATCATGAGGCAAGAGAAATTCAAACTCTTCCATGCCAAAAAAATCGCATAACCGCATCATGGCATTGGCGGAAGGTTTGTGCCGTCCGCTCAGGTACCGATTAAACTGGGCCCTGTTTAATTTGAGGCGACGGCAAACCTCCGCGATGGACTTATAATACCCGCATGCAAATCTTAAATTTTTTGCGAAGTGGTCAGTCATGGAAGCAGGCCCTTATGACGTGGTCAATAAATGAGGGCGGGATTATAAAAAAATCCCATAAAATCTCAATATAGCACACTAGCGCACTTTGGTGCACTATTTGCGTCTTTGTGCACCTTTCTGTAACGAGGTGCCAAATTGTCATTCCTTTTTCTTCCGTCTTAAATTGAAGAAAAAACGCAGAGACTTTGCGTTTCTTTAATAAAGGAGGTTTTTCTGTGAGACAACGTATTGAGCATGATCTTTTAGGTGATCTGGCGATTTCTGCGGATGTTTGGTACGGGGTGCAAACACAACGCGCCGTCAATAATTTTGCCATAACCGGGATACCGATCAGCCACTTTCCCGAACTGGTCAAGGCACTGGCGATGGTAAAATGGGCGGCTGCAAAAGCCAATGGTGATTTATGTTTGTTGGATGAAGATAAAGTGGATGCCATTGTTGCGGCTTGTCGCGATATTTGTGAAGGGCACCTTCACGATCAGTTTGTTGTTGATGTTATTCAAGGGGGCGCCGGGACATCAACCAATATGAACGCCAATGAAGTGATTGCAAATTTGGCGCTGGCAAAACTGGGATATCAAAAAGGGGATTATAGACATCTACACCCCAATGATCATGTCAATCGATCCCAGTCGACGAATGATGCCTATCCTACGGCCGCCTGTCTTGCAATTCAATTTGCTGTGGACCCTTTGATTGAAACGATCTCAAGCCTGATAACAGCCTTTTATAAAAAAGGAACCGAATTTAAACAGATCGTGAAAATGGGACGAACCCAGTTACAAGATGCTGTTCCCATGACTTTGGGCCAGGAATTCGAAGCGTTTGGCGTGACGCTGGGAGAAGACATATCGCGTTTGCGTGAAGTAACAGCCTTACTGTGTGAAGTTAATTTGGGAGGGACAGCCATCGGGACCGGTATCAATACGCACCCTGAATATGCGAATTTGGCTGTGGAGCATTTGGCGTCGATTTCTGGAAAAGAGATGACGCTGGCGGCAAATCTTGTTGAAGCCAGTTCCGATATGGGCGCGTTTGTTGCTTTTTCCGGTATTCTGAAACGGTTTGCGATTAAGTTAAGTAAAATTGCCAACGATCTGCGATTATTGTCAAGTGGGCCGCGTACAGGGATTGGTGAAATTAAACTGCCGCCGATGCAACCGGGGTCTTCTATTATGCCGGGCAAAGTTAATCCGGTTATTCCTGAAGCGGTTAATCAAACGGCTTATCAGGTTATTGCCAGTGATTTGGCGGTTACCTTGGCGGCAGAATCCGGGCAATTACAATTAAATGCGATGGAACCTGTTATTATTTATAACATTTTAAATTCGATAAAAATGTTAAAAGAAACCTGCTTGATGTTTGAAACACGCTGTATTCAAGGTATTCAGGCAGATGAGGAACGATGTGCTTATCTTCTAAACCAAAGTATTGGTACAATTACGGCACTGGTCCCACATATTGGATATGCAAATGCATCTAGAATTGCCCAGACAGCGCTGCATACGGGTGAAACGGTCCGCTCCCTTGTTGTGAATGAAGGGATCTTAAGTGCTGAGGAGTTGGATAAATTGCTCAGTCCACAATCGATGCTGACACCGCAATTTGTGCAGTAGGGAGGTCTAAATGAAAAAACCACGTATTTTAATTGTGTATACAGGTGGCACGATCGGTATGCGTCACACCGATCATGGTTATGAACCTGTCGAAGGGTTTGCAGACCTCTTAACACGTCGATTAGAGGGACGGACATTAACCCCTTTGCCGGATTATGATCTGATTGAGTTTGATAATCTTATTGATAGTGCAAACCTCCATCCAACAGACTGGACGAAGATTGCCGGAACGATTATTGCCCATAAAGATCAATACGACGGTTTTGTGATCCTGCATGGTACCGATACGATGGCTTATACGGCATCGGCGCTTTCTTTCATTTTGTTGGGGTTGAATAAACCCGTTATTGTCACAGGTGCGCAAATTCCGTTGATTGAGTTGCGAAATGATGCGTTTCCCAATGTCGTGACCAGTTTGATGTTGGCGGCAGATTATGACATTCCGGAAGTTTGTTTATATTTCAATGGTCGCATTATGCGTGGAAACAGATGTCGTAAATTAAAAAGTGCCGGATTTGATGCGTTTGATACACCCAATTTTCCGTGGTTGGGCACTGTGGGGATCAATATTGATATTCGTTCAGAACTTTTACTGAAGAAAAAAACACCGGATTTCCATCAAAAAGAATTTCAGGCAAATTCCGTTGCGATGCTGCAACTTTATCCTGGAATTAATGCGCGTATGTTTCGAGGGATGCTGGATAGCGAAGATCTAAAAGCGCTAATCATTTTGTCCTACGGGGTAGGCAATCCACCAAACAATAATAAAGGGCTCATTGATTTCTTGGCGGAAGCTCATGCCAAAGGCTTGGTTGTCCTGAATGTCTCACAATGTATTGAAGGGTCTGTACATCAAGGTGCATATGCCACAGGGGAGACCTTTAACCAAATCGGTGTTGTCCCTGCTTTGGACTTAACCTTGGAAGCAGCCTTTACGAAGTTGCATTTTTTAATCAGCAAGGGATGCAAGAGTGATCTTATACGACGTGAATTGCTGGTGCCTTATTGTGGGGAATGTAACCCCGTGTGATTTAGAATTGTAGCTTTTGTAAAATAATTAAAAATTATCAGGCGGTACATCTCAGGTGTATCGCCTCTTTTTTATATGAAAACGTTTTATCTGAAATGGTGCAGTGTGGTGCGTATTGTGCAACTGATAGCGTAATAAGTGCACCATTTGCAAAATTCTAGAGCCCGACGCACTCGTCTATAAAAAATTATAGAAAATAAAAAGAGGCGACTTGTTGGGATTATTGCAGTTGCGAACTACTTAACGCAATTTTATTCTGAATATTTTAAATGAATGGAATAAAGTTCGAAAAAAGTGTGGTTTTACTGTTGATAAAACAAACAAATCCAAAGCCCGCTCTAGTATGCTTGTTATCTGTAGAGATCAAGTTTCAACTGTTCATTGAAGACGTTTCAGTTGGATGGCGTGATTTCTACGGACATTAAAATAAATGACGCAAGCTATACATAACTGCGAATTTAATCAAAACATGGAGGTGTTCAGTTTTACATGCCGGTCTTTGATCTGGAAGAAAACTGGATTTCATTTCTTAGGAGAATTTAACTATGAAAAAAACTTTGTCTGTCCTGACGGGCGCATTTGTTGTCACGGCTGTTACAGCCACAGCAGCAATGGCGGCCAGCACCCTTGATACGGTAAAAGCACGCGGTGAGTTGCTGTGCGGTGTTTCTGCCGGTCTTCCGGGCTTCTCTCTGCCTGATGAAAAAGGGAACTGGACAGGTCTTGACGTGG
>Ga0209475_10001749_pt1 | contig 25256 bp, 11 predicted proteins | sample tdDd471_FD_187128 | JGI IMG/M metagenome (GOLD analysis project Ga0209475, IMG submission 187128) | Marine sediment microbial communities from the Atlantic coast under amendment with organic carbon and nitrate - tdDd47.1 (SPAdes)... | ecosystem: Environmental > Aquatic > Marine > Coastal >... | reverse complement strand
GGGCGTCGTTGCCCTCGCCGCCGACCAGGGTGTCGGTGCCGGCCCCGCCGGAGAGCGCGTCGTTGCCGGCACCGCCGCTCAGCGCGTCGCTGCCGTCGCCACCGGCCAGGGTGTCGTCGCCGCCGCCGCCGAGGCCGGTATCGTCGCCGGCCCCGCCGTCGAGAGAGTCGGCGTCCGCGCCGCCGGACAGGGCGTCGTTGCCCTCGCCGCCGACCAGGGTATCGGTGCCGGCCCCACCGGAGAGCGCGTCGTTGCCGGCACCGCCGCTCAGCGCGTCGCTGCCGTCGCCACCGGCCAGGGTGTCGTCGCCGCCGCCGCCGAGGCCGGTGTCGTCGCCGGCCCCGCCGTCGAGAGAGTCGCCGTCCGCGCCGCCGGACAGGGCGTCGTTGCCTTCGCCGCCGACCAGGGTGTCGGTGCCGGCCCCGCCGGAGAGCGCGTCGTTGCCGGCGCCGCCGAGGCCGGTATCGTCGCCGGCTCCGCCGTCGAGGGAGTCGGCGTCCGCGCCGCCGGACAGGGCGTCGTTGCCCTCGCCGCCGACCAGGGTGTCGGTGCCGGCCCCGCCGGAGAGCGCGTCGTTGCCGGCACCGCCGCTCAGCGCGTCGCTGCCGTCGCCACCGGCCAGCGTGTCGTCGCCGCCGCCGCCGAGGCCGGTGTCGTCGCCGGCCCCGCCGTCGAGAGAGTCGCCGTCCGCGCCGCCGGAGAGCGCGTCGTTGCCTTCGCCGCCGACCAGGGTGTCGGTGCCGGCCCCGCCGGACAGGGCGTCGTTGCCCTCGCCGCCAACCAGGGTATCGGTGCCCGCTCCACCGGAGAGCGCGTCGTTTCCGGCACCGCCGCTCAGCGCGTCGCTGCCGTCGCCACCGGCCAGCGTGTCGTCGCCGCCGCCGCCGTCGAGGGAGTCGGCGTCCGCGCCGCCGGAGAGCGCGTCGTTGCCCTCGCCGCCGACCAGGGTGTCGGTGCCGGCCCCGCCGGAGAGCGCGTCGTTGCCGGCGCCGCCGGCCAGGGTGTCGTCGCCGGCCCCGCCGTCGAGGGAGTCGGCGTCTGCGCCGCCGGAGAGCGCGTCGTTGCCTTCGCCGCCGACCAGGGTATCGGTGCCCGCTCCACCGGAGAGCGCGTCGTTGCCGGCGCCGCCGCTCAGCGCGTCGCTGCCGTCGCCGCCGGCCAGGGTGTCATCGCCGCCGCCGCCGAGGCCGGTGTCGTCGCCGGCCCCGCCGTCGAGGGAGTCGGCGTCCGCGCCGCCGGACAGGGCGTCGTTGCCCTCGCCGCCGACCAGGGTGTCGGTGCCCTGGCCACCCGACAGGACGTCGTTGCCGCCGGCCCCGGACAGGATGTCGTTGCCTTCGCCGCCGACCAGGGTGTCGTCGCCGCCTGTGCCGGTCAGCGTGTCGTCCGGGGTGCTGTAGACGATGTTCTCGACGTTGCGCACGTCGACGCCGACCAGGTCGGCCCGGCTGTCGACATACAGCGTGTCGTTGCCGGCCCCGCCCTCGATCACCGCATCGCCGGCGCCGCCGTAGATCACGTCGTCGCCGTCGCCGGCCGACAGGGAATCCGCGCCCTCGCCGCCCGACAGGGTGTCGTTGCCGGCACCCGCGCTAACCAGGTCGTCGCCGGCCCCGCCGGAGATCTGGTCCTCGCCCTCGCCGCCGGACAGCGCGTCATTGCCGGCGCCGCCGACCAGGGTGTCGTTGCCGATGCCGCCGGAGAGGGTGTCCGCACCCGAGGTGCCGACCAGTTGGTCGTTGTTGTCGGCATAGACGATGGTCTCGACGTTGCGCACGTCGACCCCGTCGAGCGCCGCCCGGTTCTCGGCGTAGAGGGTGTCGTTGCCGGCACCGCCCTCGATCACCGCGTCGCCGGCACCGCCGTAGATCACGTCGTCGCCGGCCCCGGCCGACAGGGAATCCGCGCCCTCGCCGCCCGACAGGGTGTCGTTGCCGGCGCCGCCGCTCAGCAGGTCCGCCCCGGCGCCGCCGCTCAGCGCATCCTCGCCTTCGCCGCCCGACAAGGCGTCGTTGCCGTCGCCCCCGACGATCGTGTCGTTGCCGATGCCGCCGGAGAGCGTGTCCGCACCCGAGGTACCGATGAGCTCGTCGTCGTTGTTGGCGTAGACGATGGTCTCGACGTTGCGCACGTCGACGCCGTCCAGCGCCGCCCGGTTCTCGGCATAGAGGGTGTCGTTGCCGGCCCCGCCCTCGATGACCGCATCCCCGGCGCCGCCGTAGATCACGTCGTCGCCGTCGCCCGCGGAGAGCGTGTCGGCGCCCTCGCCACCCGACAGGGTGTCGTTGCCGGCTCCGCCGCTGAGCAGGTCCGCTCCGGCGCCGCCGCTCAGCGCGTCATTGCCTTCACCGCCGCTCAGCGCGTCGTTCCCGTCGCCCCCGACGATCGTGTCGTTGCCGATGCCGCCGGACAACGTGTCGGCACCCGAGGTCCCGACCAGCGCGTCGTCGTCGCTGGCGTAGACGATGGTCTCGACGTTGCGCACGTCGACGCCGTCGAGCGCGGCACGGTTCTCGGCGTAGAGCGTGTCGTTGCCGGCACCGCCCTCGATCACCGCATCGCCGGCACCGCCGTAGATCACGTCGTCGCCGTCACCGGCGGAGAGCGTGTCGACGCCCTCGCCGCCGGACAGGGTGTCGTTGCCGGCGCCGCCGCTCAGCAGGTCCGCCCCGGCCCCGCCGGAGATCTGGTCGTTGCCCTCGCCGCCGGACAGCGCGTCGTTGCCGGCGCCGCCGACCAGGGTGTCGTTGCCGATCCCGCCCGACAGGGTGTCGTCGCCGCCGGTGCCCTGCAGCGCGTCGTCGTTGTCGGCATAGACGATGGTCTCGACGTTGCGAACGTCGACGCCGTCGAGTGCTGCCCGGTTCTCGGCATACAGCGTGTCGTTGCCCGCACCGCCCTCGATCACCGCGTCGCCGGCGCCGCCGTAGATCACGTCGTCGCCGTCGCCGGCCGACAGGGAGTCGGCACCCGCGCCACCCGACAGGGTATCGTTGCCGGCACCCGCGCTGACCAGGTCGTCGCCGGCCCCGCCGGAGATCTGGTCCTCGCCCTCGCCGCCGGACAGCGCGTCGTTGCCGGCTCCGCCGACCAGGGTGTCGTTGCCGATGCCGCCGGACAGGGTGTCGTCGCCGCCGGTGCCCTGGAGAACGTCGTCGTTGTCGGCGTAGACGATGGTCTCGACGTTGCGGACGTCGGCCCCGTCGAGCGCCGCCCGGTTCTCGGCGTAGAGCGTGTCGTTGCCGGCCCCGCCCTCGATCACCGCATCGCCGGCACCGCCGTAGATCACGTCGTCGCCGTCGCCCGCCGACAGGGAGTCGGCACCCGCGCCACCCGACAGGGTGTCGTTGCCGGCACCCGCGCTGACCAGGTCGTCGCCGGCCCCGCCGGAGATCTGGTCCTCGCCCTCGCCGCCGGACAGCGCGTCGTTGCCGGCGCCGCCGACCAGGGTGTCGTTGCCGATCCCGCCCGACAGGGTGTCGTCGCCGCCGGTGCCCTGGAGAACGTCGTCGTTGTCGGCATAGACGATGGTCTCGACGTTGCGAACGTCGACGCCGTCGAGTGCTGCCCGGTTCTCGGCATACAGCGTGTCGTTGCCCGCACCGCCCTCGATCACCGCGTCGCCGGCGCTGCCGTAGATCACGTCGTCGCCGTCGCCGGCCGACAGGGAGTCGGCACCCGCGCCACCCGACAGGGTATCGTTGCCGGCTCCGCCGCTGAGCAGGTCCGCCCCGGCGCCGCCGCTCAGCGCATCCTCGCCTTCGCCGCCCGACAAGGCGTCGTTGCCGTCGCCCCCGACGATCGTGTCGTTGCCGATGCCGCCCGACAGGGTGTCGGCGCCTGAGGTTCCGACCAGCTGGTCGTCGTCGCTGGCGTAGACGATGGTCTCGACGTTGCGAACGTCGACGCCGTCGAGGGCCGCCCGGTTCTCGGCGTAGAGCGTGTCGTTGCCGGCCCCGCCCTCGATCACCGCATCGCCGGCGCCGCCGTAGATCACGTCGTCGCCGTCGCCCGCGGAGAGCGTGTCGACGCCGTCGCCACCAGACAGGGTGTCGTTGCCGGCTCCGCCGCTGACCAGGTCGTCGCCGGCACCGCCGGAGATCTGGTCCTCGCCCTCGCCGCCGGACAGCGCGTCGTTGCCGGCGCCGCCGACGATCGTGTCGTTGCCGATGCCGCCCGACAGGGTGTCCGCACCCGAGGTGCCGACCAGTTGGTCGTCGTTGTCGGCATAGACGATGGTCTCGACGTTGCGCACATCGACGCCGTCGAGGGCCGCCCGGTTCTCGGCATAGAGGGTGTCGTTGCCGGCCCCGCCCTCGATCACCGCATCCCCGGCGCCGCCGTAGATCACGTCGTCGCCGTCGCCGGCCGACAGGGAGTCGGCACCCGCGCCACCCGACAGGGTGTCGTTGCCGGCACCGCCGCTCAGAAGGTCCGCCCCGGCGCCACCGGAGATCTGGTCCTCGCCCTCGCCGCCGGACAGCGCGTCGTTGCCGGCACCGCCGACCAGGGTGTCGTTGCCGATCCCGCCGGAGAGTGTGTCGTCGCCGCCGGTGCCGACCAACTGGTCGTCGTCATTCGCGTAGACGATGGTCTCGACGTTGCGCACGTCGACGCCGTCGAGCGCTGCCCGGTTCTCGGCATAGAGCGTGTCGTTGCCGGCCCCGCCCTCGATCACCGCATCCCCGGCGCCGCCGTAGATCACGTCGTCGCCGTCGCCGGCCGACAGGGAATCCGCGCCCTCGCCGCCGGACAGGGTGTCGTTGCCGGCGCCGCCGCTGATGAGATCCGCTCCGGCGCCGCCGGAGATCTGGTCCTCGCCCTCGCCGCCGGACAGCGCGTCGTTGCCGGCTCCGCCGACCAGGGTGTCGTTGCCGATGCCGCCGGAGAGTGTGTCCGCACCCGAGGTGCCGACCAGTTGGTCGTCGTTGTCGGCATAGACGATGGTCTCGACGTTGCGAACGTCGACGCCATCCAGGGCCGCGCGGTTCTCGGCATAGAGCGCGTCGTTGCCGGCACCGCCTTCGATCACCGCATCCCCGGCGCCGCCGTAGATCACGTCGTCGCCGTCGCCGGCCGACAGGGAATCCGCGCCCTCGCCGCCGGACAGGGTGTCGTTGCCGGCGCCACCAGACAGCAGGTCCGCCCCGGCGCCGCCGCTCAGCGCATCCTCGCCTTCGCCGCCCGACAAGGCGTCGTTGCCGTCGCCCCCGACGATCGTGTCGTTGCCGATGCCGCCGGAGAGGGTGTCCGCCCCCGAGGTGCCGACCAGTTGGTCGTCGTTGTCGGCATAGACGATGGTCTCGACGTTGCGCACGTCGACGCCATCCAGGGCCGCGCGGTTCTCGGCGTAGAGCGTGTCGTTGCCGGCACCGCCTTCGATCACCGCATCCCCGGCGCCGCCGTAGATCACGTCGTCGCCGTCACCGGCGAAGAGCGTGTCGACGCCCTCGCCACCGGACAGGGTGTCGTTGCCGGCCCCGCCGCTCAGAAGGTCCGCCCCGGCGCCGCCGCTCAGCGCATCCTCGCCCTCGCCGCCGCTCAGCGCGTCGTTGCCGCCCCCACCGACCAGCGTGTCGTTGCCGATGCCGCCGGAGAGCGTGTCCGCGCCGCTGGTCCCGACCAGCGCGTCGTCGTCACTGGCATAGACGATGGTCTCGACGTTGCGCACGTCGACGCCATCCAGGGCCGCGCGGTTCTCGGCATAGAGCGTGTCGTTGCCGGCCCCGCCCTCGATCACCGCATCCCCGGCACCGCCGTAGATCACGTCGTCGCCGGCCCCGGCCGACAGGGAGTCCGCGCCCTCGCCACCGGAGAGGGTGTCGTTGCCCGCACCCGCGCTGATCGCGTCGTTGCCGGCTCCGCCGTACAGCGCGTCATTCCCCGCGCCGCCGACCAGGGTGTCGTTGCCGGCCCCGCCGCCGATTACCCCGCCGCCGTCGCCGCCGAGGATCGCATCGTTGCCGGCCCCGCCGGACAGCGTGTCGACGCCGTCGCCACCCGACAGAGTGTCGTTCCCGTCGCCGCCACTGACCAGGTCGTCGCCCGCCCCGGCGGAGATCGCGTCCTCGCCGGCGCCGCCGCTCAGCGCGTCGTTGCCGGCACCGCCGGACAGGACGTCGTTGCCGTCGCCGCCGAGGACCACATCCGCCCCGGCGCCGCCCTGGACCGAATCATCGCCGCCGCCGGCCGACAGGGTGTCGGCGCCGTCGCCGCCATACACCACGTCGTTGCCGCCGGCCGCGAGCAGGGAATCGTCGCCCTCGCCGCCGGACAGGGTGTCCGAGGCCCAGTCGCCGACCATCGTGTCGTTGCCGGCCCCGCCGTCGAACAGGTCGGCGCCGCCGAAACCCGACGCCAGGTCGTCGCCGTCGCCGCCCGACAGGACGTCGTTCGCCCAGCCGCCGGACAGGGTGTCGTTGCCCTCGGCGCCGATCAGGGTGTCGTTGCCGCCGCCGCCGATGATCAGGTCGTCGCCGTCGATCCCCGACAGGCTGTCGTCGCGCCAGTCGCCCGACAGGGTCTGGTCCTCGCCCGGGGCGGGGGCGTCGCCGTAGACGATGTGCTCGACGTTGCGCACGTCGACGCCGTCGAGGTCCGCCCGGCGCGCCACGTACAGGGTGTCGTCGCCGTCGCCGCCGTCGATCACCTGGTCGCCGGCGCCGCCGTACAGCAGGTCGTTGCCGCCGCCGCCGTACAGATAGTCGTTGCCGCCGCCGCCGGAGAGCGTGTCGTCGCCGCCGCCGCCCGACAGGGTGTCGTTGCCGGCACCACCGTCCAGGGTATCGGCGTCGCTGCCGCCGTAGATCGCGTCGTTCGCATCGCCGCCGGACAGCAGGTCGGCGCCGGCTCCGCCGGACAGGGTGTCGTTCGCCGCCCCGCCGACCAGGGTGTCGGTTCCGTCACCGCCGACCAGCATGTCGTTGGCGCCGCCACCGCTGAGCGCGTCGTTGCCGGCTCCGCCGGAGAGCGCGTCGTTGCCGTCGCCGCCGACCAGCGCGTCATCGCCGGCGCCACCCACCAGGGTGTCGTCCTCGGCGCCGCCCGACAGGGTGTCGGCCCCGTCGCCGCCGTGCAGCACGTCGTTGCCGTCGCCGCCCGACAGCATGTCTTCGCCGTCGCCGCCCGACAGCGTGTCGGCTGCACCGCCGCCGGCCAGGGTGTCGTCACCGTCGCCGCCGTACAGCGAGTCCGAGCCGCCCAGGCCGGAGGCGACGTCGTCGCCGTCGCCGCCCGACAGGACGTCGTTCGCCCAGTTGCCGGACAGGGTGTCGTTGCCCTCGGCGCCGATCAGGGTGTCGGTGCCGCCGCCGCCGATGATCAGGTCGTCGCCGTCGGCCCCCGACAGGCTGTCGTTCCGCCAGTCGCCCGACAGGGTCTGGTCCTCGCCCGGGGCGGGTGCGTCGCCGTACACGATGTGCTCGACGTTGCGCACGTCGACGCCGTCCAGATCCGCGCGGCGCGCGACGTACAGGGTGTCGTCGCCGTCGCCGCCGTCGATCACCGCATCGCCAGCGCCGCCGTACAGCAGGTCGTTGCCGCCGCCGCCGTAGAGATAGTCGTTGCCGCCGCCGCCGGAGAGCGTGTCGCCGCCGTCGCCGCCCGACAGGGTGTCGTTCGCGGCGCCGCCGTCCAGGATATCGGCGTCGCCGCCGCCGTAGATCGCGTCGTTCGCATCGCCGCCGGACAGCACGTCGGCATCGGCCCCGCCGGAGAGGGTGTCGTTCGCCGCCCCGCCGACCAGGGTGTCGGCACCGTCGCCGCCGGCCAGGACGTCGTCGGCGCCGCCGCCGCTGAGCGCGTCGTTGCCGTCGCCGCCCGAGAGGGTGTCGTTGCCGTCGCCGCCGACCAGCGCGTCCTCGCCTGCGCCGCCGGATAGCACGTCGTCGGCGCCGCCGCCCGACAGGCTGTCATTGCCGGCACCGCCGTACAGCGAGTCGGCGCCGCCCAGGCCGGAGGCGACGTCGTCGCCGTCGCCGCCCGACAGCACGTCGTTCGCCCAGTTGCCCGACAGGGTGTCGTTGCCCCCGGCGCCGATCAGGGTGTCGGTGCCGCCACCGCCCTGGATCAGGTCGTTGCCGTCGCCACCGGACAGGGTCTCGCTCTGCCAGTTGCCCGACAGGGTCTGGTCGCCGGTGACCGGAGCGTTGGTGTAGACGATGTGCTCGACGTTGCGGACCGTCACATTGGCGAGGTCGTCCGCCGAGCCGATGTACAGCGTGTCGTTGCCGGACCCGCCGTCGATGTAGCTGTCGTCGGCATCGGCGTATATCGCGTCGTCGCCACCGCCGCCCGACAGACGGTCGGCACCGTCGCCGCCATAGACGGTATCGTCGTCGTTGCCGGCCTTGATCGTGTCGTTGCCGGCCCCGCCGGACAGCACGTCGTCGCCCTCGCCGCCGGACAGGCTGTCGTTGCCGGCGCCGCCGTAGACGGAATCGTCGCCTTCGCCGCCCTTGAACGTGTCGTTGCCGTCGCCGCCCGACAGCGTGTCGTCGCCGTTTCCGCCGGACAGGTTGTCGTTCCCCTCGCCGCCGATCAGCGCATCGTTGCCCTCGCCGCCGCGCAGCAGGTCCTTGCCGTCGCCGCCGGAGAGGGTGTCGTCGCCGTCGCCGCCGTAGAGCCGGTCGTCGTTGCCGCCGCCAGCGAGCAGGTCGTCACCGTCGCGGCCCGACAGGGTATCCTTGCCCGCCGTCCCGAGGAGCGTATCGTTCTGATCGGTCCCCACGATCGCGTCTTTCTTCCTGCCCACGGCGACCCCCTTTTTCCGCCCGCCGGGTTCTCCGACAAGCGCCCCCCTCGTGTCCGGTCCCGTGGTTGGGCACGCCGGGGTTCATTTCAGGCATCGGGAAACACGAAGATGACGGGCAAGCCGGGTCGGCTCGCCGGCAGCTTCCGCGCGCTCCCCACGAACGCATCTTGGACTGCTATCGTTAAGCTAAGATTACCAATGTCGAATTTCAATAAAATTTTACCTATCTAGGATTCATCCAGTCCATACTTGCATGGGTTGTGTCTTCGCCGCTTCGGGCACGGGCGGTTACTGCAGGATCCAGTCGGTCGACAGATGGCCGATATTGGCGACCGTCGGCGCCTGCGCGGCGTTGAACAAGAACGCCGCGAGGTCGCCGTTGGCGCTCTCCGCCAGGATGCCCATCTGGCCGTCGGCCGACAGCTCCTGGGTCGCCAGGACATGCAGGCTCTGGTCGAAGCCGAAGTCGTAGCGGTTGGCCGAGGCGTCGCCGTTCATCTCCCAGACCGACATGGCGCCCGCCTGCTGGTTGTGCCACAGAATGTCGGCCTTGCCGTCACCGTTGAAGTCGTCGACGGCGGCGATCTTCCAGTCGGCCGACACCCCGAAGACGGTGCCGCGGGTCGGCTCGCCGGTGCCGTCCATCTGCCAGACCGCGACCTGGCCCAGGCTCTCGTTCCGCAGCAGCAGGTCGGCCTTGCCGTCGCCGCCGAAATCGGCGGTACCGGCGACCTGCCAGTCGCTCGACAGGCCGAGCACGTTGCCGCGCGTGACCTCGCCGTTGCCGTCGGAGGTCCAGACCGCCAGCGATCCGTCGTTCTGGTTGCGCCACAGCATGTCGGTCTTGCCGTCGCCGGAGAAGTCGGCGGTCTCGGCGAGCTGCCAGTCGTTCGAGATGCCGAGGACCGGGCCGCGCGTCGGTTCGGCGGTGCCGTTCATCTCCCAGATCGCGATGTCCCCGGTGTCGGCATTGCGCCAGAGGATGTCTTCGCCGCCGGTGCCGAACTGATCGACCGCGGCGACCCGCCAGGTGTTGTCGATGCCGAGCAGGTCGCCCTTCGCGACGTCGTTGAGGCCCTGGGAGGTCCAGACGGCGATGTTGCCGGTGTCCTGGTCGCGCCACAGATAGTCGTCGGCGCCGTCGCCGTTGAAATCGGCCAACGCGGCCAAGTCGTACTTCGGCTCGATGCCGAACACGTTGCCCAGCTCGATCGGCCGGGTCTCGTCCAGCGACCACACCGCGAACGAGCCGTCGTTCTGGTTGCGCCAGACGAAGTCGTCCTGGCCGTCGCCGTTGACGTCGCCCTTGCCGGCGAGCTGCCAGTCGGGGGTCAGCCCGTTGATGTCCCCGAACTGCGCCGCCTCGGTCCCGTCGATCTGCATCGGCTGAACCGTGCCGTCCATGCGGAACAGGAAGGTCGGCCCGTTCAGGTCGACCGGGGCGGTCAGGTCCTGGGTGCCGACCACGTTGCCGGCATCGTCGACGAACCAGGCGGTCTCGAAGCCCTGGTGGTTGAGCGAACCGAGGTCGGTGCCCTGGCTGACCACCAGGACGTCGCTGCCGTCGCCGCCGTCGAGCGTACCGTCGCCGGCCTCGCCCCAGACGGTGTCGTCGCCCAGGCCGCCCGACAGCGTGTCGATGCCGCCGCCGCCGTAAAGCAGGTCGCCGCCGGCGCCGCCGAGCAGCAGGTCGTTGCCGGCCGCGCCGTACAGAACGTCGTTGCCGTCCAGGCCGGACAGCTCGTCGTCGCCGGCGCCGCCGTAGAGGATATCGTCTCCCGCGGTGCCGATGACCGTCTCGTTGACCGGACCGGTGAAGACGATGTGCTCGATGTGGCGCACGTCGATCCCTGCCAGGTCGGATTCCGATCCGATGTACAGGGTGTCGTTGCCGGCGCCGCCGTCGATCAGCCGGTCGCCGGCGCCACCGTAGAAGATGTCGCCGCCGGCGCCGCCGATCAGATCGTCATGGCCGGCGCCGCCGTAGAGCACGTCGTCCCCGGCACCGCCCTCCAGGGTGTCGTCGCCGGCCCCACCGTCCAGGGTGTCGTCGCCGGCCCCGCCGTCGAGGTTGTCGTGGCCGTCGCCGCCGAGCAGCAGGTCATGGCCGGCACCGCCCTCCAGGGTGTCGTTGCCGCCGTTGCCGTACAGCGTGTCCGCCCCGGCGCCGCCGTTGAGCTCGTCATTGCCGTCGCCGCCCGACAGCAGGTCGTCGCCGGCGCCGCCATCCAGGGTGTCGTTGCCGGCCTCGCCGTACAACGCGTCGGCCCCGGCCCCGCCCCGCAGCGCGTCGTTGCCGTCGCCGCCGTGCAGCACGTCGTTGTCGGCCCCGCCCCGCAGAACGTCGTCGCCGGCGCCGCCGGAAAGCAGGTCCGCCCCCTTGCGACCGAACACGAGGTCGTCGTCGGCACCGCCGTACAGCTGATCGCCGTCGCGGCCGCCGCCGAGCAGGTCGCTCCCGGCGCCGCCCGACAGGGTGTCGCCTCCGAGCGCCCCGCGCAGGGTGTCGTTGCCGTCGCCGCCCGACAGCAGGTCGTCGCCGGCCCGGCCGAGGATGGAGTCGTTGCCGACCGTCCCCACCAGGACGTCATTGTCGGCAGTTCCCTTGATTGCCTTGTTCTTGGCCACGGCAGAAAGCTCCCGCATGCCGGATTACCGGCTGCTCCATCGCATCGGGCCCGGGATTGGACCCGTGATTCGTTCAAGACGTTCCGGAGAAATGCGCGTGACGCAGGCGTCCTCCGCCCACTCGTCCCTGCGCCCCTCTCCCTGCGCAGGCATGCTAACTCTGTTGCATTTTAGGTAAGCACTACGGATCGCCCTATCAATATCGTTCCGTCGTGGTTGGTACGAATTGATCTGGCGCAATCCGGCGGGATTGGCGGCCGCGGGTCCGGCGGTGCTAAGGTCCTGCAACGACTTGAGAACAGGGGGCGCGGTGCGGGTCGCGATCATCCATTACTGGCTGGTGACCATGCGTGGCGGCGAGCGCGTGCTCGAGGCCCTGCTCGACCTGTACCCGGACGCCGACGTCTTCACCCACGTGGCCGACCCGGCCGGGATCTCGCCGCGGATCGCCGCCCGCCTCAAGGGAACCACCTTCATCGGCCGGATCCCGGGTGCGCGTCGGCTGTACCAGAAGCTGCTGCCGCTGATGCCCCTGGCACTGGAGCGGCTCGACCTCACCGGCTACGACCTGGTGATCAGCAGCGAGGGCGGCCCGACCAAGGGGGTGCTGCCGCCGGCGGACGCGCTGCACGTCTGCTACTGCCACAGTCCGATGCGCTACGTCTGGGTGATGCCGGAAGGCTATATCCGCGAGTTGCCGGCCCCGGTCCGGCCGCTGGCGGCCTGGTTGCTGCACCGCCTGCGGATCTGGGACGTGAGCACGGTGCCGCGGGTCGACCGGTTCGTCGCCAACTCGGCGACCGTCGCCCGCCGGATCCGCCGGTTCTGGCGGCGCGACTCGGTGGTCGTGCACCCGCCGGTCGAGCTCGAGCGGTTCGCCATCGACCCCGAGGGCCCGGGCGAGGCCTACCTGTTCGCCAGCCAGCTGGTCGGCTACAAGCGCGCCGACGTCGCGGTGCGGGCGTTCGCCGGCAGCGGGCGCCAGCTGCTGGTGGTCGGCGAGGGATCCGAGCTGGCGACCCTGCAACGGGAGGCGACGCCGAACGTGCGGTTCCTCGGCCGGGTGTCGGACGAGGAGCTGGCCCGTCTGTACGCCCGCTGCCGGGCGCTGGTGTTCTGCGCCGAGGAGGATTTCGGGATCGTGCCGCTGGAGGCGATGGCGTGCGGCCGGCCGGTCGTCGCGTTCGGGCGCGGCGGTGCCCGCGAGACCGTGGTCGACGGCGTCACCGGCCTGTTCTTCGAGGCCCAGACCGCGGACTCGCTGCGGGCGGCGCTGGACCGCTTCGAGGCGATGGAGGCGCAGTTCGACCCGGCCGCCATCCGGCGCCACGCGGAAGGCTTCGGCCGCGAGCGCTTCGTGCGCGAGATGCGGGAACTGCTGGACGGCTGGCTCGCCGAGGCGCGGGCCGCCCAGGGCCCGGGCGGGCCGACGGCTCAGTAGGCGTTGCGGTCGCCGAGCAGGATGGTGATGGTCTGGGCGATGATCCGCAGGTCGAACAGCAGCGACCAGTTCTCGATGTAGTGCAGGTCGTATTCCAGGCGCTGCCGCATCTTGTCCGGGGTGTCGGTCTCGCCGCGCAGGCCGTTGACCTGGGCCCAGCCGGTGATGCCCGGCTTGACCCGGTGGCGTCCCAGGTAGCCGTCGATCAGCGCGGCGTAGTGGGTGTTGTGGGAGATCGCGTGCGGGCGCGGCCCGACCAGCGACATGTCCCCGAGCAGGACGTTCATGAGCTGCGGCAGCTCGTCCAGGCTGGTGCGCCGGAGGATCCGCCCGAGCGGCGTGATCCGGGGGTCGTCGCGGCGGGCCTGGGGAACCACGGCGCCGTCCTCGGCCGTCGTCATGGTGCGGAACTTGTAGACCGCGAAGGTGTTGTTGTTGAAGCCGAGCCGGTGCTGGCGGAACAGGACCGGCCGGCCCATCGTCAGCAGGATCGCCACCGCGATCAGCCCCATCATCGGGGCGGCCAGGATCAGCAGCAGCGAGCCGAGAACCAGGTCCTCGACCCGCTTCACCACCGAGCTCCAGCCGGACAGGGGGACCTCGGAGAGTGCCAGGGCCGGGACGCCGGCCGGCCTGTCGAACCCGAGAACCGGCGTCCCGCGCAGCGACGACGGCAGCGCCATGTGCACGGCGACCGCCTCCGACTTCAGCGTGTGGATCAGGGGTTCGAGGGTGTCGTCCGGCTCGTCCAGCGCGATCAGGACCTCGGAGACCTTGCCGGACCGGATGGTCGCGATCAGCCGCTGCATGGCGGCTTCCGGGTCGCGCCCGAGATCGTGGGCCTCGATCAGCCGGGCCAGGCCGAACGGGTCGCGCAGCACCGCCTGGGCGATGGCGTGCAGGGCCGGCCCGCGGCCGATGACGGCGACCCGCGGGCCGAGCCGGCCGGCGTTGCCGAGCTGCCGCAGGTAGCGCAGCGACACCGCCCGCGCCAGCAGCAGGGCCAGGACTCCGAGCGTGAAGGACGCGACGATCCAGGAACGCGAGAACGCCTCGGTGGTCTGCGTCAGGTTCAGGAAGGCGAGGAACGCCGCGAATACCGCCATCCAGCCGACCAGGGCCTGGAAGACCCGGGGCTCCAGCGGGTGGGTCTGGCTGATCCGGTAGGCGCCGAACAGTCGCAGCAGGGGGATCGACGCGATACCGAGCGCCAGCGCCCCGGCCGGATACCAGCCGACCGGGCTCCAGGTCGGGTTCAGCAGGAGATGCGCCAGCAGGCCGCACCCCGTCAGCAGCGTGGCCTCGACGATCGAGAGCACGCCCATTGCGATCGAGAGGTTTTCCCTCACAGTCCGCGTCCCCCAACGCCCGCCCGGGTTCGGATCAGGTCTGCTCCTGACGTCGGTCTTCCTGGGCGTAGTAGTAGTACTCGGTCCCGCTGTCGAAGGATTGGATCCGCACGTCCACCTTCGACAGCACCAGACCGAGCACGTTCTCGCCGATCTCGTAGATGTCGCGCAGGCTCTGGATGACCATCTCGCGGTGGGTGCGCTCCCACTCGACGACGAACAGCACGCCGTCCACCCGCGGCGTGACGATCAGCGCGTCGCCGACGCTCGAGACCGGCGCGGTGTCGACGATCACCAGGTCGAACTGCTGGCGGGCGGTGCGCATCAGCGCGTCCATCGCATCGGAGCCCAGCAGGTCGTCCGGGTTCGGCACCGAATGGCCGCGCGACATGAAGTAGATTCCGGTCGCCGGGTCGAACTCGATGCCGTCGTCGGAACTGACCGTGCCGGACAGCACCTCCGACAGGCCGACCACGTTGGACAGGCCGAACCGGCCGTGCAGCGTCGGGTTCTGCATGTCCGCATCGATCACCAGGACCCGACGTCCGGCCTGGGCCGACAGGGTCGCCAGGCCTTCCACCACCGAGCTCTTGCCCTCGCCGGAGATGGTCGAGGTGACCAGCACCACCTGGCTCGCCTCGGTCTCCCCGAGGCTGAGGGTGATGGTGGTGCGCAGCCGGCGGATGGCCTGGGTGATCGAGGATCCCGGCCGCTCGACCACGAGCCGGTGCATCGGCAGGCTCTGCTTGACGTCGGCGTTGAGCGGGATCTGCGCGAGCACCGGCAGGCCGGTGGCGAGCTCGAGCTGCTGCGGCGTCTTGAAGCCGCGGATCGCGAACTCGATGACCAGGACCAGGAAGCAGCCGATCACCATGGCGCCGAGCACCGAGGCCAGGACCGCGACGCCGCGGCGTGGCGATACCGCGTTCTGCGGCGTGACGGCGCGCGAGATGACCCGGGCCTCCGGCGCGTTGGCCGACTCGTCCTGCACGTCGGTGGCCTTCAGGCGGCCGAGCACCAGCTCGTAGAGATCGCGGCTCGCCTGCACCTCGCTCTCGAGCGAACGCAGCGTGACCTCGGCGTCGGTCTGGCTCTCCAGCTTTTGCTGCAGGCGGCGGATCGCGTCGTTCAGGTTGGCCTCGCGGACCCGGGCGATCTGGACGTCGTTGCGCAGGCTCTGGGCGATCCGGTCGACCTCCGCGCGGATCAGCTTGCGCACGTCCTCGAGTTCCTGGCGGGCCTTCACCAGATCGGGATAGAGCGGCTGGAACTGCGACTGCAGCTCGGCGATCCTGCGGCCGAGCAGCGCTTCCTGGGTCCGCAGCTGGGTCACGACCTGCGACTTCAGCGCCGCCTCGAGACTCTCCAGCCCGCCGGCGCTGCCGCTCAGCGTCCGCACCTGGCTGTAGCGCGCCTCGGTCTCGGCTCGGGCGGTCTCGGCGGCGATCAGCTGTTCGTTCAGGTGGGTTATCTGCTGCAGCAGCAGGGTGGCGCCGCCGGTCTCGACCAGGCCGTTGTCGCGCCGGAACTGCTCGAGCTTGCGTTCGGCGTCGATGACGCTCTGCCGCAGGCCGCTGACCCGATCGGTCAGGAACACCGACGCCCGCCGCAGCGCGTGCTCGCGGCGCTCGCGGATGTCGCGCAGATAGTTGTCGGCGACGCCGTTGGCGACCCTCTGTGCCGTCTCGGGGTTGGTGGAGCGGAAACGGATCGTGATGACGCGGGCGAACCGAGAGGCCTCGACGGTCAGCCGGTCCAGGAACTCGTCGGTGACCAGGGCCAGGGTGTCGGGTATCGGCCCCGGCTGGATCTCCTTGTTGCCGCCGGAGATCCCGTCGCTGCTCTCGACCAGCCAGCGGACCGCCGGCTTCAGGTAGTCGGCGAACTCCTCCGGCATCGTCTTGAGCCAGCGCTCGGCCCAGTGCAGGCGCGCCTCGGCGTCGAGTTCCTTGTTGAACTCCGGGTCGTCCATCAGGCCGAGCGCCTTGACGGTCCGGATCGCGATCTCGCGCGACGCGATGTACTCGGCCTCGGTCTGGACGGTGTTGTTGTCGCCGGCGATCGCCGGAAGCACGGCCTCGATCCCGAGAACCCGCTCGCGCTGCGCCTCGATCAGCAGGCGCGAGCTCGCCGAGTACTGCTTCGGCAGCGAGCTGACGTACAGCGCGGTCAGGATCGGAATGACGGTCAGCACCACCAGCAGCAGCTTGGTGCGGCGGCGCAGGATGCTGATCAGCCACCAGACGTCGTAGGTCTCGGTGGTCATGAACACCGGCGCCGGGCCGCGCCCGCCGCCGGTCTCGGCGGTCTCCTGCTGGCGTCGCGGGAAGGCGGTGACGTTCGACATGCCGGGTTCCTAGAACAGCCGCCGGTCGACTTCGATCACGTCGCCCGGAAACACCCGGGTCCGCAGGTCGACGAGGTGACGGTCGTCCCGGTCGCCGACCTCGCGCACGAGGTAGGCGGAAGAGGTCTCGGCCCGCCGGTTGAAGCCGCCGGCGATCGCCACCGCGCGGCGGATATCGAGCTCGGGCTCGAACGGATAGCTGCCCGGCCGGTTGACCTGGCCGAGGACGTAGAACGGCCGGTACTTGGTGACCTCGACGTTGACCTTGGGGTCCTTGACGAAGTCGCGCGCCAGGCGTTCCGAGAGCGCGGTGCGGACCTCCGGCGCGGTCCGCCCTGCGATCCGCACCGAGCCGACCAGCGGCAGGTCGATGGTGCCGTCGTCGGAGACGTCGGTCTCGACGGCCATGTCCTTGATTTCGAGGACCGTTACCTTGACCCGGTCGCCGGCGCCGATGACATAGGAGGTCAGCGGCGGGGCCGGCTCCTCCGGGACCGGCGTGCTGCTGCAGGCCGTCACCGCGAGCGCCGCCAGCATCGCGAGCGCGACCGACAGCGCTCCGCCGAAGCGGCGGCGCGGCACGATCGTCCAGTGCCTCTGGTCAGCGGAACAGGCCATTCACAACTCCTTGCCTGACGATCCGGCCCTCGCGCTCCTCGGTGACGAAGTCGCGCAGGCAGCACAGCTTCAACCCGAACCGGAGCGAGGCGACGGTCGCCTGGAACTCGTTGGCCGCATCGTTCGAGGACTGGTCCTCCCAGTGCAGGCCGGCGCCAAGATAGGCGTATTCGTTTAACAGATAGCGAACGTCGACCCCGGCCTTGAGCAGGCGCTCGTCCTCGACGTCGCCGGAGTAGCGGTAGTCGGTCCAGCGCAGCTTGGTGCCGACGATCACGTTGTCGCGCGGCTCGTAGTCGACGCCGAGGCCGATCTCGCTGGTGGTCACGCTGCTCGCCGACGACAGCGTGGAATCCTCGTTGGAGATCGACAGGTCGCCGGTGACGGTCATCAGGTCGGTGGCGTTCCACAGCGCCTTGGCGCCGACCAGGGCGGCGAACTCGGCGGCGGTGCCCGACTGGTTGTAGCTGCGTCGGGACACGCCGGCGAAGCCGGTGAACTGCGAGACCGCGCCGCCCGAATAGGTGGCGCCGACCGACAGATCCAGGCGGGTCGAGTCCGGGTTGCCGGCGTCGTTCCGGCTGTAGTCCACGCGCTGCACGCCGGGCTGCACGAAGAACGACACCTCGCCGGTCCGGGCGAAGCCGATCCGGGCGTTGCCGATCCCGATCCAGCGGTCCAGCCCGCTGCGGTCGACCCCGTCGACGTCGTCGAACCGGTACCAGGTCGACCGCATGGTGCCGGTGATCGGCTTGTCCTCGAGGGCGAGGGTCTCGAACTGGGCGCCGAGCTCGTAGCTCCGGTAGGTCTGGGTGCCGTAGGCCGGCCCGAGATCGAGATCGGATCCGCGGTCGATGTGGAATCGGCCGACGCCCGCGTTCAGGGCCAGGGCGGCGTCCTCGTCGACCTCGATCCGGCTGCGCAGGTTGATCTGCGCGTCGTCGTAGGCGTCGCCGCTGGAGGAGCCGTAGCGGCCGATGGCGGCCTGCCCGGTCAGGCTGGTCTGGTGCTTGTCGCCGTCGACGTGCAGCGACACCCCCGGGCGGGCGACGGTGAAGACGCTGGAGGTCTCGCCCGACGACACCCGGCGAACGTTGCTGTCGTGGCCGGTCTCGACCTCCATCCGGGTGAACGCATAGACCGGCGAACTGCCGGTGGTCCGGGCGCCGCGATCGACCGGGTCGAGCGACAGGCCGTAGCTCTCGTAGTCCAGGCGCGGGCGCTTGGCCACCGACTCCTGCTCGGCCTCGGGGGTCTGCGCGACCGCCGGCGCGACGGCTGCCAGCCCCGCGATCAGGATCGCTGCGAGCCAGAGCGCGTCTCGAACCGGCACGCGTGCGCGGCAGCACGCCCTGGCCTGATCTGGAACCGTCATGTCGGCGATCGTCCGCCCATCAGCTGAGTTGCGACATTAATCTAGACCACTAAGGGTTTGACTAAAAGTCAATATTAGATGATTAATGATGTGGCGGGGCAATCGGGCTGGCCTGAGTCTTTGAATCTCCTGGATTTTGCCTCGATTTGCAGCTAATTGCTAGCGCTAGTGGGGCTCGTTTACGCATGCACGGCGCGGTGCTAGCGTAGATCAGGGCGCAGAGGGGAGCGCCGTCACGCCGACATCGTCGTATCGACGGACGGGAGATCCATGGCGATCAGTCAAGTACAGAACCGGTCGCGGGGACCGAGCCAGGAGTACCTCCTGCTCGACTACCTGCAGCGGCTTGGCCGCAACCTCGAGGGTCGGATGGCAGTGCACATCCACCTGTCGCGGCTGCGTCCCCAGAACCGTCAGGATCACCACATCCGGATCGCCGCCGCCACCTTCGAGGGCATGGTCAACAACTACGAGGGCCAGATCTTCGTGCTCTCGAACTCGGACCTGTTCTTCATCTGCAAGGACGCCGCGATCGAGGACATCGACGCCGCGATCATGAAGGTCCGCTACCTGTTCAGCGAAGACCCGCTGAGCCAGGGCGACGAGGAGGAGGACCTCGCGCGGTTCTGCACCTGGTACAACGTCGAGAGCCAGTTCGACGAGCTGCTGGACATGGTCAAGTCCATGCACCGCGAGCGCGAGCGCAAGGCCCGGCTGGCGGTCGCCAGCGAGAAGGGCGCGCAGCTGAACAAGGGCTCACGCAAGGCGCTCGACCCCGAGCAGCTCGGCAAGCTCGAGAACTTCCTGCGCCGGGCCGACCTGTCGAACCTGATGCGCCGCCAGGCGGTGTGTGCGATCACCCCGGGCAGCCAGGCGCCGCAGCCGGTGTTCCGCGAGCTGTACATCTCGATCGCCGACCTGCAGCAGTCGGTGCTGCCGGAGTTCGACCTGGCCTCGAACCTGTGGCTGTTCCAGCACCTGACCCAGACCCTGGACAGCCGCATGCTGTCGATGCTGGTGCGTAACGACGACAGCTCGATCGCCAGCTCGTTCAGCATCAACCTGAACGTCGGCACCATCCTGTCGCCGCCGTTCCTGAACTTCGATTCGTCGCTGAAGGCGATCGCCCGCGGCACCGTGGTGATCGAGCTGCAGAAGATCGACATCTTCGGCGACATGGGCGCCTACATGTTCGCCCGCGACTTCATGCGCGAGCGCGGCTACCGGATCTGCCTGGATGGGCTGAACCACCTGACGCTGCAGTTCATCGACCGCGAGCGGCTCGGCCTCGACCTGCTGAAGCTGATCTGGACGCCGGACATGGCCGACGACCTCTCGGGGTCGCGGACCTCCGAGCTGAAGGAGCACATCGACCGCTGCGGGCGGGCGCGCATCATTCTGGCGCGCTGCGATTCCGACGAGGCCGTCCGGTTCGGACAGTCGCTCGGCATCACGATGTACCAGGGCCGCTACATCGACAAGCTGCTGACCAGCGAGGGCCGGGTCGGCTGAGGCCGGCCGCTCGGAGTCGCCGGGCGCCGCGTCGCTCTACTGCCACCAGCCTCATCCCGGACGGGCGCGCGACAGCGCGTCCGATCCGGGACCTGAACCTGCCAAGGGTCCCGGCTCTCCGCGACGTCGTCGCTGCGGCCGGGATGAGGGATTTAGGGCAGGCGTGTCGGGAAGTCAGCCGCGCGGGGCGTGCTTGGCCAGGATCCGCTGCAGGGTGCGGCGGTGCATGCGCAGCCGGCGCGCGGTCTCCGAGACGTTGCGGTCGCACTGCTCGTAGACCCGCTGGATGTGCTCCCACCGGACCCGGTCGGCCGACATCGGGTTCTCCGGCGGCGGCGGCAGGGCGTCGGCATGGTCCAGCAGGGCGGCGGTGATGGCGTCGGCGTCGGCCGGCTTCGGCAGGTAGTCGATGGCGCCGGCCTTCACGGCGGCGACCGCGGTCGCGATGTTGCCGTAGCCGGTCAGCATGACGATCCGGGCGTCCGGGCGGGCGTCGCGCAGCGCCCCGACCACGTCCAGGCCGCTGCCGTCGGCCAGCCGCAGGTCGATGATGGCGTAGGCCGGCGGCGTCCCGCGCGCGGCGGCCAGGCCCTCGCGCACGCTTTCCACGGCGATCACCTCGAAGCCGCGGCGCTCCATGGCGCGCGACAGGCGGTTCCGCAGCGGGCCGTCGTCGTCGACGATCAGAAGGGTTGCATCGGCACCCGCCGGCAGGGCGGCAGGCATCGGAACGGGTGTGTGATCGGCGGTCGGCATTGCCCCCATCAAATGTCGTGATTGCAGGTCGGGATCAAGTCTTTTGACCGATTCCAGGGTGGAAGCACTTAAGGAAACGACAATATGGGCATTACCGTGGCGGATCGAGGCGCAGGCCGTCGGGCCAGCGGACGTCGACCCGGGCGCCGCCGTCCTCGCGGTTGTCGAAGCTCAGTTCCGCCCCGGTGCGCTCCAGCAGGGTGCGGGCGATGAACAGCCCCAGCCCCATGTGCCCGTCGCGGCCGGCGCGGGTCGACACGTAGGGTTCGCCGAGCCGGGACAGCACCGACGGGGCGAAGCCGGGGCCGTCGTCCTCGACCTCGACCGACAGCGTGCCGTCCTCGTCCCAGCCGACGGTGATCTCGACGGTGGCCGAGGCGAACTGCACGGCGTTCTGGATGATCGATCCGAGGCCGTGCAGCAGCTCGGGCGTGGGCCGTACGACCGGGGCGCGGGTCTCGACCGGCGAGCCGTCGGGGGCGTGCGCCTCGACGATCACCGCGATGCCGTCGCGCTGGTGCGGGTCGGCGGCCTGCTCGACCAGGGCGTCGAACGGCACCTCGGCGAACGAGGTGTGCGGCTCGGGCTCGGAGCGCCGGGCCAGGCTGGCCAGGATGTCTCGGCAGCGCTGGCTCTCCGACAGCAGCAGCTGGGCGTCCTCGGCCAGGTCGCTGCCGGGCGGCAGCTCGCGGGCCAGCTCGCGCGCCACCACCGCGATCGTCCCGAGCGGGCTGCCGAGCTCATGGGCGGCGGCGGCGGCGAGGGCGCCGACGGCGGCCAGGCGCTGCTGGCGGGCCAGCGCCTCCTGGGTGGCGCCCAGTGCGGTCGAGATCCGGCGCGCCTCCTCGGCCACCCACCAGGCGTAGGCGGCGTTGAACACCAGGGCGACGACCAGCGCGACCCAGGTGCCGCCGGTGTAGATCGCCGGCAGCATGAAGCCCTGTTCGTCCTGCCACGGCAGCGGCAGGTGCGCGAACGCCAGCACGGTGGCGCAGACCAGCGCCAGCAGGCAGAGATGGATGGTCGAGCGCCGGGTCAGGATGGTCGCCGACACCGTCACCGGCGCCAGCAGCAGCAGGGCGAACGGATTGCCGAGCCCGCCGGTGACGAACAGCAGCGCGGCCAGCTGCAGGATGTCGAAGCCCAGGAAGAACGCGGCCTCGCGTTCGTCGAGGCGGTCGCGTCCCGGGCGGCGGCGCAGCAGCGTGAGGTTGAGCACGGCCGAGACCGCGACGATCGCCAGCGCCAGGGTCATGGGCAGCAGGAAGCCGAAGCCGTAATGCACCACCAGCAGCGTCACGAGCTGGCCGCCGAGCGCCACCCAGCGGATGGCGGCCAGGGTGCGGGCGGTGACCGTGCTCGGGCTGGCGCGGTCCTGCAGGTCGTGCTGGTGGTCGGCGACGGTCATCGGTCGGGAGAATGGCGCGATCGCCGGCGGGACGCCAGGGGGGGGCGCCAGGGGGCGCACCCGGGCGGTGGCGGGCGCCGGCGGATCGGCCTATCCTTCGAGGCAACCTGCAAGGGGACGTCGCATGAACCGGTCGCTGAAATACGCCGGCATGCTGGGCCTGTTCCTGTTGGCCGGTTGCGCCGGCGTGGTCACCGAAGGGGCCAACATCACCAGGGACAAGCTCATCGTGTCGAACAACATCCAGGCCGCCCAGTCCGGCGACGCCGAGGCCCAGTACCGGGTCGGCGACGCGCTGTGCTGTTCGATAAACGAGGGCCAGGGCTTCTACGACACGCCGAAGGCGGTCGCCTGGCTGTGCCAGGCCGCGGCCCAGAGCCATGGCCAGGCGGCCTACAAGCTTGGCGAGATCTACTCGGGCGACGTGGTATCGGGGGTCCGGGTGCTGCGCCGGGTCGCCCAGTCGGTAGCCGGCAACAGCATCGACCGCGCGGTCGCATACGGCTGGTTCCGACGGGCCGAGGTGCTGGGCGTCGACGGCGCGCGCGAGGCGGGCAGCGAGCTGTGGGCCGACCTGGGCGCCGACGAGCGCGGCCGGGCCGAGGCCCTGGTCCTCGGCCGCACGCCGCTGCCGTGCACCTGGGACGAGGTGTTCGGCCGGCGTTGATCGCCGACGGACCCCTTCAGCGGCTGCTATCGGTCGGCCACCGCAATCTACAGCTGCGGTATGTGTCCGCATTTCGTACCGTTGCCGACCGGAGTCGGTGAGGGGAGAAGCGTCTTGCGGCCGAGCCAACTGACCTACGGGCTGGACGACCGTCCGCCGCTGCAGGTGCTGGTGTTCAGCGGCCTGCAGCACGTGGCGGTGATCACGGTCATCGGCATGGTGTTTCCCCTGCTGGTCGCCGACAGGGCCGGGGTCGGGATCGAGGTCCGCCAGGCGATCCTCGGCGTGTCGATGCTGGCGCTCGGCATCGCCACGCTGATGCAGTGCCTGCGCTGGGGGCCGCTGGGCTCGGGCTTCCTGGCGCCGGCGGTGTTCACCGCCGCCTACCTGCCGGCGTCGCTGAAGGCGGCGGAGCAGGGCGGCCTGCCGCTGGTGTTCGGCATGACGATCTTCGCCGGCCTGTGCGGCGCGCTGCTGTCGCGCTTCGTCCATCGGCTCCGGCCCTACCTGCCGGCCGAGATCGCCGGCCTGGCGGTGCTGGTGATCGGCATCATCCTCGGCACCCTCGGCTTCCGGCTGGTGTTCGGCAGCGACCCGGCGATGCCGTCGAACGACCCGGCGCTGCCGCGGGCGACGGTCGGGCTGGTGGTGCTCGCCAGCACCGCCGCGCTGACGCTGTGGGGCAGCGGCTGGCTGCGCCAGTTCGCCGCCCTGCTGGGGTTCGTCGCCGGATGCCTGACGGCGGCCGCGATCGGGACCCTGGTGATGCCGGCCGGCGACGCGGGCACCGCCGGCATCGTCGCACTGCCGCGTCCGCTCGGCCTGGTTCCGACCTTCGACCCGGCCCTGATCCCCGACTTCCTGGTCGCCGCCCTGGCCTGCGCGCTCAGGGCGATGGGCGACATCACGACCTGCCAGAAGATCAACGACCCGGCGTGGAAGCGCCAGGACATGCCGTCGGTGCAGCGCGGGCTGCTGTCCGACGGCCTCGGCACCGTGATCGCCGGACTGCTGGGCACCGTCGGGCTCAACACCTTCTCAGGCAGCATCGGCATCTCGCTGGCGACCGGCGTCACGGCGCGGCGGGTGGCCTGGGCGATCGGCGGGTTCTTCCTGCTGCTGTCGCTGCTGCCGCCGGTCTGGCGCCTGCTGGCCGCGGTGCCGCTGGAAGTGGCGGGCGGGGTGCTGATGTTCTCCGCCTGCTTCATCATCGTCAGCGGCATCCAGGTGATCATGACCCGCATGCTGGACGCCCGGAAGACCATCCTGATCGGGCTGTCGCTGGTGCTGGGCCTGACCTACGACCTGTTCCCCGAGCTGTACGCCGCCATGCCGGAGACCATGCGCGGGATCTTCGGCTCCAATCTGGTGGTGGCGCTGGTGACGGCGATCCTGCTGAACCTGGTGTTCCGGATCGGCATCGCGCGGCGCGCCGGCCTGACCTTGTCGAGCGCCGGCGACCCCGACCGCCCCTACACGTTCATGGAGGAGCACGGCAGCGAATGGGGGGCCCGCCGCGACGTGGTCGCCAAGGTCACCGGCGCGCTCGTGGAGTTTCGCGAGCATGCCGACGAACTGATGGCGCCGGGCGCCGTGGCCGATGTCGAGGTGCGCTACGACGAATTCGCGATCGACGTGGAGTTCCGCTATCCCGGCGTCGCGCCGGCCCTGCCGGACGACCCGGAGCCGCGTCCGGAGCGGCTTTTCGACCTCCACCCGGACGAGGCCGCCACCCGCCTGCAGGTCCTGCTGCTCGCCCGCCTCGCCGATCGAGCCCGCACCGAGCAGCAGGGCGGCGACACGGTGCTCCGCCTGCATTTCGTGCACTGACGGCCGACCGTCGGCAAGCTTACGAACCGCATTCCACGGCTCCCTGGGTTCGGTTATCATAAAAACCGGCCGTGGTGGGTTTCTGAGGAACGCGGGGGCGGTTCGCGCCACTGGGCCGTCGTTGTGCCGGGGAAGAACCGTCCATGACAAAGTCGAAATGGCCTGCAGTCGTCGGCCTCGTGGTCGTCGTCTCGTTGGTCGGCGGAGCGTTCTGGGTACGGCATTCGGATCATCCGGTCGGAGAGGCCAAGGCCGCCACCGGCCCGAAGCGCGCCGGTGTCGCGGTCGAGACCGCGGCCGCCGAGCTCGACACCGTCGTCGAGGATATCCGTGCGTTCGGCACCCTGGTCGCCAACGAATCCGTGGTGGTGTCGCCGGAGATCCCCGGGCGGGTCGCGCGGATCAATTTCCAGGAAGCCGACCGGGTCGAGGCCGGCCAGGTCCTGGTCGAGCTCGACGCCGAGATCCTGAAGGCCGAACTGGCCCGGGCGCAGTCGGACCTGGCGCTCGCCAAGGCCAACTCCGAGCGCGCCTCCACGCTGGCCCGCCAGGGCACCGGGACGCTGCGCGCGC
>Ga0209475_10001748_pt1 | contig 25280 bp, 21 predicted proteins | sample tdDd471_FD_187128 | JGI IMG/M metagenome (GOLD analysis project Ga0209475, IMG submission 187128) | Marine sediment microbial communities from the Atlantic coast under amendment with organic carbon and nitrate - tdDd47.1 (SPAdes)... | ecosystem: Environmental > Aquatic > Marine > Coastal >... | reverse complement strand
CCCAGAACGGCTTGCCCTCCGGCGTCAGGAACATGGTCAGGGGCCAGCCGCCCTGTTCCCCCAGCATGGCCAGCGTGGTCTGGTAGATGGTGTCGATGTCGGGGCGTTCCTCCCGATCCACCTTGATGTTGATGAACAGGTCGTTCATCAGCGCCGCCACAGTCGGGTTCTCGAAGCTCTCGTGCGCCATGACGTGGCACCAGTGGCAGGCGGCATAGCCGACCGACAGCAGCACCGGCTTGCCCGTGCGCGCCGCCTCGTCCAGCGCTGCCTGGGACCAGCCCTGCCAGTGGACCGGATTGTCCGCGTGCTGCACCAGATAGGGGCTGGTTTCCCGGTCGAGGTTGTTGCGGGCGAAATCAAGGGTCATGCGCTGGCTGCTCCCGGAACCTGTTGGCGATGGCCACCATTGCCGCGAGGGGGCGGAATGGGGTCATATGGTCTGTCACTTCCTGACCATAGGACGGCCATCATGAAAGTCACCATCGACATAGACTGCACGCCCGAGGAAGCCAGGACCTTCATGGGCCTGCCCGACGTGCAGCCGATGCAGCAGCGACTGCTGGGCGAGCTGGAGGAGCGGCTGCGCCAGAACGTGCGGGACATGGAGCCGGAAGCGCTGATGAACAAGTGGCTGCCGCTGGGGATGCAGGGCGTGGAGAACATCCAGAAGGCCATGTGGTCCACCATGATGAATGCGGGAAAGAAGCCGACGGAATGACCGTCCCGACTTCCCCGATCCTGCCCACAACCTGACCTTTCGGGGGATCGCGCCATCAGTGCCGCCGATACCATCCATGCGCTGTCCAGTGCGCCCGGCCCCGCCGGTGTCGCCGTCGTGCGCCTGTCCGGGCCTGCAACCCGTGCCGCGCTGATCGCGCTGGCCGGGGATCTGCCGCCCGCCCGCCACGCCGCGCTCCGGTCCCTGCGGGACCCGGCGACGGGAGAAGTGCTGGACCGGGGGCTGGTGCTGTGGTTCCCGGCCCCGAACAGCTACACGGGGGAGGATCTGGCGGAGCTGCACGTGCATGGCGGTCGCGCGGTGCTGGACGGCCTGTTCCGGGCGCTGGCGGCGCAGCCCGGCCTGCGCATGGCGGAGGCGGGGGAGTTCACCCGCCGCGCCGTCGCCAACGGCAAGCTGGACCTGACAGCGGCGGAGGGGGTGGGCGACTTGATTGCCGCCGAAACCGCCGCGCAACGGCGGCAGGCCCTGCGGCAGGCGGATGGTCACCTGGCGGCGCTCTATCAGGGCTGGAGCGCCGATCTGATCGCCGTTCTGGCCTATATGGAGGCCTGGCTGGATTTCCCCGATGAGGATCTGCCGGACAGTCTGGTGCCGGAAACGACGGCCCGGCTGGCTGCGCTGCATGGCCGTATTGCCGAACACCTGGCCGATGCGCGGCGCGGCGAGCGGGTGCGGACGGGGTTGCAGGTCGCCATTGTCGGCGCGCCGAACGCAGGCAAGTCGACCCTGCTTAACGCACTCGCCCAGCGCGACGTCGCCATCGTCACGGCGGAGCCGGGTACGACGCGGGACGTGCTGGAGGTACAGCTCGATCTCGGCGGTCACGCGGTCACCCTGCTCGATACGGCGGGTCTCAGGGAGACGGAGAATGCCGTCGAGCGGGAGGGGATCCGAAGGGCGCGGGAACGGGCCGGTAGTGCGGATGTGGTGGTTCATCTGGTGGAAGCCGGGACTCATTCTGCGCCCCTGGAACTGACTGGCGGTGCACCGGGCGAGGCTGAGCCGCCGGTCATTTCCGTGCGCAGCAAGGTGGACCTCCCCCACGATCCTGAACCCCAAGATATGGTGTCATCATCTGTCATCGACCTCTCGGTCATGAGTGGCGTGGGCCTACCGGACCTGCTGCGGCGACTGACGGACATGGCCCGGGAACTGACCGAAACGGGCGGCGCCGTACCCCCGACGCGCTGGCGGCATCGCGAGAGCCTGGGCCACACGGTGGCGGCGCTGGACCGCGCGCAGGAGGGCCTGACAAATGGTCTGCCACTGGAGCTGGTGGGGGAGGATCTGCGCATTGCGATCCGGGCGCTGGGCCGGATCACCGGCAAAGTGGATGTGGAGGATCTGCTGGATGTGATCTTCCGGGATTTCTGCATCGGCAAGTGAACGGGGTCGACCTGTTTCACGTGAAACAGCACACCCGCGACCCCTGTCAGGCCCGCACCGCATTGACTCACGCGGCATCAGGAGTAGAAGCAGGCCCATGAAGAGCGAGACCGGTACATTCTGGGATGTCATCGTCATTGGTGGCGGCCATGCGGGCTGTGAAGCCGCCGCGGCTGCGGCCCGTACCGGGGCGCGGACGCTGCTGCTGACCCACCGCCTCGACACCATCGGCGAAATGTCCTGCAACCCGGCCATCGGAGGGCTGGGCAAGGGTCACCTGGTGCGGGAGATCGATGCGCTGGACGGGGTGATGGGCCGCGTCGCCGATGCGGCCGGGATTCAGTTCCGCCTCCTGAACCGGTCCCGCGGCCCTGCCGTGCGGGGACCACGGGCGCAGTCCGACCGCAAGCTCTATCGCAACGCCATGCAGGCCATACTGGCGGAACAGTCCGGCCTGACCCTCAAGGCCGCCGCTGCCGAAGACCTGGTCATCGACCGGTCGGGCGACCACCCACGTGTGACCGGTGTGGTCACATCCGACGAGGAGGTCCTACCCGCCGGTCGGGTGGTCCTGACCACCGGCACCTTCCTGCGTGGCCTGATCCATATCGGGGAGAAACGCATCCCGGCCGGGCGGGCAGGGGAGGCTCCGGCGACCGGGCTGGCCCTGACCCTCGAACGCGCCGGGTTTGCGCTGGGACGTCTGAAGACGGGGACGCCACCACGGCTGGATGGCCGCACCATCGACTGGTCAGCCCTCGATGAGCAGAAGGGGGATGAGCCGCCGGTGCCGTTCTCCTTTCTGACCAGGGCGATCACGACGCCACAGATCTCCTGCCACATCACGGAGACCAACCCGGCGGTGCATGACATCATCCGGGCCAATCTCTCCCGCTCCCCCATGTACTCGGGTCAGATCGAATCCACCGGGCCACGCTATTGTCCCTCCATCGAGGACAAGGTGGTGCGGTTCGCGGATCGGGCGCGGCATCAGGTGTTCCTGGAGCCGGAAGGACTGGACGACGATACCGTCTATCCCAACGGGATTTCGACCAGCCTGCCGGAGGAGGTGCAGCATGAACTGCTGCGCCACATGCCTGGCCTGGCGAATGCTCGTATCATTCGCCCCGGTTACGCCATCGAGTACGACTACGTCGATCCGCGCGAACTGCACCACAGTCTGGAGACGCGGCGGATCGGCGGTCTCTATCTCGCAGGCCAGATCAATGGCACCACGGGCTATGAGGAGGCTGCGGCCCAGGGTCTGGTTGCTGGCCTGAATGCCGCGCGCGATGCAGGGGGTCAGACACCCTGTATTCTCGATCGCGCGGAAGCCTACATCGGTGTCATGATCGATGATCTGGTCACCCGCGGCACGGCTGAGCCCTATCGTATGTTCACGTCCCGCGCCGAATACCGCCTGTCGCTCCGGGCCGACAATGCCGACCAGCGTCTGACAGCGCGTGGGGTCGAAATGGGCTGTGTCGGACAGGCACGGGCGCATGTCTACACCGCGAAGGCGGAAGCGCTGGCGGAAGCCCGTGAGACGGTCGCCGGGCTGAACCTGACGCCACAGGAAGCGCGGCGTCACGGCCTGCAGGTCAACCTGGATGGCGCCCGTCGTACAGCCGCTGACCTGTTGCGCTACCCCGCCATCGACCTGTCAGACCTGATCCGGGTCTGGCCAGAGCTGGCCGCCTATGATGCGGGCGTGCGGGAGCAGCTGGAGATTGATGCGGTTTACGCCGGCTATCTGGAACGGCAGCAGGCGGACATCGTCGCCTTCCGCAAGGATGAGTCGCTGGTATTGCCTGAGGATCTCGACTTCGCGTCCATCAGTGGTCTGTCCAACGAGATGGTGGAGAAGCTGCAACGCGCACGCCCCGCCACGCTGGGCCAGGCCGGTCGGATACCGGGTGTGACCCCGGCTGCCCTGACCCTGCTGCTGGCCCACGTGCGGCGCGGTGTCGGTGTCGCCCGAACACCTGCAGGCTGACCGCCATGGATGCCGAAGGGTTCAGGGCGCGGAGTGGTGTTTCACGTGAAACAGTGTCCCGCCTGCAAGCTCTCGAAACCTTGCTGAACCGGTGGAACCCGCGCATAAATCTTGTCGCACGCTCCACCCTGAACCAGTTCTGGTCCCGGCATGTACTGGATTCCTGGCAGCTTGTGCCGCTGGTTCCGGCCCCGGCCCGCACCTGGATCGATCTGGGCAGTGGCGGTGGATTTCCGGGACTTGTGGTCGCCGCGACCCATCCCGCCCATGTGACGCTGATCGAGTCCGATGCCCGCAAGTGTGCCTTCCTGCGGGAGGCCGCGCGGACCATGGGTCTGGAGATCACCGTGATCACCGGACGGATCGAAACGGTGACGGATCTAAGGGCCGATGTCGTCAGCGCGCGTGCCCTGGCACCGCTGTCGAAGCTTCTCGAATGGGTTGAACCCTTCATGCAACCGGACAGCGTCGGCGCTTTTCTGAAGGGTCAAGATATTGAGAGTGAGTTGACCGCGGCCACGAAATGTTGGAAATTCTCCTGGGAGCGTCATCAGAGCCTCAGTGACGGGGCTGGCTCCGTACTCCTGGTCCGGGGGCTGGAACACCATGGAAATGCCAACAGGTAGCAGACTTGCCCGCAAGCTTGCCGTCGTGAACCAGAAGGGCGGGGTGGGCAAGACGACCACCGCGATCAACCTGGGGACAGCGCTGGCGGCGGTGGGTCGGAAAGTGTTGCTGGTCGATCTCGACGCGCAGGGCAATGCTTCCACCGGGCTGGGTATCGACCGGGCGAAACGCGACCGCACTTCCTACCATCTGCTGGTCCGGGCCTCCACGGTAGGGGCGACGATCGTGCCGTCAGCCATACCCAACCTGGACATCATTCCGGCATCGGTAGAGCTGTCGGGCGCGGAGCTGGAACTGGTAGAACTGAACCCGCCGCAACGCCAGCTCGATGAAGCCCTGCGCCCGGTGATCCATGAGTATGACTTCATCCTGATCGACTGCCCGCCCTCCCTGAACCTGGTGACGGTCAACGCGATGGTTGCGGCGGACGCGGTGCTGGTGCCGCTGCAGTGCGAGTTCTTCGCGCTGGAGGGCCTGTCGCAATTGCTTTCCACCATCGACCGGGTGCGGCGTACCCTGAACCCGAAGCTGGAAGTGCAGGGGATCGTGCTGACCATGTTCGACCGGCGCAACCGGCTGTCGGAGCAGGTGGCCGATGATGTGCGGGCGCATCTGGGTGCCAAGGTCTATGACACGATCATTCCGCGCAATGTGCGGGTATCGGAGGCACCCTCGCATGGACGCCCCGCCCTGTTGTATGATCACCGCTGCGCCGGCAGCCAGGCCTATATCCAGCTTGCCGGTGAGATGCTGCGACGGGAACGGCAGCGAACAGCGGCCTGAGGCACGGATCGCCAGGTGCCGCCGGGGTTGGATCGTGACCACGCCGATTTCCGCATTGTTTCAGAGAGTTGTCCGCCATGGAGCGGGCAGGGCCGGTCGGGACGACCGGTGACGCGGTTCAGGGAGCCAGCAGAAAGATGACCTTCAACGACGATTCCGGTGATCAGGATCGACCCAGGCCGGATACGGCGAACAGCGGTCGCAACCCCTCCTCGCGCGGCCTCGGACGCGGCCTTTCCGCCCTGCTGGGGGAGGAGGTCGGCGAGAACGAGCGGGTCCGTGATCGCGCCCGTGGCCTGAAACAGATCCCCGTCGCCTACCTGCGGCCCGGCAGGTTTCAGCCGCGTCAGGCCTTCGACGAGGACGAGCTCGCGACCCTGGTGCAGTCGATCAACCGCCAGGGCATCCTGCAGCCGCTGATCGTCCGGCGCCTGCCAGGCGACGCGGAGGAGACCTACGAGATCGTCGCCGGGGAGCGGCGCTGGCGCGCGGCACAGATCGCGCAGCTGCACGAAGTCCCGGTCATCATCCGCGACCTGAGCGATACCGAGACGCTGCAGATCGCCCTGATCGAGAACATCCAGCGCCAGGACCTGAACCCGATGGAAGAGGCGGAGGGCTATCAGCGCCTGATGCGGGAGTTCAGTCATTCCGCCGCGGACATTGCCGAAGCGGTCGGCAAGAGCCGCAGTCACGTCGCCAATGCAGTGCGTCTGCTGTCCCTACCGGACGATGTGAAGTCCTACGTCCGGTCGGGCGAATTGACGGCAGGTGCGGCGCGAGCGGTGATCACCGCCGACGATCCGGCGACGCTGGCGCGGGAGGTGGTGGAGCGTGGCCTGAACGTCCGGGACGTCGAAGCCATCCGGCGTCAGGTCAAGCAGGGAACGGAAGCCAGACCGAAGCCGGAGCCGCGCAAGGACGCGGATACTGCGGCTCTGGAGCAGAGCCTGGCCGACGCCTTGGGTCTGAAGGTCGAGATCCGGCACAAGGGTTCCAGGGGCGAGGTGCGTATCATCTATCGTACGCTGGAGCAGCTCGATGAGATCTGCCAGAGGCTCACACGGACCTGAGCAGGCACGAGCGGGCATGTAGTGCCGTCGCACAGTAGGACCATGGAGTGCGCCGACTTGTAGTCCGACTGCTCAGAAGCGACGGCTGCGTTTCGCCATACCCTGTGCCGCTGTGCCGAGCCGGAGCAGCAGATCCCGATAGACCAGATTCTCAGATAGTTGGCCGGATCGTCCACGGATGTCCGCCTCCACGATCAGGCGTCGGGCCGTGGCCCTACGGTCGGAGGGCCAGTAGTCCGCCATGCGCCGGAAGGCGTCCTGGCGGGCGTGGGGAAAGATCCGCATGCCCTTCATGGCGGCCTCGACCGGCTTGCCCGCCTGGCGCGCTGCGTCGAGGACATCGAAGCGGTCGAACTGGGTCAGCAGGGATGTGATGGTGATGATCGGGTGGGTCTTCTCGGCCATGCTCTTGTCGAACAGGCGCAGGGCCTGCGCCGTGTCACCCCCGAGGCAGGCAAAGGCGATGGTCTCGAAGCCGACAGCGGAACTGTCCCCGAGCGCCGCCTCGACATCGGCCAGTGTGATCTCCTGCTTCGGGTCGCCGACATAGAGGGTCAGCATGCGGATGGTTTCGCGATTCATCCGCCGATCCGGTCCCAGACGGGCCACGAGAGCCTGTCTGGCGTCGCCGAGAATGCGAAAATCCTCCTCACGCAGGATTTCGTCGACGAGACGGTCCATCGTACCGGCGTCATCGGGGTAACAACCAACGGCTACTGCGTTGATTACCTTGGCAGAAGCGACCCGACTGCGCAGTTTCTGGTTCGGTCGCACATCGCCGAGTTCGACAGTGACCAGCGACCCGACCGGATTGTCCAGCCAGGACTCCACCGCGCGGGAGGCCGCGGCGCCGCCGGCGTTGACGACGCGGATGACGCGCTCGCCGCCAAACATGCTGACCTGTGCGGCCTCGTCCGAGAGCCGGGCGGGATCGTCGGCCAGGGTATCACCTTCGAGACGGAGGATGTCGTCCGTCCCTGCGGCGTCGCCCAGGTGCCTGCGCGCCACCGCCATGGCGCGTTCCGCGGCGAGACCGGTATCCGGTCCGTAGAAGACATAGAGGCGAATGTCGGGGTGGGTGCGGCCCAGCTTGCTGTCGGCGTCCCGTCCCTTCCATTCCATCGGATTACCTGTCCCGCAGTGCCAGCAGCAGTCGCGTGCGGATGGCCTCACCCACCTGTTTCCCGGCGAGGCGTTCCGCATCGCGCTGGCCGACAAGCGTGGCGAAGGTGTCGGCCACGACATTGTAGGCCACGGTGCGCCGGACCTGTCCCCGCTCGTACGTGGTCAGGCCGGCGGCATCCTGAAGCTGCCAGGCCACATCGACGATGACATTCACCCGCGCGGCAGACTCATCGGCCTGAATGGCCACACGTTCGGTGCTGGTCGTCATCCGGGAGCGCAGCCGGTACTTTGGCTGGATGCCGTTCTGGCGGTCGCCGATGCCGTCCAGAATCGCCAGCCGCATGGCCTGACCGATCCGGCCCGAGGGCTGGTCCACGCTGACGCTGCGCAGGCTGCTGGCCAGTGATCCGCCGCCCGGGGCATAGACCGGCTCGAAGCCGCAGGCGGCGAGCGCCAGTCCCAGTCCCAGCGCCAGCAGACCTGTCCGCAGCATCGTGGAAAGCCGTCCGGCACGATCCCGCATCCGGCCTGCCGCCCCTCCGATCCCGCATGTGCGTTCGCTATCTGGCATCAGACCACAATATTGACGATCCGGTTGGGCACAACGATGACCTTGCGCACGGGCTTGCCGTCGATGGCGCGCACGACGTTCGGTGCCTCCAGCGCGGCGGCGCGCACGGCTTCCTCGTCGCTGTCCTTCGCAATCTCGATCACCGCGCGCTTCTTGCCAAGCACCTGGACGGCGATGCTGACCACATCCTCGGCCACCAGTGCCGGATCGGCCTCCGGCCAGGGCGTGTCGACCAGCAGGCCGGAACCGTCCAGCATCTCCCAGGCCTCCTCCGCCATGTGCGGGGTCAGCGGTGCCATCAGGCGCACCAGGGTCTCGACGGCGAAGCGCCGCACGGCCCTGTCGGTGGCGGAATCGCCGCGCAGCTTCTCGATGGCATTGGTCAACTGGTGCAGTCGTGCCACCGCCTTGTTGAAGTGGAACCGTTCCAGATCATCGGTGAACCCGGCGATGGTGCGGTGCGCGGTGCGCAGCAGCTCGTCGGCGGCGGACCCGGCATCGGGCGCGGGCGCGCCGTCGGTGGCACCGGTGTCCCGAACCGTCTGCCGCACGGCGCGCCAGGCGCGCTGCAGGAACCGCCAGGCGCCGTTCACGCCCTCGTCCGACCACTCCAGATCGCGCTCGGGCGGGCTGTCGGAGAGCATGAACCAGCGCGCGGTATCGGCGCCGAACTTGCCGATGATCGCGCCGGGATCGACGGTATTGTTCTTCGACTTGCTCATCTTCTCCAGCGGCCCCTCGACCACTGCAGCACCGGTTCCGGCCTGGGTCAGGCTGCCGTCAGCGGCCTTCTCGACCTCCTGCGGATAGACCCAGATGTCGCCGCCGTTGGCATCGCGGCCCGCGTGATAGGTCCGGTGGGTCACCATGCCCTGGGTGAACAGCCCGTCGAACGGCTCATCCAGCGCGCCATAGCCGCTCTGCTTCATCGCCCGCATGAAGAAGCGGGAATAGAGCAGGTGCAGGATCGCATGCTCGATGCCGCCGATGTACTGATCCACCGGCAGCCAGTAGTCGAACTCCTCCGGCCGTACCGGCACATCGGTGGCGTCGGCGCTGGCGAAGCGCGCGAAGTACCAGGATGAATCGACGAAGGTATCCATCGTGTCGGTCTCGCGCCGCGCATCGGCACCGCATTTCGGGCAGGCCACGTCACGCCAGGTCGGATGATGGTCCAGCGCGTTGCCGGGCTTGTCGAAGGTGACATCCATCGGCAGCGCCACCGGCAGATCGGCGGCCGGAACCGGCACCACGCCGCAGGCATCGCAATGTATGACCGGGATCGGACACCCCCAGTAGCGCTGGCGGCTGAGGCCCCAGTCGCGCAGGCGGAAGTTCACGGTGCGCTCACCGGTCTTCGCGCCCTCGATCCGGTCGATGATCTCCGCCTTCGCATCCGGCACGGTCATACCGTCGAGGAAGCGCGAGTTGATCAGCAGGCCGTCGCCCGTGTACGCCGTGTTGCCGACTGTAAACGACGCCGCGTCGCTGTCTGACGGACAGACGACAGGGGTCACGTCCAGACCGTACTTGCGGGCGAAGTCCAGGTCACGCTGATCGTGCGCCGGGCAGCCGAAGATGGCACCGGTGCCGTATTCCATCAGCACGAAGTTGGCGATGTATACGGGCAGGGTGATGCTGTCATCCAGGGGATGACGCACGCGCAATCCGGTGTCGAAACCCTTCTTTTCCGCGCGTTCCAGCGCTTCCTCCGAGGTGCCCATCTGGCGGCACTCCTCGACGAAGGCCTGCGCGCCGGGTTTGTCGGCGGCGATCTGCTGGGCCAGCGGATGCTCGGCGGAGATGGCCATGAAACTGGCACCGAACAGGGTGTCAGGCCGGGTGGTGTAGATGGTCAGACCGTCCTCGTGACCCGTGACCGTGCCATCGAAGGCGAAGGTCATGCGCAGACCCTCGGACCGGCCGATCCACTGGGTCTGCATGGCGCGCACCCGGTCGGGCCAGCGGTCCATGGTGCCGAGGGATGACAGCAGCTCGTCGGAGAATGCGGTGATGCGGAAGAACCACTGGGTCAGCTTGCGCTTCTCCACGACAGCGCCGGAGCGCCAGCCGCGCCCGTCGATGACCTGTTCGTTGGCCAGCACGGTGTGGTCCACCGGATCCCAGTTCACCCAGCTCTCGCGCCGGTAGACCAGGTCCTGTTCCAGCATGTCGAGGAACAGGCGCTGCTGATGCTGGTAGTAGCTGACATCGCAGGTCGCGAACTCGCGCGACCAGTCGAGGCTGAGGCCCATGGACTTCAGCTCGGCCCGCATGTTGTCGATATTGGCCCAGGTCCATTCCGCCGGATGCACCTTCTTGTCGCGCGCTGCGTTCTCGGCGGGCAGGCCGAACGCATCCCAGCCCATCGGGTGCAGCACGTTGAAGCCCCTGGCGCGCTTGTAGCGGGCGACCACGTCCCCCAGCGTGTAGTTGCGCACGTGCCCCATGTGGATGCGTCCCGACGGATAGGGGAACATCTCCAGCACGTAATATTTCTCGCGGCCCGGGTCGGCCTCGGCGCGGAAGCTCTGGCGTTCATCCCAGACCGCCTGCCACTTCGGCTCGGTCTCGGCGGGGTTGTAGCGTTCGTTCATGTCGGTCATGGCGGCTGTCATCTGTCGGCGATGGGAAATCGGATCATGGCGGGGCCCGGACAGCCGATCCGATCGCGTCGGATCGGCGTGCGGGTCAGTGCTTGGGCAGGGGGCGCGTCACGGCAGCCGGATGGCGCGTGACCCGACCCCGATCATAGCAGGCCGGATTCCTGCCGCAGCTGCAGGGCGCGGAACAGGATCGTCTCTTCCAGGTTCGTGCGCACCTTCTCGGTGGCGGGCAGATCGATCCACTGTCCGGTGCCACGCAGCTCCTGGCGGACAAGACCCAGCGAAAAGGCATCAGGCGAAAGGGACCGTGAGGTAAATGTCACATTCACGCGGAAACGCTCGGTCGGTGCGGCGGCGGGAACGTACCATTCCGTCCGGATCCGGCCTTCGCTTTCCGAAGCCTCGGTGATCGGCAGGAAGCCCAGCGTCTCCAGCGACGCCGTCCACAGGAACGGGTTGACGACAGAGCGTGCGGATACGGCCTGCTGCTGCTCACGTGCCGCAACGCGCTGACTTTCAACGGATTCCGCATCGCTGTCGCTGAAGGGATTGAGCGACGCGCACGCGCCAAGGGCCAGCGTGGCGAGGATCAGGAGCATCCTGGCCCCGCCGAGACGTGCTTTCATGTCTGCAATTCCGATGTTCTGAACATGCTCATTCCGGTTCTATCCGACGTTCCGCGAGACCACAACAGGCGCTGTCGTCTCGCGCGGCGGGATTGATTCAGCAGTTATGAGTGTGTAGTTCCCCTTTTCAGTAACCGCGTCTTCATTGTTGGCTGAAATCGTGCGTCCCATGCCCATTGCAGTTGCATCGACAGATCCTGATCGCGAATGGCTCCGCCGTCTGTGCGGAACCGTTGCCGTGCTCGTTGCGCTTGGTGGCGGCAGCGCCCTTGCGGGATCGGGTCTGAAGGCAGGCGGTACGCTGCAGCTTGTGGCCCCTGCGGAACAGTCGGTTCCCTCGGTCGGGCGTATCCGCGGCTCTGTCGCACCTGCGCTGGTGGATCTGCTGTCCCTGACCCCGCGTGATGGCGGGCAGAATGGCGGCGGTCTGAACCTTTCGGTCGAACCTTCGGAAACGCAGGCCGGAACGCCCCGTGTGGGCGTCGACTTCACCGACAGGGCGCTTGGCGTCGATTTCACCTTCTTCGGCAGTGTCGGCGACACGGCGCAGCGCCATGGGGTCTCCTCGCTTGCCCCGGCCAAGCCGGTTACCCGCTTGGCACTTTCCGCCGCCTCTGTCGATCCGACCTCTGATCCGGAGAGTGGCAGTGCCTGGCAGGTCGGTGGCCGCATTGGCTATGACGGCTTCTCCTTCGGTGCCGATCTGGCGCAGGGCGATGACCTGAAGCTGGGTCGCCTGCTGACCGACTACCGCCTGGGCATGAGCTATGCCGGGGCCAACTGGCAGGTCGGCCTGAAATATGTCCGCAGCCTGTCGGAGCGCGAACAGCAGATACCCGATACAGCCGACGCGCTGGAGATCGGCGGTGCCTGGCAGCTGAATGGCTCCATCGGCCTGGTTGGCGGCATCCAGTTCTGGGATCAGGGATCGTCCGCGGGTCTGGACAGCGAAGCCAATCGCGACGCACTGATCTTCCTGGGCACCCGTATCCAGTTCTGACGCCCGATTGTCCGGCGTTTCCCTGCACATGAACGGACACGCGAAACGTGATTGCGACAACGGTTGCACTCATCCCTCCCTTGCCCCCCGGCGCATCCTCGCCTAGTTGATGGCCGGGACCGGGAAGCTAGCCTCCCCCGGAATGACAGCGACACGGAAGATTGCCATGGATCATCTCGACCGGCTGGAAAGCCAGAGCGTCTATATCTTCAGGGAGGCGTTCAACCGCCTTGGCCGTGTCGGCATGCTCTGGTCGCTGGGCAAGGACTCCAACGTCATGATCTGGCTGGCGCGGAAGGCCTTTCTGGGCCATGTGCCGTTTCCGGTGATGCATGTCGATACGGAGAAGAAGTTCCCGGAGATGTACGAGTTCCGGGATCGCTACATCAAGGAATGGGACCTGAACTTCCTCAGCGGCAAATGCCCGCCGATCGAGGAGATCGATCCCAGCCTGCCGCCTGCCGCGCGCTCCGCTGCCCGCAAGACGGAGGGGCTGAAGAACTTCCTGGCCGCCAATCCCTTCGACGGCATCTTCGCCGGCATCCGCCGCGACGAGCAGGCGACCCGCGCCAAGGAACGCGTGTTCAGCCCGCGCGGTGCCACCGGCGCCTGGAACTTCCGCGATCAGCCGCCCGAGTTCTGGGACCAGTTCAACACCGACTTTCCCCCCGGTACCCATGTGCGCATCCATCCGCTGCTGCACTGGACCGAGATGGACATCTGGCTCTACACGAAGCGGGAGAAGATTCCCGTCATCGACCTCTATTTCGCCAAGGACGGGAAGCGTTACCGCTCGCTGGGGGACAAGGACATCACCAACCCGGTGGACTCGCAAGCGGAGACGCTGGACGAGATCATCGAGGAACTGCGGACCACCAGGGTCTCCGAACGGTCCGGCCGGGCCATGGATCACGAGGCCGAGGACGCGTTCGAGCGTCTGCGCGCCGACGGCTACATGTAAGGGGTCCGGACCATGAGCAGCCATCGCGAATCCCTGAAGACCGTCTTCGTCGGCCATGTGGACCACGGCAAGTCCACGCTGGTGGGGCGCCTGTTCCATGACACCGACTCGCTGCCCGATGGCCGGGTGGAGGAAATCCGCAAGATGTGCGAGCGGCGCGGCATGCCGTTCGAATATGCCTTCCTGATGGACGCGCTGCAGGCGGAGCGTGACCAGGGCATCACCATCGACACCTCGCAGATCTGGTTCAAGACGGCCAAGCGCGACTACGTCATCATCGACGCGCCGGGCCACAAGGAATTCCTGAAGAACATGATCACCGGCGCGGCGGCGGCGGATGCTGCCATCCTGGTGATCGACGCCAACGAGGGCGTGCAGGAACAGTCCCGCCGTCACGGCTACCTGCTGCATCTGATGGGCATCGGCCAGGTTACGGTCTGCGTCAACAAGATGGACCTGGTGGACTATTCGCAGGACCGTTTCGAGGCCATCGAGCAGGACTTCCGCGCCTATCTGACCAGCATCGGCGTGACGCCGAACCATGTCATTCCGGTTTCGGGGCGCGAAGGTGACCTGATCACCGGCCCGTCGAAGCGCATGCCCTGGTACCTTGGCCCCAGCATCACGGAGGCGCTGGACGGGTTCCGCGTGCCGCTGCCGGCCACCGACCAGCCGCTGCGGTTCCCGGTGCAGGACGTCTACAAGTTCGATGAGCGCCGGATTGTTGCCGGGCGGATCGAGAGTGGCACCCTCCGGGTCGGCGATACGCTGCTGTTCTCTCCCATCAACAAGACGGCGAAGGTCCGCACCATCGAGGCGTGGAACGTCGATCAGCTGCCCCTGAAGGCCTCCGCAGGTCAGTCGGTGGGCATCACGCTGGACGAGCAGCTGTTCATCGAGCGTGGCCATATCGCCAGTCACGAGAACCAGCCGCCGGTCGAGACCGACGTCTTCCGCGCCCATGTCTTCTGGCTGGGCAACGATGCGCTGGTGCCGGGCAAGACCTACAAGATGAAGCTGGCGAATGCGGAGGCGCGGGTGACCGTGCAGTCCATCGACCGGGTCATCGACACCGGCGACCTGAGCCATGTGCAGTCCGACCGGGTAGAGCGCAACGCGGTGGCGGAGATCACCATCCGCTCCCGCCAGATGCTGGCGCTGGATGAATTCCGCCACAACCAGAAGACCGGGCGCTTCGTGCTGGTGGACGGGTTCGACATTGCCGGTGGCGGCATCATTTCCATGGAAGGCTACGCCGACCAGCGCAGCCTGATCACCGTCCGGGCCACCAATGTGACCAAGGTCGAGGCTGCCATCGGGCCGGAGGAGCGTCACAAGCGCAATGGCCACAAGGGCGGCGTGCTCTGGTTCACCGGCCTGTCCGGGGCGGGCAAGTCCACCATTGCGGTCGCGACGGAACGGCGGCTGTTCGACAAGGGCTACCAGGTCTATGTGCTGGACGGCGACAACGTCCGCTTCGGTCTGAATGCCGACCTGGGCTTCAGCCCGGAAGATCGTGCCGAGAACATCCGCCGTGTGGGTGAGGTCGCGGCCCTGATGGCCAAGGCCGGGTTCATTGTCGTCACCGCCTTCATCTCCCCCTACCGCTCCGACCGGGACCGGGCACGGGCGGCGGCAGGCGCGGATTTCCACGAGATCCACATCGACGCCGATGTCGCCACCTGCGAAAGCCGCGACCCCAAGGGCCTCTACAAGAAGGCACGAGCGGGCGAGATCAAGGAATTCACCGGCATCTCGGCCCCCTATGAGGCACCGGACGCGCCGGAACTGACCGTCGATACCTCGGACCTGTCCGTCGACGAAAGCGTCGCCCGCGTCTCCGCCTACGTCGACCGCACCTTCACCCAGACCTGAAGGTCACGGTCCGGGCAAGCCGGGCACAGCGTCGGTGGGGTGTCGGTGGCGAGTTCCAATGCCCAACCCCCACCCACGCCGCTCGCGGACTTGATCCGCGAGCCCAGGTCTCGGCACTGCGTCACCCGGATCGCACCGAAGCGCGCCCGAATGTCGTCGCGGACGTCGGTGCGGCACGCTGGATACCCGGGTCAAGCCCGGGCAAGGCGTCGGTGGGGTGGGGGAGTTCAGCGAGACCGATTCCCTTTCCCTCACGCCGCTCGCGGACTTGATCCGCGAGCCCAGGTCTCGGTGCGGCATCGATCCAGCTGTCACGAACCGGTCTCAGTCAAACGGGATCTCTCCCGCAAGATCGCGCCAGGCGGGGTTCTGTGCCTCGATCAGGTCGAGTTTCCAGCTGCGTTTCCAGTGTTTCAGTGTCCTCTCGCGCTGTCGGGCGGCGACCACGCTCTCATGGGTCTCGAACCAGACCAGCCGGTGGATGCGGTAGCGGTCGGTGAACTGAGACCAGCCCGCCCGATGTTCACCGAGACGCCGCCGCAGGTCACGACTGACACCGACGTAGAGCGTGCCATTGCGCCTGCTGGCGAGGATATAGACGTAGTAGCGGGAGATGGTCGGAGGCCGGACTGTTGACGATCAGTCGATCACGGTGCGGCATGCTGGATACCCGGGTCAAGCCCGGGCAAGGCATCGGTGGGGTGGGAGAGTTCAGCGAGACCAACCGACCCTCCCTCACGCCGCTCGCGGACTTGATCCGCGAGCCCAGGTCTCGGCACTGCGTCACCCGGATCGCACCGAAGCGCACCCGAATGTCGTCGCGGACGTCGGTGCGGCATGCTGGATACCCGGGTCAAGCCCGGGCAAGGCGTCGGTGGGGTGGTGGCGGCGAGTTCCAATGCCCAACCCCCAGCCACGCCGCTCGCGGACTTGATCCGCGAGCCCAGGTCTCGGCACTGCGTCAACCGGATCGCACCGAAGCGCGCCCGAATGTCGTCGCGGCACGCTGGATACCCGGTTCAAGCCCGGGCAAGACGTCGGTGGGGTGGGGGAGTTCAGCGAGACCAACCCGCCCTCCCTCATGCCGCTCGCGGACTTGATCCGCGAACCCAGGTCTCGGCACCTGTCCAGGTCAGTCGCCCAGTGACAGCTTCATGGCGAAGTGGCTGTTGGTGAAGCCGAGCTTCTCGTAGAAGCGGACGGCGTCGTCACGGCTCTGGTGGGTGCTGAGCTGGACCAGGCCGCAGCCGCGTTCGCGGCAGACCTCGACCGCCCAGGTGATCATCTGCTGACCCAGGCCGCTGCCGCGCATGCTGCTGTGGATGCGCACGCTCTCGATCTGACCGCGCCAGGTGCCGGTGAAGGACAGGCCGGGGATGAAGCTGAGCTGCAGGCAGCCGACAACATGCCCCTCCAGATCGGCCACGGCCTGCATCTGGTTCGGGTCGCGCTCTATTGCATCGAAGGCCTGGATATAGCGGTCGTCGAGGGGCAGGGAGGCATCTTCCCGCGTGGCCCCCAGCCGGTCATCGGCCAGCAGGCCGACGATGGCGGCAATGTCAGCGGCAGTCGCGGGCCGGAAGCTGGGGGTTGCCGTGCTCACGCAACCTTCTGGCGATAGGCGATGGAGCAGTGATAATCGCAGTACGGCTTGCCGGTCAGCGTCTCGTGATCGCAGAAATGAAAGTCGCTTTCCCCCGGATGTCCGACGGGGAACTGGCACCGGCGATGCTGCGGCAGGGCGCCCGGCGGCGGTGGTGCGACGGCGGGTGCCTGGGGAATGACTTCCTCCGGCTCCGGCTTCGGGGCCGGGCGGGTGAAGCGGGGGCGCTGCTGCTGCGCGGCAGGACGGGCCTTGGCGACGCGGGGACGGCCGGGTTTCGACAGGCCAAGCCTGTTCGCCTTGCCGATCACGGCGTTGCGGGTGACATTGCCAAGCTGTTCCGCGATCTGGGCAGCGGTCATGCCCGTACCCCAGAGTTCCTTGAGTCGTGAAACCCGCTCTTCTGTCCAGCCTGCCGACATGATCCGTCTCCCGCGCTATATCTGGTTAATACCAGCTCAGGGCTAACAAGATACGGGATCAGGGAATCCAGACCAAGCAGGAATGACCTGATTCGTCCAATATATTGTGGATAACCGGTCGGGTAGATACCAGTTGCGCCACAAAGCGACTGATTCCTGTGGATATTCCCCAAACGGAACCGCCCGCCGGGACCGGGTCCGGGCGGGCGGTGGATTGATTTCGTCGTCGTGACCGGGTCGTCAGTTCAGGCTCAGAAGGCGTCCTCCGACAGGGCCATCAGGGTGGCACCGCCGGACATGGCCTTGGCGGCATGGGCATGCATGTCGGGCAGCATGCGTTCCATGAAGAACCGCGCCGTGGCCAGCTTGGTTTCGTAGAAAGCGCTGTCGCCCTCGCCGGAGGCCAGCTTCGCCTGCGCCTTCTCCGCGATCTGCGCCCACATGAAACCGATGGCGACCAGCGCCACGCAGCGCAGGTAGTCGGTGGAGGCGGCACCCGCCTCGTCCGGGTTGGCCATCATCTTCGGGCCGATATCGGCGGTGACGGACTGCAGTCGGGCAAAGGCCTTGGCCAGCGGCATGACGAAATCCTTCATCTCCGCATTGGCCATGTTGGCCTGAATGAAGGCGTCCACCGGGTGATAGAACCGGCGCATCAGCCGGCCCATGCCGTCGGGCAGCTTCCGCCCCACCAGGTCCAGCGCCTGCACGCCGTTCGCGCCCTCGTAGATCATGGTGATGCGGGCGTCGCGCACATACTGCTCCATGCCCCACTCGTGGATGAAGCCGTGGCCGCCATAGACCTGCATGGCATCGACAGCGCATTCGAAGCCCATGTCGGTCAGATAGGCTTTCACCACCGGGGTGATGAAGGCGGCGAAGTCATCGGCCTGCTGCCGCTCGTCCGGGTCCGGATGCTTCGACGCGAAGTCGATCATCAGGCCGGTCCACAGCGCCAGCGCCCGTGCGCCCTCCACGAAGGCCTTCTGCTTCATCAGCATGCGGCGCACGTCCGGGTGCACGATGATCGGGTCGGCCGGCTTGTCCCTGGCCTTCACACCGGTCAGGGATCGGCCCTGCACACGGTCCTTGGCGTAGGTCACGGCGTTCTGGTAGGCGGCGGAGGCCTGGCTGAGACCCTGGATGCCGACACCCAGACGGGCGGCGTTCATCATGGTGAACATGGCCCGCATGCCCTTGTGCGGCGCGCCCAGCAGCCAGCCCCTGGCGCCGTCATAGTTCATGACGCAGGTGGAATTGCCGTGGATGCCCATCTTGTGCTCGATGGCACCGCACTGCAGGCTGTTGCGCTCCCCCGGTTCGCCATTTTCGTCCAGGATGAACTTCGGCACCACGAACAGGCTGACACCCTTGATGCCCTCCGGCCCGCCGGGAATCTTGGCCAGCACCAGATGGATGATGTTGTCGGACATGTCGTGTTCACCGGCGGAGATGAAGATCTTCTGCCCGGTGACCAGATAGCTGCCATCGTCCTGCGGTTCGGCCTTTGTGCGCATCAGGCCCAGGTCGGTACCGCAATGCGGCTCCGTCAGGTTCATGGTGCCGGTCCACTCACCGGTGACCATCTTCGGCAGGTAGGCCTGCTTCTGCGCGTCGTCGCCCCAGTGGTGGATCGCCTCGTAGGCGCCATGGGTCAGGCCCGGATACATGGCGAAAGCCATGTTGGCCGACGATGCCATCTCGGAGACCGCAAAGCCCAGCACATGCGGCAGGCCCTGCCCGCCATATTCGGGATCTGCCGTCAGACCGCCCCAGCCGCCCTCGATATAGGACCGGTAGGCTTCCTTGAATCCGGTCGGCGTGGTGACGCTGCCGTCGTCGTGGCGGGTACAGCCTTCGGTGTCGCCGACGGCGTTCAGCGGCGCCAGTTCGTTCTCGAAGAACTTCGCGCCCTCTTCCAGGATCGCGTCCACCAGATCGGGGGTCGCGTCGGCAAAGCCGGGCAGGTTGGAATAGCGCTGCAGGTCGATGAACTCGTGCAGCAGGAACTTGAAGTCCTGTACAGGGGCCTGATAGGTCGCGGGCATTCGCGTTTCTCCTGTGGGTTTTTCGTGGCCTGTTCCGTGCCTCTCCCCCTCCCGGCCACCCACGCAAATATCCTGAAATGGGTGGCCGGGAGGGGGAGAGGCACGGAGAAGCCCTCAGACAATCCGCCTCGGCGTCAGTTCCGCAGCGGGCGTCCCTTGGTCAGCATGTGCTCGATCCGCTGCAACGTCTTTTCCTGTCGAATCAGATGCATGAAGCCTTCGAGTTCCAGCGCCAGCAGCTGCTTCTCCGTCACCACTTCCGTGATGTCGGTGTCGCCGCCGGACAGCACGCGTCCCACCTGGGCCGCGACTTCCACGTCATAGGCCGTGGCCTTGCCCTGCAGGGCGAAGCCTTCGACCGCCATCTGGAACGCGGTGGCCGCGGTCGGACCCGGCAGGTTGACCTCGATCGGTTCCGGCTTCTCGTAGCCTTCGACCATCGACAGCGCCTTCTTCTTGGCGTCGGCCAGCACCCGGCGGCGGTTCATGGAGATGCCGTCGCTTTCGCGCAGGATCTGCATGTCGCGCGCTTCCTGCGCACTGGTCGCCACCTTGGCTGTCGAGATCGCCTCGAACGCCGCCGACAGGGCCGGCATCGGGCCCTGCGGGCGCCGCTTGTTGGCCAGATTGCGGATCGTCAGTTCCTTGCAGCCACCCCAGCCGGGCAGCAGGCCGACACCGACCTCCACCAGACCCATGTAGCTTTCGGCGTGGGCCTGGATGGCGTTGGAATGCAGGCAGACCTCGCAGCCGCCGCCCAGCGCCATGCCGGCAGGTGCCGCGACGACGGGGAACGGGCTGTTCTTCAGGCCCTGCATGGCCTTCTGGCCGGTTGCGACGCCATTCTCGATCACCGGCCACATGGCGGCATTGGCCCCGAACAGGGCCACGCCGACATTGGCACCGACGGAGAAATTGTCCGCGTCGGACCCGATGATCAGCGCCTTGAAGCCCTGCTTGTCGATCTTCGACGCGGCCACGATCATGGCGACGGAATTCTCGTCCAGACTGTTCATCTTGGAATGGAATTCCAGGCAGGCGACACCGTCACCCACGTCCCAGAGCGAGGCGGAGGCATTGGACTTGATCGGCTGCTTGCCGCGCTTCCTGTCGGCCAGGGTCCAGGCGTCTTCCGGCACCGCGATCTCGGCATAGTCGCCCGCGGTGGTCAGGATATAGGCCTTCTCGCCTTCTTCCTTGTAGAAGGTCTTGCCCCGTGCGGCCTCCAGCAGGGCCGGGACCGGGCGACCTTCCGCCGCCAGCCTGTCGGCCAGCCAGTCGGCACCCAGCATGTCGATCATCTCGAACGGGCCCCACTTCCAGGCGTAGCCCGTCTTCATGGCCAGATCGACACCACGGATATCGTCGGAGATCTCCGGCACCAGATCAGCGGAATAGCTCAGCACGTGGCTCAGCACGGTCCAGGCGTACTGGCCGCCCAGATCCGGATGTTCCACCAGGGCGCGCAGGCCCTTCTTCGCCGCGTGGGCGCTGGCCAGCGTGGAGCGCTGTTCGGCGCGGTATTCGCCGGTCCTGAGGTCGATGGCCTGTTTCACGGTCTTGCCGTCGATCTTGGTGCGGCGATAGAAACCGCCCTTGCCCTTCCGGCCCGTGTAGCCGTCCGCAATCATCTTCTGCGTCAGCTTCGTCAGCGGGTGATCGGGGTCGACGAAATCACGCAGCGGATCGTCCGCAGGCACCAGGTCGATCATGGAAGCGATGACGTGTGGGCCGAGATCGATGCCGGTCAGGTCGCCGAGGCCGAAGATGCCGGTCTTCGGCACGCCGGTGGGGCGGCCGACGATGGAATCCGCTTCCTCGACCGTCAGCCCCAGGTCATAGGCGGACCGGGTGGCGACGGTGGACCAGAAGATGCCGATGCGGTTGCCGATGAAGCCCGGCGTGTCCTTGCAGTCGACCACTTCCTTGCCCAGCTTCACGTCGCCGAACTGCTTCAGCGCCTGGAAGGCATCGTCGCGGGTCTTCTGCCCCTTCACCACTTCCAGCAGACGCATGTAGCGCGGCGGGTTGAAGAAATGCGTGATGGCGAAATCGCCCGCAAAGTCTTCGCCCAGCCCTTCCGTCAGCACGTTCAGCGGAATGGTGGAGGTGTTGGAGGTGACGATGGAACCGGGCTTGCGAACCTCGTTCAGGCGCTTGTAGAGATCGCGCTTGATCTGCGGGTTCTCGATGATCGCCTCGCAGATCCAGTCGCAGTCGGACAGCGCCCCCAGGTCGTCTTCCAGGTTCCCGGTCTCGATCAGCTTCGCATTGCGTTTGTGCATGAACGGGGCGGGGTTGGTCTTCAGCATCTTCGCGACCGCGCCCTTCGCGATGGTGGAGCGGTCGTTCGCGCCCTTCGGCACGATGTCGAGCAGCACCACCGGCACACCGGCATTGGCGATGTGGGCGGCAATGCCGGCCCCCATCACGCCTGCGCCGATGACCGCTACCTTCCTGATCTCAGCCATATCAGCAGGCCTCCAGGACCGTGGCGATGCCCTGACCGCCACCGATGCACTGGGTGGCCAGTGCCAGGCCCTTGCCCTCACGCTTCAGCAGCGCCGCGGCCTTGCCGGTGATCCGGGCGCCGGTGGCCCCCAGCGGATGACCCAGCGCCAGCGCGCCGCCGTCGATGTTGGTATTGTCGAAGCTGATGCCGGTTTCCTTCATCACGGAGATGGCCTGGGCCGCGAAGGCCTCGTTCAGTTCGATGATGTCCAGGTCGGCCACTGTCAGGCCAGCGCGCTTCAGCGCCTTTTCGGTCGCCGGAACCGGGCCGATGCCCATGATCTCCGGTGCACAGCCCGCCACGGCGACGGAACGGATGCGGGCCAGCTTCTCCAGCCCGTGCGCGTCGGCATATTCCTCGGAGCAGACCAGCACCGCGGAGGCACCGTCGGTCAGCGGCGAGGACGTACCGGCAGTCACCGAACCGTTCTGGTCGAAGGCCGGCTTCAGGCCCGACAGGTCGGCAGCGGTGGTGCCGGGGCGGATGCAGCCGTCTTCCTCGACGCGGATGTTGCCGTCGACGATGGCGACGATCTCGTCGGCCAGCTTGCCCTCGGCCTGCGCCTTCGCGGCGCGGGCATGGCTTTCCACGGCGACCGCTTCCTGGTCGGCGCGGGGGATGTCGTACTTCTTCGCCAGGTTCTCGGCGGTCACACCCATGCCCACATAGGCCTCAGGATAGCGCTGGTACAGCGCCGGATGCGGGGCGGGGTTGAAACCGGCCATCGGCACGCGGCTCATGCTCTCGATACCGGCGCAGATGAAGGCCTGGCCCGCACCCATGGCGATGGCACCGGCGGCCATGTGGATGGAGGTCATGGAGGACCCGCAGAAACGGTTCACCGTGGTGCCGGCGACGGTCAGCGGCAGATCGGCCAGAAAGGCGATCAGGCGGGCGACATTCAGGCCCTGCTCGCCCTCGGGAAAGGCGCAGCCGACGATCAGGTCTTCCAGATCCGCCGTATCGACGCCGGTCTTCGCCACCAGCGCCTTGACCACCTGGGCGGTGATCTCGTCCGGGCGAACCTTCGCCAGTGCGCCCTTGTAGGCAAAGGTGAAGGGTGAGCGCTGGTATCCAGCGATTACCACGTTGGTCATGTCGGGGGTGCTCCCTCGCAGGTGTAGCTAGTTTGGTGGACCGTTCCTCCCCTCTCCCCCTCCCGACCACCCATTCAGGATAATCCCGTGGGTGGTCGGGAGGGGGAGAGGGGAGGAACGGTCAGTCAGACAGTCAGACTCGGATCAGTCGGCGGCTTCGGCGGCGAGGCCCTGTTCGTCCAGCCAGCCCTCCACCTGGCGCATCTGCGCCTTCAGTTCCTCGATGGTCTCGTCCAGTTCCACGCGCTGCTGCAGCAGGGTCGCCATGCGGTCTTCCGAGGCGTCGAGCAGCATGCGGGCCTGGGCAACCTGGCCGTCGCGCAGTTCGTAGAGTTCCAGCCAGTCACGGATCTCCGCCAGGCTGAAGCCGAGACGCTTGCCGCGCAGGATCAGCGCCAGACGGCCCTTGTCGCGGCGGTCATAGATGCGCTGGGTGCCCTTGCGCAGCGGGCTCAGCAGCCCCTTGTCCTCGTAGAAACGCAGGGTGCGCGGGGTGATGTCGTACTCCAGCGACAGATCGCGGATCGAGTAGGTTTTCGTTTCGCTCATGATGATGTATTCTCTGGCCGTCCCATGGGTGACGCAGGTGCTGCGCCGGTTATAAGCGTAGTTAAGTTACGTTGACGTAAACGTCAAGTGTCGGACAGTCCCTTTTCACGTAATTGCGATACCGGAAGCCGTGCATGTCCAGCCAGCCCACGAATTACCGTCAGTTCTGGCCCTATTACCTGCGTGAGCATTCCCGCATCCTGACCCGGCGCATCCACTATTTCGGCACCGGTCTGGCGGTCATCGGCCTCATCATGGCCGTGGCCAACTGGGATGCCTGGTACCTGCTGGGCGCCGCCGTCTGCGGCTACGCCCCGGCCTGGTTCGCGCACTTCTTCGTCGAGAAGAACCGCCCCGCGACCTTCCGCTATCCCTTCTGGTCCCTGATCAGCGACTTCCGCATGTTCTTCATGTGGCTCGCCGACCGCCTGCAACCCGAACTGAAACGCGCCGGTTGCCTGGCCGAGATCGACCTGGAAGAACCGGACCACCACGCCAGGGCGGGGTGAGAGACGCGGCCCGGATTCACCTGCCCAATCGCTGAACTCGGTGCGGCCCCCTGGGTGCCCGGGTCACGCCCGAGTAAGGCGTCGGTGGGGTGTTTGACGGTGAGTTTCGATCCTTCCACCCTCCACCACGCCGCGCGCGGACTTGATCCGCGTTCCCAGCTCTCGGCACAGCGTCAAACCGGATTGCACCCATGCGCCACCGAGTATCATCGCCGATGTCAGGGCGGCACGCTGGGTGCCCGGGTCACGCCCGGCCCGCACCATCACGTCACTTTCACCACGCCACAAACGGGCGGGATCAGCTGCCCGCTGCCCTGTCGAGCACCTGCTCCGCCCAGTTGTTGAGACTCACACCTTCCAGTTCGGCAGCACGCGCGGCGCGGCGATGAACTTCGGGATCAATCCTGAACATCACCTTGCCCGAGAACGGCTTCTGCGGGTCCTTGCCCACCTTGGCGCAGGTCGCGATGTAGTCATCGACAGCCTCATGGAAAGCGACCTTCAGGTCGGCCACATTGTCGGCGTGGAACCCGACGCGATCCTGGATACCGGCGATCCGGCCAAAGAACAGGCTGTCCGCATCGTCATATTCGATCCGTGCGGCATAGCCCCGGTAAGACATTGTATTCATGGGGTCACTCCGATGGCTTGCAGAAATGCGCGCGCATCCCTGACCTGGTAGCGTTTGGCTTCGCGCGCGGGATGGGGGCGGTGGAAGGTCGCGACAATGCCATCCTTCACGAACCGCACGCGCGACCCGGATCCTTCAACGACCTCTGCTCCGGCACCAACGAGAAGAGACTCGACATCAGACCAGTTGATCGTGCCGCTGACAGGGTCGCGGAAGACAGCGGCCAGGGTCTTTCGGTGCTTGCTGTTCACGATAGCATATTACATCTGCTATCAGAAAATGCAATCAGGCAACCCGGTTGGACCAGCCTCAGTGCGGCTTCGCGCCCGGGTCGTCGTCGAAGAGTTCGGCGAGCTTGTCCATCATGACGCCGCCGAGCTGTTCCGCGTCGACGATGGTGACGGCGCGGCGGTAGTAGCGGGTGACGTCATGGCCGATGCCGATGGCGATCAGCTCCACCGGGCTGCGGGTCTCGATGTGTTCGATGACTTCGCGCAGGTGGCGGTCCAGGTAGTTGCCGGTGTTCACCGACAGG
>Ga0209475_10001746_pt1 | contig 25309 bp, 20 predicted proteins | sample tdDd471_FD_187128 | JGI IMG/M metagenome (GOLD analysis project Ga0209475, IMG submission 187128) | Marine sediment microbial communities from the Atlantic coast under amendment with organic carbon and nitrate - tdDd47.1 (SPAdes)... | ecosystem: Environmental > Aquatic > Marine > Coastal >... | reverse complement strand
GCCGGGCAGGGTTTGCTGTTGATCAGTCCTTTTTCCCCTTTGGCCCGATAATCGCGCTTCCAGCGATAAAACGTATCTCTTGAAACGCCCCAATAACGACAGGTTTTACTGACATTTCCTATTTCTTTGGCATAGTTTAGAATTTTGAGTTTCCGGCGAATTTCCTGTTCTTCGGTTTTTTTCATGGTCAGGCCTCCTTTTCAACATATTCAAAATAACTAAATATGTCTGCCGAAGTCTAGAGATTCACAATTAATCCACGCTTTATGGCTGTGCTGATGACAGATCAGGATAGTTATGATCCATTTCGTTAGGTTCCTGCGAAATAGGTTGACTTTAGCGTAATATTTCGAGTCAATTTCAGTTTAGATCGTTCCCTTGATTAAACAGTAGTCGTTATTTTCAAGCTGCTTTTATCAAAGTACTGCTTCCGTAGTTGCGTGCCCCCGCAACCATGTGTGGACGGCCCTTTAAATGCAAGGGATATTTTGATCTTTTGTAACGATAGGATTAGGTGCTGTCATGTGTCCGGCCTGTTAGTGCGGTGTTTTGCCGCTGGCCCTGATGATTTCCGCGGATCCAGTCTCCAATCAACTCAACGCTCATTTATGAGCATGGTTGCGGGCGAGATGCCTGGATCTTTGGTTTCTTGTCCTTCGTTATCATCACATCAAGTGTCCTTGCAAATGGCTGTAGCTTTCAGTTTGTCTGTTTAAGCTCGAATTTCTCTTGGTGTGTAGGTTTCTTTCCGTGTCATAATCGCCCAGGCGATCCTCGCCATTTTATTGGCCAGGGCTACCGTGACCAGACGGGGCGGTTTTTTCTGAAGCAGGGTGATCACCCAATCATCATCGGGTGTTTTCCTCTTGTTCACGACGCCCAGCATCGATGTGGCCCCAATAACGAGAAGTTGCCGGAGATAACGATCCCCCTGTTTTGTGATCCTGCCAAGCCTGTCTTTGCCACCACTGGAGTTCTGTCGGGGAACAAGCCCGAGCCAAGCCGCCAATTGCCGCCCTGATCCGAATTGAGAAGCGTCGGTAATGGTGGCCGAAAGGGCGGATGCGGTTATGGGGCCAATGCCGGGAATTGTGGCCAGACGTTTGCTTTCGGGGTTCTTTCGGTGGCAGGTGATTATTTCCTTCTCAAGCCGATCAATTCTTGTTTTCAGATCACGTAACTGGCCTATGATCATTCTGAGGGCTGTGTGGGCCGCTTTGGGAATTTGCTGATTTTTATTTTCTTTGACGATGGTGATCAGCTTGGAGATGTTTTCCATACCTGTTGCGGTAATGATGCCGAACTCCGATAAATGCCCCCTGAAGGCGTTGGTTAGCATGGTTCTCTGGCGAACAAGCAGGTCTCTGGTCCGGTGCAGCATGAGCACGGCCTGTTGTTCGGTTGCCTTGATGGGGACGAAACGCATGGACGGGCGGGTGACGGCTTCGCATATCGCTTCTGCGTCGGTCGCATCATTCTTGCCGCGTTTGACATAGGGTTTGACATATTGAGGTGGCATAAGACGTACGTCATGCCCAAGGCGTTTAAGTTCCCGCGCCCAGTGATGGGCACTGCCACAGGCTTCCATGCCCACAAGGCAGGGGGCAAGTTTGGCAAAAAATGCCTTTACAATAGGGCGGCGTAATTGTTTGCGGACGATCACGCGCCCTTCCTGGTCTACGGCGTGAACCTGAAAAACGTTCTTTGCGAGATCAAGTCCGATTGTGGTAATGTTCATGGTGGATGGTCCTCCTTTAATGAAGTTAGCAACAACTCTCATTATGGCACATCAGATGCCGATAGTGGGGGCCGTCCACATCATCAATCGAAGTTGAGAGGCCTTATCCCGTTGAGAGATAAGGCCTTTTCCCTTTGGGGAGGTGAATTGTAATATCCCTGCCAGGTCCCCCACAAGTTCAATCTCAAGCCTGTCTCCTTCGGGGATCAGAACAACAGCTTCAATCAGACTGCGCAGCAGATCAGAGGACTGACTGATAATCTCATGATCATTCAGACTTCTGGTGAGGCTCTTGAGCCGATCTGCATATATGTCTGCCATGTTGGGGTGAAGCAGGGGCTTAAGGGGCTTGGTATTATTGATTATGAGCTCCAGCTCTGCTTTACGCTTCTCCAGTATTGCCATACGGTCTTTGACCTTGGATGGAAACCCCTGCACAAATGGCATCAACCAGCTTATCCATATCCTTATCAATCCTGTTATACTCCTGCCTCTGCGCATCCAGTGCCGACATCTTCAGTGTTCGGTCACGGTTAATGTCCATGGTATATTCAGTGCAGAATTCCTTAAAATAAGCAGGTTCCATCAACTGGTTTTTAAGGCCGTCTATGACTGTGGTTTCCAGCTTCTGTCTTTCTATGGTCAGATGATTGTCACAGGTGCCCTTATTGCGCCTTGTGGAACAGGCGACATGCTTTTTGCCATACATGCCATATCGCTACTCTGGTTGTAGAGAATAAAGTAGAGAATAAAGCTGCATCTGAAGATCTCAACTTTCAACTTTATCAAAGAGAAAAACAGATAGCGGCCCTTTGGGTTACTGTTCATGGTGTAGAAAGAGCAAAAGAATTAGAGCTAGAACATTTTGGAAATTATTTTACTCATGAATTAAAAAGTGCTTATGACGTTGATGCACCTAAATGGAATTTCATTGAAGATGGGCGAGAAAAACGTCTAGTTAAACGTGACGATCATTAATAGTAATTTTCATAATTTATAATTCATATTTTAGATCGTTTCTAGATGAATGAATATATATGAATTCTTGTATAAGCTTATAAAAATAAGAGTAATTAAATAAGGAGGAGAGAAAATGGATAATTACCACATAATCAAAGATGGCGATGATTGGAAGCTGAAAAAGCAAGGAAGTGGTAGAGCGTCCAAAAAAGCAAATACCAAAAAAGAAATAATAAAACAAACTCGGGAATTTATGAAGAATAAAGAAGGGTCTGTGAAAATACATAAAGAAGACGGTACGATACAAGAAGAGCGGACTTATCCAAGAAAAAGTGATCCTAAGAAAACACCAGGTTGATATATGTACAGACCAAAAGAAGAAAAATTTAAACTTTAGCATCAGCTTGGAAATAGGTGTGGATAGAGACAACAATTATTAAGTAGCGAAGGATTGGTTTGCTTTTATTGAGGTGATCGAAAAACATTATACAGCTCATCTCAAAGATATGATTGATACCCACTCGTCAATGTGAGAAGGAAGAAAAAACAAAGAACCTATACGGTTGACTAACAACCCACAATAGGTAAAAATCTAAAATCACAATTTGGGGTTATTAGAAGAATTATCGACTCTGTTTCTACTTTCAATCAACGTAGATATTAAGGTAGGTTGTCGATATTTTTTAGTAGAAAATATGCGAATATTTTCACGATTTATCAAAGGGATTGGGGTCATGAAAATAAAAAAAATACAGGCAAAGAATTTTCGCCTATTAAATGATACTGAAATTCAATTCGATGATGACATTACTATAATAGTGGGTCGTAACAATTGTGGTAAAACATCCTTAGTCGAACTTTTCTTGAAATTAACTGACCTCAAAGCGACTTCCTCAACAGAAGATAACAAGCAAGTACTATCTGTGTCTCCCCGACGATCATTCAAATTCGAAGACTTTTCTCTTCAATCACTCCCTAATTTTCAAAAAGCATTTGATATATGGAAAGCGTTAAAAACTGAACAAAATCCTGATAAAAAATTAGAACTTGAAGACACCATTCAATTAACTTTACCGACGATTGAATTAACTTTGTTTATGGAATATCAAAAAGATGAAGTTATATCGTCATTGATTCCTTTCATTGCTGACCTAAACCCTGAGAGGCAAGACGCAACGGTCAAATTTGAATACAGATGCTCAAAATACGATGCCTTATTCAGTGCTTTTCAGGATCAGGAAAAAGAAGATAGTTTGCTAAAATTTATCAAGTCAAACTTTAAACGACATTATAAATTAAGCCTTTATGTGATTGATAAACTTGATGAAACATACAAGGCTGATGTTGAATGGAAGAACCTCGCCAATTTATTGCTAGCGGAATTCGTTCATGCACAACGCCACTTGGCTGATAATGACAAGAAATCCAATCAAGATTTGGGCAGTGTTTTTGAAAGTTTTTATGAAAACCACAAAGACGATGATACTGAGGATAAACTGCAAGACACCCTTAATGAAAGCAGTGAAGCAATTAATCTGACCTATGATGAATTCTTTGATGACTTCTTAGGAAACCTTAAAACATTTGGTTATCCCAGTCTCAACGATCAAGATTTAAAGATTATTGCCGAATTCAACGCCAAAAGCGTATTACAGGGAAATACTAAACTCGTATATGACCATAAAAATGACAATCTGCTGCCAGAAGATTATAATGGGTTAGGTATAAAAAACCTTATTTACATTATCTTGCAATTGCGTGGTTTCTTCGAAAATTACTCTAAGCGAGACCCGCGCCCTGCGTTCCATTTATTATTTATAGAAGAGCCAGAAGTCCATTTACACCCACAAATGCAATATGCTTTCATAAAGAATTTAAGGAAATTTATTAAGCAGCAGATAGGATGGAACGTACAAATTGTTATTACTACTCATTCCCCACACATAGTATCTGAAAGCGGCTTTAAATCTCTTCGTTATTTTCATGTAAAGGGACAAAACTTAACGGCAAAAAACCTTGAGACATTTAGCGCTCAGGACAGTGAGAAAAAAAACATTGAATTCTTAAAACAATATCTCCACTTGAATAATTGCGAAATGTTTTTTGCAGATAAAATTATAATGATTGAGGGAACTGTTGAGCGATTATTGTTAAACCGCTTCATCGAAAGAAATGATGGTACTGACATTGATAATCCTCTGCTTAGCCAATATATTTCCATCATTGAAGTCGGCGGGGCTTATGCTCATAAGTTTAAGGGGTTATTAGAGTTTTTAAACATCAAAACACTTATTATTACAGACTTGGATGCTATCGACACCAAAAATGACCGAAAAGCCTGTCAGGTTAGTTTAGAAGACCATATTGAGACAAGTAATGGAATATTAAAGTCTTGGCTACCCGCTAAATCGAAAATTACTGAGCTTCTAAAATGTGACGACAGAATAAAGCAAGATGGGATATTCAGAGTCACATATCAGGTTTCCGAAACAGAAAAGAGCAAATGCGGTAGAAGTTTTGAAGAAGCTTTTTTATTAGCAAATGCAAACCATTTATCTGTAGCAGAACAAGTTGAAAAATTTGAAGCTTCGAAAGGTATCTTTTCCAACTATACAAAAGAAGAAGACATAAGCGAAAAAGCATTTGAAATTTCCCAAAAGCTTGCCAAGAAGAAAACAGGATTTGCTTTTGATATTATGTTGATGACCGATTGGAGTGTACCTAAGTATATTGCTGATGGCTTAAACTGGCTCAAGGAGGACGTTTAATGTCTCAGCAGACACTTCTTAAAGTTACCGATAGTATTGATCATCAAAAGAGTTTCATTTTAGAAGCTGGTGCAGGATCAGGAAAAACGTGGACATTAATTGAGAGCCTACGACACATCATTAAAACACAATCAGACAAACTCTCAAAAAATGGGCAAAAAGTAGCCTGTATAACTTATACGAATGTAGCTAAAGATGAAATTATAAGCCGCATAGAGCAAAATAGTCTTATCGAAGTTCATACGTTCCATGAATTTCTTTGGTCACAAATAAAAAGATACCAGACAGAATTGAAAGCCGCTCTTTGTTTCCTCAACGATCAAAAACCAGCCAATAAACAAATTACAGATTTATCCGTAGCCCTCAAACCTCAGAAAATAATATATTCCGAATTCGCCTCTAATTGGCTCATTGGAGAAATCTTTCACAATGACGTTTTAAAGCTCGCGGAATATTTATTTAAGACCTATCCAAAATTATGTCGCATAACAGCAGACAGGTTTCCAGTAATTTTTATGGATGAATACCAAGATACAGAAGAACCTGTCCGTGCAGTTCTTTTGGACCACCTTCTCACCTCAGCACCAGATAAAATCACTATTGGTTTTTTTGGTGATGCTATGCAGAAAATATATAATTCAGGCATTGGAGAGCTAGAAGATGAACGTCTTGATAGAATTACAAAGCTTGAAAATTATCGTTGTTCTAAAACTGTTATTTCCTTGTTGAACCACATAAGAACGGATCTTCAACAGTTCCCTGCTGGTGATAATTTAGAAGGGTCAACCAAATTTATACACTCCAATGCATTTGGCAGCGAACGCCCCTCCTATAAATTAATCCTAGAATTTCTACAAAATAACTGCAATTGGCCATCAGAGAACACTGAAACAAAAGTCCTCGTTCTCACTCACAATAAAATTGCCGGGGCTTTAGGGTTTGCACAACTCCTTAGAGCATACACTACCCGATGGGGATCCTCATTTGGGCGAGATAAACTTTACAAAAGGCAAGAGGCTTTCAGTAAATTTATTATTGAAGGAATAGAACAGATTTGTGAATTGTATGAAACAAAACAATACTCACATTTTCTAAAACGAGTTCATGCTGAAACTTTTAAGATTACTCAACATAGTGATAAAGAAAAACTACAAGAAATCATGAGTGAACTTAATTCGCTACGACAATCTGGAACAATTAAAAATGTCATTGAATACGTCTTGGATAACAATTTTTTGTCCAAACCAGATAAAGTAAAATCCTTTGAAGATAGAATTAATCCTTTAGCTGACTTGGGCGTAATGCTTTTTGAACTTACGGATGAAGAGAAAACCAAGGAACAAAGTCGTCTTGATAAAGACAGAACTTTCAATGAGACCTTAATGACCATTCCATATTTAGAAGTTTTAAAACTTAAAGAATATCTTGATGAAAACACCCCTTTTTCAACCAAGCATGGTGTTAAAGGCGAGGAATATGATAATGTGCTTGTCGTTGTCGATGATACCGCGTGGAACCAGTATAAATTTGATAGTGTATTCTCTGCTGATACCACAAAAACACAATATAACCGTAGCAATAATCTACTCTATGTTTGCTGCTCAAGAGCAATTAACAATCTTGCCATCTATTCTATTTCAGATATTTCCGCCCAATCATTAACGACGATACAAGATTGGTTTGGTGATGATAACGTTTTGGATGTAAAACAGATATGAATATAGATAAAATTGACCTCAGTAATTCTGACAATATGTTGATAGAAACGCTAAACATCCATACACTTTCACCTCAATATCCCGAGTGGACAGAAGACAGAGGCGAGGCTGCTTTTCAACTCATTTCATCATTACTTGAAAGAAATGGTATCCCTGATACACGAAAAGCATATTTCGGCGATCCAGAGTACAATACAGGTCGCGGCAATGGTTCTCATTACCAGACTTTTATTAACAACGGTCATACCGATGAAACTATGATGAAACACCCACATTTCTTGAAATTCGTAAGGTATTTCATTTTTGGTGCACGTTTGCCATTGCAACTCAAGAATAATTTCCTTCAAAAGGTCGAAGAGTGCGGCACTTTCACATCAGGTGACGATGAAACCTTACTAAGTTCAGCACGAAGATTTTTCAAGCAATCCAATCTTAACAAAACTGAATATCGCGAAGAAATTTATAAGTTGTTACTCGATTGTGGATTATCGCTAAGTACGGCGCGACATATTCGAAAATATTTGTAAGCTCTATTTGCGTTTTTTCTTTTTGCCTTTAGCTACTAACGGAGCGGTAATTTTTTCGTACTGCGCAAATAGATATTCAATTCTGTGTCGCTCTGTTGGGAACGGTTGTGGGCGATAAGCTTTATCAACAGCCTTATCCAGCACGTAATGAGCCTTTAATAGGGCTGGAGGCATTGTTAAAGGGTCATATAGGTCTGCTAGCGAACAGTCTGAATACTTATCCCGTTCATCTAATATATCCTGTCCTGCTTTTTCAATAGCTTTAACATGCTTCGTACTTGGGTTTTCTGGCCAAGGAAAGTTATTGTAAACTAACTGATTTGAGTATCTGTAATCGCTTTTTAATCTGCCCGCAACAACACGCATCCATTCCATATGCATTAAAGAAGAGATTACACCAAATTCATATGCCGTTCCCCCCGGAATTATTAAAGTGTTTTCATTCGCAATTTCATTTGGTGTTTTTATTGTAGCAGGTAAATACTTCCTTTTTTGCGAAGAAGTCCTAGGTAGAGTTATATAATTTGAATTTGGCTGTCGGATTTCAGCAAAGAAAGCTGCTTGTGCCGCCAGTTTTCTAGTAGCCTCACGACTACTTTTTTCCCTATGGGCTTTAACAGCCTGAACTCTTTTCATAACTTCTGGCATGCCTTTTAGCTCAATAGGACTAGCATCCACTAACCACAGGCACCACCTTTCCTTGGAATTTAACAACTCTTCTGCACCAAAAACTGACTTAATAAACTTTGCTGCTTGAGGTTCTGCTTTCAACAACTCTGCTTTCTGTACAGGTGATAAAAGTAAATTTTTTCCATCATTTGCCATGCTTCCAAAAACTATAGGGTTAACTGCGCATATTGGGTTTCGCCTTTTTACAACAAAATTATCCTGTCCTTCGACGAGATAAGGATTAATGTTTTTTACAACGATTTCTTGAGGGTTGTCTTTAATATCATCATATTCAAAAATTCGCTTACCTTTTATATCAAAACTACCAAATCCAATAATAATGACATGTACATTTGCTTTTCCACGAGCTTCATTTCCCCATGCAAAAGTCTGGTGAGCAAAATGAATTTTAATGTCGTATTCTTCAAAAAGAAGTCGCCACAATATACCTACTTGTTCTCCTTGCGATATAGAGTTTGTGGAGACAAATGCGCAGCAAATATCTGTTCCTTGAAGATATTGAGCTGCTTTTAAATACCAAGCTGACACATAATCAAGTACGCCAGCGCCTTTGACACCTGAAAAGACAGTTTTTATTTGTGTTCTTTGTTTGGGTGATTGATATTTGGACCCCCTAAATGGTGGATTTCCAAGTAAGGTAACTTGATTACTAATAGGTAATATATCGGCCCAGTCGGTTTCCAAGGCATCTGCATGATGGATATGAGGTGCAGAGATCAGAGGAATACGTGCATAATAAATACCAAAAGCTTCGGACAGTTTCATGTTCATCTGGTGGTCAACAAGCCATAGGGCAACTTCAGCTATTCGGGATGGAAATTCTTCGTATTCGATACCGTAAAACTGATCAACATTGATTTTGGACATATGGGAGATATCTAATTCTAGATTATAGGGAGCTGGCCCATATATATCTTTAAGTATTTCAATCTCTAACAATCGCAGCTCACGGTAAGCCATTATCAAGAAATTACCGCAACCACAAGCAGGGTCGAGGAATTTCATTTGCGCCATACGATGCTGTAACGCTTCTAACTTCTTTTTGCTGCCCTTTGCTTTGCTATACTCAACTTTAAGACCTTCCAGGAACAAAGGCTCTATGACCTTCATAATGTTTTGCTCATTGGTATAATGAGCACCAATTCCTCTTCGTTTATCCTTATCCATCACAGATTGAAAAAGAGAACCAAAAATTGCAGGAGAAATATCACTCCAATCGAAATAGCAAGCTTTCAATAATGCTTCACGCATTTCACTATCAAATGAAGCTATCCGCAAGGGTGAGCTAAATAAGTCACCGTTCACATAAGGAAATTGGGCAAGATCCTCATCCAGTGTAGTGGCTCTTTTTGCATTAGGTGTATCCAATACTTGAAAGAGATGTTGTATTTGAGAGCCTAAATCTGAACCATCTTCAGCAGTTCTTTCTTCAATAAAGAATTTCAGAATATCTTTATCAAAAATACCTGTATCATCAGCAAATAGGCAGAAAAGCAACCTAACAAGAAAAAGTTCAAGCTCACTCCCCTCATAACCATTTCCCAAGAGGGTGTCATGTAATTGCCCCATCATCTCTGAGGCCTTGATATTTACAGGGTCTTGGTTTTCAAAAACACGTTTTTTGTAACCTGAGATAAACCCAAATAAATCAATATGTTTATGAAGGTCTGAAAGCGGGAATTTATATTCATCACCTGTTTCTAGGTCGTATAGTTCAAAAGTCTGGAAATCAGATAATAGTAAATTACTTGGTAATTCCTGTTCTTTGAGGTTTGGAAAATAATCAAATGCTTGCTCCTTAGCTTTACTTAAATCTCGCCCCGCACTTTTTTGCTCTACTAGCAGGACTCCTTTCCAAAACAGATCAATAAACCCTTGTTTGTTTCCTAATTTCTTAACAGGGGCTTCAAATGCTGCCACACGCTGACGTTTAATACCAAAAACACGAAAGAAATCATTATAGAAAGACTGGGTTTCGCCTTTTTCATAATTAGCATCTTCATATTCCTTTGAAAATTTTAATGCTCGTTTCCGGATTTCATTTTTACTTAATGGCATTTAAATAGATTCCCCACAAAATAGACAATACTTTCCGCCTTTGGCGAATACAATTTATACTTAACATTATAATAATGTAATTGTAATTATATTACCTTATCATGGAACGAAATAATTTCGCTAGTATTCTATTTGCGTTTCACTCCCACATCCGCCTTACCAACTGTCTTTTTTCAGCTCTTACTGCATTTTGCATGCAACACTATTGTACATAATGTTGCACAGGGTTTTGATATCATTTTTTCCATATAATAAATGATGGCTAATATAGATTAGGGGAAAGTAAACTGAAGTAAAATTACTGAGTCAATTTCCGTTTATATCGTTCCCCCGCAACCACTCAAAAGGCCTCTAAGTCAATGACTTAGAGGCCTTTCTCGTTCTACAGGACAGGATTTAAAATCCAAAAGGTAAGCAATGGGGAAGCAGAGTAAGACTGTATGTCCTGACCTGCACCCTTTAAATTCATCCAGATTTAAGTAGAGTCTGTCATCAGGAGACAGACAATGAAGCAACGTCGATTTAAGGACTGAGCAGGAACGTCGTGCCAGTGGCACGGCGTAAGCCCGCGCAAGCAGATTATCCGGATACTGAAAGAGCAGGAGGCTGGTGTGCGCACGGGGGATATTTGCCGCCGTCACGGGATTGCTGAAAGCACCTTTTACAAATGGAAGGCCAAGTACGGCGGTATGGACGTCTCTGATGCCAAACGTCTCAAGAGCCTTGAGGATGAGAACCGTCGGCTTAAGTCGCTACTTGCCGAGGCCCACCTGGACATATCGATGCTGAAAGATGTGGCCTCAAAAAAGTGGTGACGCCCGCTGGCAAGCGAGATGTGATCGCTCACCTTAAGCAGGTCTTTGAGGTGAGTGAACGGCGGGCGTGCCGGAGTTTAAATATTGACCGTTCCCTGGTTCGCTATCAATCTGTTCGCCCGACGGATGACCATATCCTTCATCGTTCTGGTGACCTTACGCCGGTTTGGGTACCCATATTGCCCGAAAACGCAAGGACAGCGGTGACAATGCCGACTTTGAAACCATTGGCATGGCCTGGGATCGCGGTGATGGCAGTTTTTATGTCAAGCCTTACGGCACCCAGATTATCAAGGGTGGTTTCTATGTGTTTCCCATCAAAGATAATACGCAAGAAACGGATTCTGGAGATGACCAGTGAAACCGGTCACCCCAAAAAGATAAAGTGGCGGCTTTTGAAGCCGTCACTTTACGTTTTTCTGTGATAATCAACACAGGTTTGAGGAAGATATGCCCGATGCTGAAATTGAGCTTGCCCTTAAAGATCAGTTTGGTGCTTTTTTAAACATATTCCATGGAGCAAAATTTTACTTACAAACACTAGTAAGGCGTGCTTTAATATTGCAAAAGAAGAGGGCATAAGGTTGTCAAAAAGCAATTGGAAAGTTTAATGGATGAACAACTTCTTGATGGGCTTTTATGCCTACATAAACATGTCCCTCATCATTTAAAAAGTGGGGCTTCTACTCGTTTTAAAGTTGATAAATCCGCAATATCTTCGAATATTGAAACTTTATACTTCATAGCCATAAATCGGCTTTCTCATTTATCATATGGGTTAGGATGGGGAATGACATTGAAGGAAAGTCAGTTGAGACCGAAGGACTCAAGCATTGAAGAAGTAGGGTTCTACTTTCACAGAATTAGTGAAATGAAAGATAAGGAAGTAGCTCTTAATAACACTTATTTCAGCAATTGGTTGTCCAATCAATTAATTAGGGATCTCAGTGAATTTTTATTATTTCACCTGTTAGAAGTTTATGAAATTTGTCTGACTGTAAAGCTCTCAGAACAAAATCTAACAGAGGCAGGTATTCTTGAAATAAAAGAGAGAACAAAAAGATTTGAGCAGAATAATTTGATGGATAGATTAAAAATTATTCGTAAGGAATTTGGGATACTTATAACGCATAAAAATGAACTAAATAGCATATACAAGCTGAGGAATGTTTTTGCCCATTTTGATGGTGTAATGCAAAAAAAATATTGTGATGGTAAAGGGAAATTCAAAGCCTATTGGCCCGATAATAAATATTTCTTGGTACGGAGAAAAACTGGTCAAAAAGTTCCATATCATAGAGTTAGAAAGCCATACTCTGGAAACGAATATAGTCAGCTTCGTGTTGAATGGTTAAGCAAGGCTCGGACACGTACTTACAAAGCAGAAGAGCAAATTACTTTAACGGAAAGCGATCTGCAGAGTTTGTTGTTTTTTTATATGTATATTTTTAACCAAATACAGAAGGGCATAATAAAATTCATCAAACAAAAGGATATTCCTGTCAGAGAATTTAATGTCTATGGGGGGGAGGTTTCGCTATCACTAGTTGGTGAGGAATTGCAATAAACGAGGTAAAAGATTTTCAAAGATACGAGTGCGTTCTTAATTTCGGTCATATTCAGACAAAACAATATCAAGGCCGTAAGCACCATTTAATGTTAATTGATCAATTCGATCAAGGCAGGCGCTTTGAAGATTAATATCATTTGTATTATTATAGGCACCGAGTAAGAGCTTTGATAAAGTTTCAGCACTCATCGGTGTGCTTGTTCTCATATCACTTAACTCTTTTGCTTTTGATTTCAAGAATGCGTCGGCTGCTGTAAGAAGAAGATGTGCCGGAACTGATGCCGCTTCTTCTAACTGATAAAAAAACATATGATCATCGCTATATGCAGGACTTTCAAGATATTTTATTATCATATCCGTAAAAGCTTCAATATCACCTTCATTAATATTACCCACAAAACCTTCTGCAGATTCTCTGACTTCCTTACTATCGTCATGAAAGAAATGTGAGAGATGTAGCAAGCATTTCTCTCTATATTCTTTTGTTTTGAAGTTTGCGGCACAAACAGTTGCAAGGCCAATTCGATTAAATTTTGATCCCTCCAAATATTGGATCATATCGGCATTATCAATTAACCCATCCAGCCACGCAAACCCGATGAGTATTGTACCTTCCTCAGCAATTGTCTGTTCATCCGATAAGGCCATTTTTTCGATGATAGGACGTACAGCTAACCATTTTTTTTCTATAAACCATTTAAAACAATGTCTGGCACCATTTGTGGTCAGTAATCGTGGTGTACTAGCAACAGCATTTGTAAAATATTTAAAACCGTCATCTAGTTTGTGGTATGATAAATAAGGGCATATATAAATCGCACATGAGCGCACAGCAGCACTTTTATCAGTTAAGCCAGCGCGAATGGCCCGTTTTACTTGTGGGTATTCCTCTGGAAATTCATATAGGAACTGATGAATTGCCTGTGCAGCTTGTCCTCGTACAGTATTTATTCCATTAAAAGAGGGGTCTCCATTATAATAAAACTCATCCTGCGTTTCTTCTTGCCATAGCTCTTGCTCAGGGTCACTGGCATTAATAGCTATCTCGACCAGGATTGATATTGTATCTTTTGATAGTCCTTGGGATGTATATTTCTCAAAGCCACGAATAATGGACTTAAGTGTTTCATCATCTTTGTGTCGATACGCTTTAGCCAAAACTTTATCAATTAATGAATTTTCAAGAGTTTCGGCATCTGAAATTCCATTAATTATAGCCCCCCAATAAGGGGATGGAATCGTTTCATCAAAATGATCTAAAAAAAGTCTGGTAAAACGGGTCGGATTAATTTTTGCTTGTTGTCGTAAACCATTAGAAGCCAATTCGGAAGCTCCACCTGGTAAATGACCATCAATTTTTTTGCGTCGACGATGTGCCCAATCTGGCCATTCTTTTCGCATTGCAGATAACCATTGCTTATCGGACATTTTTTCATGAGAAATTTTAGGTAAAGGAGACCCTACCATTCCTCCCCAGCTCATATTTCTATCCAACGATGGTTCGCGTTGGAACTTACGCTCCCATTCCAGTAGGCGCATTCTAGTTTTATAGGAAAGCGTTGCATCTCTTAGTCCGAACAAAAGCGTATATTGAGTTGCGCCATAAAAAGTGGGGAGTCGTTCTTTGATCCTTTTTATTGCATTGTGGGGGTCTTTTTCTTCTTTAGGGAATATGTTTAGGATTTCTTTTTCTAGTAACCTTAAATCTTTTTCGGAAATATAACTGTAGATTTTCTGAAAGCAATTTGCCCAATAATTTTCAAGAGAATAGAAAAGAGAGTAGTTCTCTGTTTTGTTAAGGGATATCTTAAATAATTCCATGACAAGAGGAACTATATTTTCATTTGGTACTGATTCAGCTGCCATTAATATGATGGCATCACCAGTTCTTGTGTTTGTTGCGATTAATGTCTTGGCAATTTCAAAAGCATCTTTTGGATGGTTCTGAGCTAGGTGACCAAGAGCAAGAGCTAAACCATACTGTAGAATGTTTTCTACATCAGTTACATTTAGATCTTCAAAACCTCTCCATAACCTATATGTACTGTCGTACCACCCCTGATTGGTACCATAAAGTTTGAAAATTTCCATCTGGATAGGTAAAATTGCAATAATATACTTATCGGGGCATGTTTCTGCTATTTGCAATATTCTTTTTCCGGCACCATGCAAACAAGTCCCAAGTTGTTTTTTTAAGACGCCTCGCTCTAGGGCGCTGTTTAAAAAAACACCCATTAAGTTGGCGGCAACTTCGTCGGTTATGACTTTCTTACGGTCCAAGAAAGACCAAAAATCTTCAAGATTTCTACTCTTGCCATGGTCGTGTAGTCCAAGAGTTAGTGTTTTTTCAAGAACAGGGAGAAGTTCTGGCGGACAGCCGTCCCATGCAATTACAGATAATAAATGACCGACATAACTTTCATGCTTAGGGCAATTTTTCAATATCCATAATGCATGCTTTGCGATTATTTCGGGATACTGATTAAATATGCCGCGTAAAATTGAGATGCCCTGATTGAAAATCTCATCATTATCATTAGTTAGTATTTTTCTGAGTTGGCCTTCTTCATCAAGCATTTTTGCCCAGTATATATTCAGCAAAGTAACATTTAGCGCTATTTTGTGCATTATGTGGCTTCTGTCTAGCCAATAAGGGGCGACTATTTCCCAATCTTCAATAGCTGGGTCAGTTAATAAATTCAACGTTTGAAAGGTTGTGGATTTAAGATGTGGGCGAATACCATTATGTTCTAAAATTTCCACTACATCTTTTCGAAATTCTATTAAGTCAGACGAACGTAGATATAATAATATTTGTCGCAACTGTCCCCGTTGGAAAAGATGTTGATCTGTGGATAACAGCCAATCGCTCACTGAATGGTCTGATTTAGCCTGATGACGAGCAAAGGCATAATCGAACATTGTTTCATGAAAAAAAGCTATTTGTTTATTACCGTCTTCAATCAATATTCCGCATGAAATTAAGGCATCGACACTGGTTTCATGATCTTCAAGAAAACGTTTTGAAATAGATAGAGATTGTTTTTTATTCAATATCTCTACAATGACAGATATGGTTCCATTCCAATTTTCTTGTGGAAAGTTGGAAGAATATTCTTTCTTTTTGAAACCCCAATATTTAGATAATAATGAATGTATTGAACTGAAATTTAATTCATCGGGGGATAGCTCGCTGGCAAGTTGGGCAAATATATATAATTGAGATGGGGAACTCAGTATGGTCTTAGTGCGGGATGATAATTTTTGTGGATTAATGCCCAATAATTCTAGGGTATTATTTATTATTTTTTCACTTAATGGTCGACACTTGATGTCAAATGCGTTTTGCTTTCGTACTGTTTCAAATTCATACTTTAGCATTCTAAATCGACTGTCAAATTTAAGATCATGAGTGCGGCATCCAATTACTAAATGCACATTTGGAAGGTTTGAGATTTGCCTTAATAGGGGCGCGAGGTCATTAAATTTCTCCGGGTGTCTGCCGGATACATCACTTACGGCATCTAATTGATCGATGATTACTAAAACTTTATTGTCTTGGGAACATTGCGATAATGCTTGTGGTAGCGGTATTTTCTTCCCATGCTCTTGATAATTTAAAGCAGAATTAATTTGTCCGTCTCGATCAGAGCGGATAATAAGTGTTAACCAACCAGAATCACTTAGTTCTTTTGCTGTTTGAAAAAGAATGCAGGTTTTCCCTTGTCCTGCGCCGCCCTGTAGGAATGTTAATGTTGAACTGGCGGCAGAAACTATATTACTGGTTATTTCTGATGTTTCATCTCTAACCAATATATTGCCACCAATATCAAAACACTGTGAATGTTCATATGAGGTATATGTCTCCCTGCAATAAGCCAGAAATTGATCCGTTGTAACTTGTGGCGCAGGCATGACACGCCTTTTTACAAGTAATTGCCATATGTGGTCTGCCGTTAATATTTGGCCGATGTTCTCGTCTATAATATCTGAAAGTGCATCAAGTGCATTTTGAGGGGAAGTGGAGAATGTTAATCTCGCTACATCCAGATTTGTACGAGTAAGCGTTTCCTCACTCATACCTTCAATATTTGTATTTTGTAGCCACTGAAATGCTTCAGCATCATTCGTGGCACTTACAGTGTCCCGGAATTTTCCAAAGTTCGTAAGAGTTTTTTGGGATGCACCAATTAAAAACTCAGCGACGTTTTGTACAACCTTCACATTGTCACATAGTGAACTGAGATCGCCTGCATGTTCCGTAGTTATAAAAAATACCTTCTCGCCATTTTTGTATTGTTGACTTAATTTTGATAATATTCCACCAACTATATGTGGGGTGTATTTGGCACCAGCATTGGTTCTTTTAACTTGATGCCACTCATAAATTCCGTCACGTTTTAGAGAGAATTCCGCACCATCTACTCCAAAGACCTCCAAATGGATTTCTTCTGCTGTACCGGCGAGGATATGCAGTAATTGGCGGACTGCCCACTTTCGCTCATAACGGTTTCCAACCTTATCAGCGACACCACCAGTGAGTAGTCCTTTTTTGGTTGAGTTCACAAGCCTTTCCCTCCAGTATTGTTGAGTGCGCTCGTACGTTTTCTATTGACTTTATGCTTAATTCCTCGTCAAGGTTATGGGTGCCAAGGATTAAAAACATCAAGTCCGGCATAATCAAAATCAGCAACATTGCGCGTCACTATAGTAAGACGGTGATGGAGAGCCGTTGCGGCTATAAGGCTGTCAATAGCCGGTACGCTGCGCCCGGCTTTGGCAAGAAGATGTCCCCATTCATCGGCAACACCCGCATCAATGGGAAGAATGCGATCCTCAAACCAGACCGGTAGTTCGTGCTCCAGCCAATTCATAATTTTGTCACGGCGCCTTATGTCGCGCAGGGATTCGACGCCTTTCCTGATTTCACCCAAGGTAAGGACGCTTAAATAAAGTCCATTTTGGGCGGTTTCCTCGAACCAACGGATAACATTTTCATCCGGTTTGGGCCGCCGCAGCTCTGAAAGGGCGCATGTATCAATCAGGTAACTCACAGGTCAATCTCACGTGTCAGTGATTTATCACGTTCCAGATTCAGATCCACGCCTTTTAAGGGAGAAGCTTTCAAAAAAGATACCAGCGATGGTTTTTTACCTTTCATTTTTTCAAACTCTTCCCGAGACACAAGAATTGCCGCAGGTTCACCGCGCAGGGTGATTTCCTGGGGACCTTCCGAGCGCGCCCGCTTAACGACCTCGCTAAACCGGGCTTTGGCATCTTGTAATTGCCATTGACGCATAATTTCTCTCCTATCTAGTCAGTCTAGTTATTATAGGGATAAAGTTGATGAAAGTCAAAGATTAAGAATAGAAGTCACATTCATGAAACCGCCTCAGCAATCCTTTCCGAGATTTTCTCCGCCGCCGACTTCACCGGATCGCTGGCCAGATGGGCATAGCGTGCGGTGGTCTGAACCTGAGTGTGGCCGAGCAGCTTCCCGATCATGGGAAGTCCTTCGCCAACCATCAAGCCGCCACTGGCATATGAATGCCGCAAATCATGTATCCTGACATCCTCGATCTTGGCGGCCGTTCTGATCCGCCTCCAGGGATGCTGCAAGTCCGAGAGGTAAGCGCCGAGCTTCTTTCCATAAATAACATAAGGATTATCTTCCATCTTCTCAATTTTCTTCAACCGTTCAATGATTGCTGATCCCACATGAACAACCTTGGCGCCGGACTTGGAGTCCGGTAATCTGAATTCACCCTGTTCAAAATCGATATGCTCCCATTTCAAAGTTTGTATTTCACCTAGACGACAGCCTGTCATCATCAGGAGCCATATAGCATGAACCGCGGACTTTGTTTCGGAACCGCTGGTCTCAGCTTCTCTCAGGGCTTGCCCCAATCTCTTATATTCTTCCAGGGATAAAAACCGTTCCCGCTTCACTTCTTTGTATTTCTTCACATGCAGGCAGGGATTGCTGTGATCAGGACGAATTTCCCAGACTTCAGCCAGATTAAACATCCTGGATAATACCCCCAGGGTGCGATTAGCCTGATAGGGTAGCCACAATGGTTTTTCGCTCGCCTTCTCCTTATCGGCCCCGAGTCATGATCCATTCGTAGTTTTTTGATACCCGAGCCTAAGATTTTATTTTCCCGAACTTTAAGGTGTCTCTTAATGGCGCATAGTGTTTTACGCGATTTCTATAGGTAATACGTCGCCATCCTTACATTTCCGGACAGCACCGAGGGAGGAAACCGTGCAGAAAAATAAAATAAAGTCTTTTTTAAATTCATCAGCCCTATGCGCTCTAATGGCAGGTATTGTCCCTGTTGACGCCGCTATTGCCGCCGATGCAGACATGATCACATTGGAAGAAATTACCGTGACCGCACAAAAAAGATCACAACGTTTGGTCGATGTGCCCATTTCTGTGGCGGCCTTTGGCGATGACGCCATCAAGGCCACGGGGGTTCAGCAACTTTCCGATATTTCAGACCTTATTCCTAACCTGCATATTGATTCAATGCGCTCCCTCAACTCATCCGTCACCATTCGCGGGGTGGGGGCCAGCAGCCGTAACATCGGGTTTGATACCCGGGTCGGGGTCTATCTGGATGGTGTCTATCTGGGCCAGTCTCCTTCGCTCAACCAGGAATTGGTTGATCTGGAACGGGTCGAGGTATTGAGAGGGCCGCAAGGGGCGCTATTTGGCAAGAACACGGTGGCTGGCGCCATCAATCTGATTTCCAAAAAACCCGGGGATGAACTGGAAGGCATGGTCCGTGCGCGGGTGGGGAATTTCAAGGCGACCCAATTCTCCGGCCGGATAAACCTGCCCTTGAGTGAAGGTGTGGCGCTGAAGCTATCCGCCAATAAAGTGGACCGGGACGGCTTTGTGCTGAATTTACTGGACGATATTAAAACAGAAGACCGGGATGCCTTCAGCTACCGGGCGCAATTACGGATTGCCACCACGGAAAATTTTGAAATACTGGCGTCCGTAGATGGGTTGCATGCCGATGAATTCGTCAGTTATGGCGATCCCCTGACAAATTCTTTTGGCAGTGGGCTGGATACCTTCGCCCCAAATGAGCGGGAAACCAATTTCAACCATGTGGGTACCGACAAGCGCGATATTTTCGGGGCATCCCTTGATATGACCTATGGTTTTGGCAACGACTACGCCCTGCGATCCATTACATCCTTCAGAAAAACAGATTTTAACACCCGGTTTGACGTGGATTATGCACCCATTGATTTTATGTATGTGGACTATACGGATAATTACAAGCAGATTACCGAGGAAATACAGCTGATTTCACCGGAAGGTGAGGCGCTGGAATATATTATCGGTCTCTATTTCTTTAAACAGGATGGCAAAACCAACCGTCTGGCCATTGCCGGTGAACAGGGCCCGCTGCTCGGCCTGGCCCCGGGCAGTACTATTTTCAATACCGGTGAGGTTATTTCCAAAAGCTTCGCTGTCTTTTCCAATTTTACCTATGACATCACCGACAGGATCGAGCTTGGCGTTGGTTTCCGCTGGTCATCGGAAAAGAAAGATGTTGACTGGGTCCTTGACGGATCACAATCCGGGCCTTTGAGCATCGCCAGCGGTCACTTTGTCCATGACAGAACCGATAAGGACTTCTCGCCCAGCCTCAGCCTGAATTATGCCATAAATGATGAGATTACTTCTTATATCCGTTATGCCGAAGGGTATAAGAGTGGCGGCTATAACCTGGATTATATTACCTTCGAACCCAATGCGTCCAATACCGAATTTGGCAAGGAAAGCGTGCAGAATTATGAAATCGGCGTCAAAGGCAGCGTGATGGCAAATCGCCTGACATTCGCCCTGTCGGCTTTCCTCACCGATTATAAGGACTATCAGGTTAATCAGCTTCGTGATCTGGGGGAGGGGCGTTCAGCTTTCATCATCTCCAACGCGGCCAAGGTTCGTACAAAAGGCATTGAGCTGGAAACCACCATGCATGTCACGGATGACTTGAAGGTCAGCGCCAGCATGGGTGTTCTGGATGCAAAATTCAGTAATTTCCCGGGCGGTGGCAGAGGCGGCACGGATGTTACAGACAATTACCTGCCCAATGCGGCCAAATTTCAGGCCGCTGTCGCGGTGGACTATTATAGGGAACTAGGCACGACCTCGGACCTGGCGCTCAAAGTTCATCTTGATTACAGCCACAGGTCTGGTACCTTTGCGACGGTTGATAATATCAAGACCTATAGTTTTGGAACGGGAACTGTCCCTTATGGATATGTTCCGGCATATGATGTGGTGAATGCCCGGCTGGCCCTGGTTTCCGAAGAGCAGGGATGGGAGGCTTCCATTTGGGCCAGAAATGTATTAGACAATAATTATCTCATGAGATCGGGTCGTGATTTCTTCAACACTTATCTTGAGACTTTGGGGGCGCCCAGAACCTTTGGCGCCGAGGTGTCTTATTCATTTTAATAACTGGGGGGCTAACATTCTTGACGGCTGTGACCCCCCTCATCTTTTTCAAATAATGCAGGGAGAATTAAAATAATGAATAGACGAAAATTTATGGGAGCAACGGCTTCTTCGGTGGCCCTGATGAGCCTGAGTCCACAGACCGCGCTTGCCGGATCAAAAAAGGCGCGCGACGATTTTGTCAAACTGGATGCCCTGGCGCAGGCCGAACTGATCCGTAAAAAGGAAGTGTCGCCAATGGAACTGGTTGAAGCCGCGATCGCGCGTATCGAAAAAATTAACCCGGAAATCAATGCAATCATTCATAAGTCATTTGATATGGCCCTTGAAAACGCCAAAAATTTCACTGGCGGGGACGGTGTTTTCTCCGGGGTGCCCTATGTCTTTAAAGGCTTGAGCCAATATAAGGGGTTGCCGGCGACAAAATCATCCCGTTTTATGGCCGAAAATATTGCAAAAACGCAAACCGCCTATGAGGACGCTCTGGATAACAGCGGCGCAATCCTTATGGGCATCTCCAATACGCCAGAGTTCGGCCTGCTTCCAACAACAGAATCTACATTGTATGGCGCCGCGAAAAATCCATGGAATTTAACGCGCTCCACCGCAGGGTCGAGCGGGGGCACGGGTGCCGCCGTGGCCGCGGGGCTGGTTCCTATTGGAACCGCAAGCGATGGCGGCGGGTCCATCCGTATGCCGGCGACCCACTGTGGCCTGCTTGGCTTGAAGCCCAGCCGCGGCAGAGGCATCGGCAATGACGGTAAGTTTTTGGCAAATCGTGGCTGCATCAGTCGTAGCGTCAGAGATACCGCAGCTTATATGGCGATCACAGAAACGCCAAGACCCGTGGGCATGCCCAAAATCGGCATGGTCTCCACGCCGCTGAAAAAACGCCTGAAAGTCGCCATGACCACCAAGGGACATTTTAATAATGATCCCCATCCGCATGTGGCTGACGCCACCCGTGCCACGGCGAAACTGATGGAAAGTCTGGGACATGAGGTGGTTGAGAAGCGTTTTGATGTCAATGGCGATGAATTTATGCATCATTTCCTGACACTTTGGTCACTTGGCGCCTATCATATGACAGTTCTTGCCCGCAAGAAATTTGGCAAAGAGCCTGACGAAAGTCTTTTTGAACCCTGGACGTTGGGCCTGGCCAGAATGCACAAGGAGGAACGGGATTATATGTCTGTAGAGGCCGCCTATGGATATTTCCGTGTTGTTCGCCATCAATATATGAGTTTATACATGAAGTCTATATATAAAGAAGTAACCCCCGTGAAGCCCGTCGCCCCGTACCAGGGCGGCAAGATCCGGCTGGCGAAGCGGATCATTCATATGATTGATCAGATTGATCATGCGACCTATGCGGAGGTATTTGTGGGCATGGGCGGGATATTTTTCCGGCGGGACAAGGCGCCCAAGGCCGAGATCATCAATGATTATTCCAGGGATGTCGCCAACCTTTTCCGGATCCTGAACAATCATTATGCCGCCTTCATTGATATGTTCCGCTACCAGCTTACCGGGCGCAATGAGTTTGCCCGTCTTCTGGCGCAAAATCCGGACAGCCTGACCGACCTGCAGCGCGCCGCGCGTTTCCTCTACCTGCAACGCACCACATTCGGCGGCAAGGTATCCGGGCAGACATACGGGGCCTCTGTGGATCGTCCGGCGCGGTTTAATATATCAAAGCTCGAACCCATGCTGCAGGACGTGCACGAACGGCTGACGAACGTTGTGATCGAATGCCTCGACTGGAAAATATTCATTGAAAAATATGACCGCTCTGGCACGCTGTTCTATCTCGACCCGCCTTACTTCAACTGTGAAGATGACTACGGCACCGGCATGTTTTCGCAAGATCAATTTGAACTCATGGCCAAGATCCTGAAGGGCATCAAGGGCAAGTTCATCCTGTCCATCAATGATGTGCCGGAAATCAGACAGCTGTTCGCGGGTTTTGAGCTGCGCGAGGCCGATCTTCATTACAGCCTTGCCGGTAAACATTCTACCGGCACACGGGCCAAAGAACTGATTATTACCAATATGCAGGTGCAGGGTTACAATGACAGAAGATAAAAAAAACCATGATTTCTGGGAACCGCCGAAATCTGCCAAAATAATAATTGTATGCGCAGCCTGTCGGTACGGTGATTTTATTGTCACCGGGGCACGCCACTGGGACAATATCATGATAAATACGGTTAGAAAAATATATGGGAATTCCTCCAAGGAAGTATGTAGCAAAAGTGATCAAGGATTTATTGATCAGTATGGCCGTTTTTATAGCCGTCAGGAGGCCTACCAAATAGTCCAAGAAAACGGTCAGCCATTTAATGCCGCCCGCAATACTATTGTTGGGGAACTATATAGCGAGGGGTTGTATTAATAGTCGTAATAAAACCAAGTTTAAAAGCACTTTAATAATAGACATTACCCGGCCTTTAAAGAGATTTTAAGGGCCGGGTTATAATCGCCCCTAGATATTGAGGGCATATAATGCATAATACGAATAGGTCAAAACTTTAGAAGGGGAAGTAACATGAGAGGGGTCAATCAAGCTATTTTTGCTCTGATTATGGGATATTTTGCAATCATTATATCAGCCCATGCAGAGGGGTGTGATTATGCGAAGATCACGGGCGAAGAGGTTACGTTTAGAACGATTTTTCCTGAGGGTGAAAAGTACGGATATATAATGTGGGGTAAAAAAACCGAACCTGGGCAGGTGCTTGATTATAAACAATATGTCGGGCGGAAGGGTAAGTTGCAGAGTGAAATCATCAAAGGTTCTCTCAGATTTGATGAATATAAAAAAGTCATCCTTGAAAATTGTGAGGTGGTCTATGGTTATCTTGTGAAGGGTGAGCTTGTCGGGAATTCTATTTATTCAATAGATGACGAGCGACGAGCAAAGAAGTTGATAGGTCAAAAGATTTGGATCAACCAGAATGCGGTTTTAAAGTCAATTAAACTGGTAACTCTTGATAGGGCTGTATCCTATCGCTTGTTCCATATAGAGCCATTAACTGTGATGGGGCTGCATTATCCCATGATTGGCCATGCTAGCGGCAGCGGCCCATTTTATTTGAAATTACGCAACTCGGAGAGCAAGGAAGGTTATGTTCCTTTTAACCCTAAATATTTATTTTTTTCATATCCAATTCCCAAAGACACTTCTCCGGAACTCGTTAAAGTGATCCGCCAACAACAGATTGTGCTTGGCATGACCGCTGCACAAATCGCCTTGTCATGGGGCACACCCGAAAGAGTGAATAAATCGGTCGGTTCTTGGGGCGTGCGCGAGCAGTGGGTGTATGATAATCAATATGTCTATATCACGAATGGTGAGGTAACCAGTTATCAAACCCAAAAGTGATTATGCACTATAACTATCCTGTGCCAAATTAGATTAAAAACTGTCCCAAACCAAACGGCGCGCTACAATATATTAAACCTTGCGAACAATGCCTACTCGTTATTTCAGGATCAGCCTCCGCAAGCTCAGTCAATGATGCTCAATTTGCTTTACTCGAACTGCTCATGGAAACATGGGAAATTAAGCACGAAATTTAGGCAACCATTTGATTTATTGGCAGAAACAGTAGCCAATGATATGCAAAATAAAAAGGCCGGAATTCGCGTTTCCGACCGTTTTGAAAATTGGCTCCCCGAGCAGGACTCGAACCTGCGACAAATAGATTAACAGTCTACTGCTCTACCAACTGAGCTATCGGGGATCAGCGCCACGAACGCGGGTCTCAAGTCGACCCGACGAGGCATCTTATACAATCAGTTTTTTATCCTGCCAACCGAAAAATTAAAAAAAAATGACATTCGGCGACAGTCCCCGGTTTCCCCGCCGGAAAAACACCGGCAACGGCCCTTTCGGGGGCTGGATCGGCGGCGGAAAACCGGCCGGGAGTCGTCGGTGAATGGTCCTTGCCCGGACCGCCTTCGTCATCCGGAAGGGA
>Ga0209475_10001745_pt1 | contig 25310 bp, 29 predicted proteins | sample tdDd471_FD_187128 | JGI IMG/M metagenome (GOLD analysis project Ga0209475, IMG submission 187128) | Marine sediment microbial communities from the Atlantic coast under amendment with organic carbon and nitrate - tdDd47.1 (SPAdes)... | ecosystem: Environmental > Aquatic > Marine > Coastal >... | reverse complement strand
CGTCCGGAGATCTCGGTGCTGCTGTCCTACGCCAAGATGGCGCTGAAGACCGAACTGCTGGAAAGCGACCTGCCGGAAGAGCCGTCGCTGGAGGCTGATCTGGTCACCTATTTTCCCGACGACCTGCAGCAGAAATACGTGGCGGAGATCAAGGCGCATCGGCTGCGGCGGGAGATCATTGCGACCCAGGTGGCGAACTTCATGGTCAACCGCGCGGGACCGGCCTTTGCCCGGCTGGCGCAGGATGACCTGGGGGTCAGCGCCGCCGACGTCGCCCGGGTCACCATGGCGGTGCGCGACATCTTCGACCTGCAACCGCTGTGGGATGCCATCGACGCGCTGGACAATGTGGTGCCTGCCGCCGTGCAGACACGGATGCTGAACACGGTGCAGGGTCTGATGGAACGGGCGGGGCAGTGGTTCCTGCACAATGCCGTGCGTCCCATCGACAGCGCGCGGATGGCGCAGCGGTTCCGCCCGGCCATCGACCAGGTGAAGGGCAGCCTTGCCGAGCAGCTCGGTCCGATGGAACGCGCCGACTGGGAGCGCGTGCGGGAAAGCCTGCTGGCCGACGGCGTGCCCGGTGACCTGGCCGGTCAGGTCGCGGCCCTGGCGCCGCTGGCCACCACGCTGGACATTGTCGATGCGGCAGAAAGCGTCGGTCAGGAAATGCGCACGGTTGCCGCCGCCTACTTCGCGCTCGGCGGACGTCTCGGCCTCGACTGGCTGCGGGCGCAGGCGAACGGTCTCAACGTGGAAAGCGCCTGGGACCGGCAGGCCGTCGCGATGCTGGTGGATGACAGCTATACGCAGCAGCGCAGGCTGGTTGTGCAGGCCTTCGCGACCGGTCAGGATGACCCGCTGGCGGGCTTCGAGTCGGAGTGCGCATCGGGGCTGCAACGGGTTGATCAGGTGTTGAACGAGCTCAGGGCATCCGGCGGCGTGGATATCGCGCGGCTGGTATTGGCAAACCGCCAGATTGCCCGGCTGCTGACCTGACCGGAGCTGATGATCAGGGGAGATCGCGACAGATGACAATCAGGATGTTCGACCTTTGCGGGGCGGAGCCGGAGCGGCGTTTCAGCCCGTTCTGCTGGCGCTCCAGACTGGCGCTGGCGCACAAGGGGCTGGCGGTCGAGGCCGTTGCCTGGAAGTTCACCGACCGCGAAGCCATCGAGTCGCTGGGCGCGAAGACCGTGCCGACGATCGTCGATGGCGAGAAGGTGGTGACCGACTCCTGGGCCATCGCCGAGTATCTGGATGACACCTATCCGGACAGGCCGATCCTGTTCCCGAACGGACGGGCGGAGGCGCGGTTCGTCAAGTCCTGGACGGAGGCCGTGCTGACCGGCGGCGTGGCGCAGCTTGTGCTGCACGACATCTACGAACACCTCGACCCGGTTGATCAGCCCTATTTCCGCGAAAGCCGGGAGAAGCGTTTCGGCAAGACGCTGGAAGAGGTGCAGGCCGGACGCGAGGAACGGGTGAAGGGCTTCCGCCAGGCGCTGATGCCGCTGCGCCTGACCTTGCGCAGCCAGCCCTGGGTCGCCGGCGAAGCACCGGGCTTTGCCGACCACATGTGCGCCGGTCCGTTCCTCTGGGCCCGGGCGATCTCGCCCTTCCGGCTGCTGGAGGAGGATGACCCGGTTGCCGAATGGCTGGGCCGGGTGCTTGACGCCTACGATGGTGTGGCACGTTCCGCCCCCGGTTACGATTGAGACAAAGGGAAGACAAGCAGATGACTGACGACGCAACACTCTATGCCGGTGGACTGGTGTTTGACGGGCTGAACACCCCGACCGAGGGCCAGGCGGTGCTGGTGGAGAATGGCCGCATCACGAAGGTCGCGCCCGCCGATTCCTTCGAGGGCTTTGCCGGGCAGACTGTCGACACGACCGGGGCCACCCTGATGCCCGGTCTGATCGACTGCCACGTCCACATCTGCCACGGGGCAGAGGCCAATCCGGCGGAAGGCGTGGATCGCCTGACCGCCTCCGGTGTCGGTCTGCGCGCGCTGGAGCACGCGAAGCGTACTCTGGAGGGCGGGATCGTCGCCGTGCGCGACTGCGGCGGTAAGGACTACATCGACCTGGACGTGCGCGATGCGCTGAATGCCGGTCGCTTCCCCGGTCCGGTGATGCGGGCATCGGGGCGGATGATCTGCATGACCGGCGGGCACGGCAACCGCTGGGGCCTGGTAGCTGACGGCGTCGAGGACGTGATCAAGGCTGTCCGCACCAATGTCCACAAGGGCGTCGACGTCATCAAGATCATGGCCACGGGCGGTGTCATGACGCCCGGCGTGAACCCGGAGGATGCGCATTACACCGCCGAGGAAATGAAGGCGGGCATCTCGGAGGCCCGCCGGTTCCACAAGCGCACCGCCAGCCACGCGCAGGGCGCGGAGGGAATCCTCAACGCCGTGCGGGGCGGCATCCATTCCATCGAGCATGGCATCTTCATGAACGAGGAATGCATCGCCGCGATGATCGATGGCGGTGTCTTCCTGGTGCCGACGCTGGCGGCAGTGAAGAACATCCTGCTGAACCGCGACAAGGGCATCCCGGCGTGGGCCGTGGAGAAGTCGGAGCGCGTCTACGACATCCATCTGCAGGCCTTCAAGGACTACATCGCCGCCGGGGGCCGCGTGGCAATGGGCACCGATGCCGGAACACCGTTCAACATCCATGGTGCCAATGCCTGGGAACTGGCCTTCATGGCCGAAGCCGGAATGCCTGCGCTGGATGCCCTGATCGCGGGCACGTCCAATGCGGCGGAACTGGTGGAACCCGGAGACCGGGGCGTGATCCGCGACGGTGCCGTGGCGGACTTCCTGCTGGTGCCCGGCAATCCGGTGGAGGACATCACCGCCGCCGCCGACCGCACGCGCCATCTGGCAGTGATCAAGGATGGCCGCACGGTTTCCGGCAGCACCGCCGACAGCCCCGCCGCGCGGATGCAGGCCGCCGCCATCTGAGGCTTCGGCAATGCAACTGGCTGAGGCTGTCGAGAGCTATCTGAGCCGCCGGATCGAAGGGTTCCGGCGGCTGATCTCCTGTGACCGCCTCTCCGGCGGTGCCAGTCAGGAAACCCATCGCGTCGAGATCGAGACCGATCAGGGCATCCGCCTGCTGGCGTTCCGCCGTGCACCGGGCGGCGGTGATCCCGGCGTGGATCGCACCGGTCCCGGCCTGGACGTCGAGGCCGCCCTGATGCAGCTTGCCCGGCAGGCCGGCGTGCCGGAGCCGGAGGTAGTTGCGGTCCTTGATGGCACCGAGGGGATGGGTCCCGGATTCTTCATGGACTGGCTGGAGGGGGAGGCCCTGGGCGCGCGCATCGCCCGGTCCGACGCCTTCGCAAGCACCCGCCCGATCCTGGCCCGCCAGTGCGGCGAGATCCTGGCCCGCATCCACGCCCTTGATGTGACGGCAGCAGGCATCGCCGACCGGCTGGAGCGCTGGACGCCGGAATCCTACATCCGCGAGCTCTGGCAGGACTACCGGTCCTTCGGCACCCCGCAGCCTATGATCGACTACACCGCGCGCTGGATGCTGGAGAACCTGCCCGACACAGACCGGGTGACACTGGTCCACAACGACTTCCGGAATGGCAACCTGATGATCCGGCCAGAAACCGGGGTCGTCGCGGTGCTGGACTGGGAAGTGGCAACCCTGGGCGACCCGATGCGGGATCTCGGCTGGATCTGCACCAATTCCTGGCGCTTCGGCGTCTCGCACCTGCCGGTCGGCGGTTTCGGCACCTACGACGATCTGTTCGCGGGCTACGAGGCTGTTTCAGGGCAGCCGGTCAACCGTGACCACGTGCATTTCTGGGAGGTCTTCGGCTCCTTCTGGTGGGCGGTCGGCTGCCTGCGCATGGCGGACCGCTGGCGCAACGGGCCGGACAGGACGGTGGAACGCCCCGGCATCGCCCGGCGCACCTCCGAATGCCAGATCGATTGCGTCAATCTCATCATACCCGGCCCGCCCGGCGCGGTTGTCGAGGCCGATGGTGGTGATGACATCAACATGCCGCGCACCGATGAACTGACCACCAGCGTGCGCGATTTCCTGCGCGCCGACGTGATGGATGCGACGGAGGGGAGGACAAGTTTCCTCGCCCGCGTCGCCGCCAACTCGCTGGACATCGTGCTGCGCGACGCGGCACTGGGGCCGGAGAGCCGACGGCTGGAACATGAAGGTCTGAAACGGGTTCTTGAACGGGATGGGGCGCGCGCCGAACTGCTGCAGGTGCTGGTGGGTGGTTTGCGCGATGGCTCCATCGCCCTCGACCATCCGGGGCTTGCCATGCATCTGCGCGAATGCGTCATTCGCCAGGTCGCCATCGACCAGCCCGTGTACTCGGGCTACAAGAACGCCATGGAATTCAGCGCATCATAGGGGAGGATCAGATGGGAATGCTGGACGGAAAGGTTGCACTGGTAACGGGCTCCGGTCGGGGCATCGGGCGTGAAGTTGCACTGCAGCTCGCGGGCTTCGGCGCGGCTGTGGTGGTCAACGATCTGGACGAGGCACCGGCCAACGAGGTCGTGGCGGAGATCAAGGCCGCCGGTGGACAGGCCATTGCCTGCGCCGGAAGCGTGACGGAGGACGGCTTCGCCGACCGCTTCGTCAATACGGCCATCGAGACCTATGGCAACCTGCACATCATCGTCAACAATGCGGGCTACACTTGGGACGCGGTGATCCAGAAGATGAGCGACGACCAGTTCGACGCCATGATCGACGTCCATCTGAAAGCCCCGTGGCGCATCCTGAAGGCCGCATCCGAATTCATCCGGGTGAAGTCGAAGGAAGAGGTCGAGAAGCAGGGCGAGGCGGTGATCCGCAAGGTCGTCAATATCTCCTCCGTCTCCGGCACCCGCGGCAATGCCGGGCAGACCAACTATTCCGCCGGCAAGGCCGGTATCGTCGGTCTGACCAAGACACTGGCGAAGGAATGGGGCCGCTATCAGGTCAACGTCAATGCCGTGGCCTTCGGCCTGATCGAGACCCGCCTGACCGAGGCCACCGACGAGAAGAAGATGATCGAGGTGGAAGGCAACAAGGTCCCCATCGGCGTGCCGGTGCAGAACATCGAAGCCGCCAACCGCATGATCCCGATGGGCCGTGGTGGCAAGCCGTCAGAGGCTGCGGGTGCGGTGGTCATGCTCTGCCTGCCGCTTTCGAACTACGTCAGCGGCCAGATGCTGGAAGTCACCGGCGGCAACTGATCCGCGGCGATCTGTTCAGGACATCAAGGGGGCGGGCGAACCGGAAGGTTCCCCGCCCCTTCTGCATCCAATCCCCGATGCGGATCCTGGGGGACCGGCGCAGAGCAGGCACCCTGACTTCGACAGAATCAGTATCTGCGCAGGAAATTTCGGAACAGCAGCCGGGAGATGCGGTTGAAATTGTCCGGATCGAGCCGCGGACTGGAAAGATCGTGTCCCGCGCGGCGGATGCGGTTCAGGTACATCTCCGCCAGGGTGCAGTGGAGCAGCACGGGCCGCGCCACACCCCGCACACGGACACCCCGTGCCGCCTGCCGCGCGGCAGCAAGTGAGTCGGCGGCCTTATCGGCAAGCGCGCTCACCGCCTCGCGCATCCGCTCAGGGTCGCGCCGGGACGCACTGTCCGTCGCGCCGACACCCGCCAGCACGTCCTGCGGGATCAGCATCCGCCCGACCGTCCCGGCGAAGGGTATGGCCCGGATCAGACCGGTGATGGCATAGGCGGTCCCGACATGGCGGGCGACAGGTTCGATCCCCTTGCCAGCGGTCCCGGTGGCATGCAGTCCCAGTTCCAGCAGGGTGCCGCCGGTCGCGGCAGCATAGTCGCGGAAGCTGTCGAGGGTCGGGAAGGCACTGTCCTCCAGATCCAGTTCCCGTGCGGCCAGGATTGCGTCCAGTCGCGTCCTGACCTCCGCCGGAAAACCATCCCCGAGCCAGTCGTTCAGCGCCACGCAGACCGGATGGTTGCGCACCTTGCCCGCCGCCATCTCGTCCAGCGCCTCCCGCCACCATTGCAGCCGGATCTGACCCAGCATCGGCTCGGAAACCCGCTCCCGCGTACGTGCCACTTCCAGGTTGAAAGCGTAGAGGGCCAGCAGTCGCTTGCGCGGTGCCGGGGCGGCGAACATGGCGGTATAGAACCGGTCCGCATCACCGGTCCGCAGGTCTGCCGCAAGCGGGTCGAGGCCGTGCGGACCGGTGGCAGCACCATTGGTTCCGTCGTCAGTCATTCCACCGCGATCAGGGCGGCGGCGACCCTGCGATCCTCCGACAGCAGCACGTTGTAGGTCCGGCAGGCGGCGCCCGTATCCATCAGGTCGGCAACAATGCCGTGATCCTTCAGCATCGCGCGCAGGTCATGTTTCAGGAAGGCGATGGAGGCTCCGCAGCCGAGCAGCAGCACCTCGACCTCCGCCGCGCGATCCAGAACCGGCTGGAAGTGATCGGCGGTCAGATCACTCATGGCGGAAATCGACCACGACAGGGTTTCGGTCGGGAACACCAGCACCGAGCCTTCACGCCGCTGGTGACTGATCCGGAAACCACCGCCGCCATAGCCGTCGATGACCTGGCGACCGGCGGGTATGGCCGGGGTGATGTCCATTGTCAGGCAGTCGCCTTGTCGCCCTGTTCGTCCTCCGCGTCCCGCGTGCCACGCTTCAGGCCAAGCACCATCAGAACCGGCGCCGCCACGAAGATGGAGGAATAGGTACCGATCACCACACCCCAGATCATCGCGAAGGCGAAGCCGCGAATGACCTCACCACCGAAGATGAACAGGGCCACCAGCGCCAGCAGGGTGGTGACGGAGGTCATCACGGTGCGCGAGAGCGTGTCGTTGATGGAGACGTTCAGCAGGTCCGGCAGGGGCATCTGCTTGTACTTCCGCAGATTCTCCCGAATGCGGTCATAGACCACCACGGTGTCGTTGATCGAATAGCCGACGATGGTCAGGATCGCCGCGACGGAAGCCAGATTGAACTCGATCCCCGTCACCGCGAACATGCCGAGCGTGATCACCACGTCATGCACCAGTGCGATGACGGCACCGACGGAGAAGTGCCACTCGAACCGCAGCCAGATGTAGATCAGCATGATGACGACGGAGGTCAGGACGGCAATTGTCGCCGCCTCCACCAGTTCGCCAGAGACGGTCGGCCCGACGAACTCGACACGGCGGTAGCTGATGCCCGGAAATTCCGGGTCCAGCGCCGACTTGACGGTATTGACCGCTGTCTGCTGTGCCTCCGCACCACCCGGCTGGCGTTCGACGCGGATCAGCACGTCGTCGGGCGCGCCGAATTCCTGCAGCGCCACCTGCCCCAGGCCAAGTCCACTCATCAGGCTGCGCATGGCGGCCAGATCGGCCGGCCCCTCGGTCTTGACCTCGACCAGGATGCCGCCTTCGAAGTCGATGCCCCGGTTCAGCCCCTCACCGAAGTACATGACGATGGACCCGAGGATCAGCAGCACGGAAAGCACGAAGGCGATCTTGCGGCGTTCCATGAAACGCAGGCTGGTCTTCTCGGGAACGAGTTTCAGACGAAACATGGGCGTATCCTCCTCAGACCGTCAGCACGTTGGGACGCTTCCGGCGGAGCCAGAGCGCAACAATCATCCGGCTGAGCAGGATGGCGGTGAACATGGAACAGACAATGCCGAGGAACAGCGTCACCGCGAAGCCGCGCACCGGGCCGGAACCCATGGCAAACAGCACGGCGGCGGCGAAACCGGTGGTGACATTGGCATCGACGATGGTGGTCAGCGCGCGGCGGTAACCGGCCTCCACCGCATTGAAGGGCGAACGGCCATTGGCCAGTTCCTCCCGGATGCGTTCGAAAATCAGCACGTTTGCATCGACCGCCATGCCGATGGTCAGCACGATACCGGCGATGCCCGGCAGGGTCAGCGTCGCCTGCAGCGCGGACAGCGCCCCGATGATCAGCACCAGATTGGTCACCAGCGCCGTGTTCGCCGCGATGCCGAACACGGGGCCATAGGCCAGGAACATGAAGAACACGACCGCCGCGAAACCGATGACGGCAGCCAGTTCGCCCGCCGCAATGGAGTCGGCACCAAGGTCAGGGCCGACCGTGCGTTCCTCGAGAATCGTGAGCGGCGCGGGCAAGGCACCGGCACGCAGCAGGACGGCCAGGTCGTTGGCCTCCTGAACCGAGAAGCCACCGGTGATGATGCCGGAACCCTGAAGGATGGCGCTTTCGATCCGCGGCGCGGAAATCACCTTGTCATCCAGCACGATGGCGAACGGGCGCCCGACGTTCTGGCTGGTGATCTGGCCGAACTTGCGGGCACCGACCGCATCGAAGCGGAAGGACACCACCGGACGACCGTCCTGATAGTTCGGTTGCGCATCCACCAGATGTTCGCCCGAGACCTCGACCTTCTTGCGCACGGCCCAGGGGATACGGGCCTCGCCCTCTTCCTCATAGAGCACCATGGTGCCGGGCGGCAGCCGGGCGGCGTTCGGATCAGCACTCAGATCAACCAGATGGAAGGTCATCTTGGCCGTACGACCAAGCAGTCGCTTGACGCGGTCGGGGTCATCGATACCAGGCAACTGGATCAGGATGCGATCGTCGCCCTGGCGCTGGATCGTCGGTTCATTGACACCGGTCTCGTCGACACGACGACGCACGATCTCAATGGACTGCTGCACCGCCGATGACAGGCGACCGTTGATCCCCGCCTCTGTCAGCGTCGCGATGAAGCGGTTGCCGTCCGTGGTGATCTGCAGGTCCGGCCCGCCGGCACCGACGGAGATGCCACCACCGATCTGGGTCACCAGACCGCGCAGGACCTCCCGCACTTCCTCCATGCGATCCGTGTCACGCACCTCGAAGGATACGGACAGGTCACCGACCCGGAAGCCGGACCGGCGGATACGCGGGCGAATCTCGCCCAGGTCGTTGCGCATGGTCTCCGCCAGATCCGTCAGTCGGTCCCGCAGCACGGCCTCCCGGTCGATCTGCAGCAGCAGATGCGAACCGCCCTGCAGATCAAGGCCGAGATTGATCGACTGGTTCGGCAGCCAGTCGGGAATAGACTGCCGCGTCTCCGACGTCAGAAAGTTCGGCACCGTGAAGACGAGACCGATCAGGCAGACGGCAGTGATGACCGCAATCTTCCACTTGGCGAAATAGAGCATGAGCTTGATCGGCTGCCTTTACGTCACGATGCGGGAAACGCGAATGGTCGTGTCAGCTTACTTCCTGAAGCCGAGCTTGCCGAGCAGTCCGCCCTTGTCCTCGTTCGCTGCGGCTGCCGGCCTGGCATCGCCGCCAGCGGGCTGCGACTTGGTGCGAACCTCGGTCAGCGTGCCCTTGACGACATCGATGCGGACATTCTCCGAGATCTCGACCTGGATCGTCGCCTCGTCCTTGACCTTGGTGACGCGGCCGATGATGCCACCACCGGTGACGACCGTGTCGCCACGGCGCACGTTCTCCACCATGGAGCGATGCTCCTTCATCTTCTTCTGCTGCGGACGGATCAGCAGGAAATAGAAGACACCGAAGATGAGGACGAGGGGCAGGATGGCGGAGAAAATATCGCCACCGCCTCCGGCGGCCTGCGCGTAGGCCGGGGAAATCAGCATTTGGTCGCTCCATGCACGGAGATCAGGTGACCCGCACCAGGCGGGCTTGATGAAAGTGCCGGGAATATAACCGTCGCGCCCCCGATTTCAACCAAAGCTGCAGTAACGTGACTGCGACGCTATAAGCAGCGGATGATTGAATCGATCCACGACCGCACCGCGTTCATCCGCGCCAACACCGCACTGCTGCCCTCCCCGCTGGTGCCGGAGGTGCGGCTGCATCTGGCGACGGAAGCCGTGCCGCTGTGGCAACTGACCGAAGAAGCCTTGCAGGAGAAGGGGTTGCCGCCGCCGTTCTGGGCCTTTGCCTGGGCCGGGGGGCAGGCGCTGGCACGCTACATCCTGGACAATCCGGAGGTGGTGCACGGCAAGCGGGTCGTGGATTTCGCCGCCGGATCGGGTCTGGTGGCCGTCGCTGCGGCAATTGCCGGCGCGCGATCCGTACTGGCCGTGGACGTCGATCCCTTCAGCGTTGCCGCGACGGAACTGAATGCCGCAGCCAACAATGTCGTCGTGACAGCGCGCGGCGATGACATGGTCGGACAGATCCTGCCGGACACGGATGTTCTGCTGGCAGGCGATATCTGTTACGAACAACCGCTCGCCGGACGGGTCGAACACTGGTTCCGTACCCTGGTCGCCGCCGGGACGCCCGTCATCATGGGGGATCCCGGACGGACCTACCGCCCGAGCGGCGGCATGCGGCGGCTGGCACACTATGCGGTGCCGACGACGCGGGAGCTGGAGGACAACGACATCCGCTCCACCGATGTCTGGCTGTTCGAGGCGGATCAGCAGGCGTCGGCAGCAGTGGAAGCAGCTACGGAGGCTGATGCATGAGCATCATCGCCGATGCGCGGGGCGACAACTGGGTTGATCGCCATGCGCCGGAATTCCTGAAACCCTGGTTCAAGCTGGCCCGGTTCGACCGGCCGGTCGGCACCTGGCTGCTGCTCTGGCCTTGCTGGTGGTCGATCATCCTTGCCCGCCCGGTCCTCGATCTGGAGACGCTGCGCCTGTTCGTGCTGTTCGGGCTGGGGGCGTTGATCATGCGCGGTGCGGGCTGCACGGTGAACGACATCGCCGACCGCAACTTCGACGGCAAGGTCGAACGCACGCGGCTGCGCCCGATTCCATCAGGTCAGGTCACAGCGAAGCAGGCCACGCTCTGGGCCGCCTTCCTCGCCCTGCTGGGCCTCTCGATCCTGTTGCAGCTCGGGCAGACGGCCATCTGGCTCGGCGTCTTCTCCCTGTTCCTGGTGGTGGTCTATCCCTTCACCAAGCGGGTCACCTGGTGGCCGCAGGCCTGGCTCGGCCTGACCTTCAACTGGGGGGCCGTGATGGGCTACGCCGCAGCGGCGGGCACTGTCGAACTGCCCGCCCTGTTGCTCTATGCCGGTGGCTTCTTCTGGACCATGGGCTACGACACCATCTATGCGCACCAGGACAAGGAAGACGACGCGCTGATCGGCGTCAAATCCTCCGCCCGGAAGCTGGGTCGCCGTACCCGCCCGGCACTCTGGATCTTCTACGGTCTCACCATCGTGCTCTGGGCGCTGGCGGCGCGGGAGGCCGGTTTCAGCCACTGGTTCCTGCTCGGCTTCGCCGCCGTCGTGGCCCACTTCGTCTGGCAGGTCGTGCGCGTGGACATCGACAACAGCCGCGACTGCCTGGCCAAGTTCAAGTCCAACATCGGCATGGGCTTCATCATGCTCGCCGCCCTGCTGATGGGCGGGCTGGCCTGAGCGGCGCATCTGACGGCGCATTCAGCAACGCGACTCAAGGTTGTCTTTGGATATCTTGTTCTCTCCATGGAATTCCTTCCCCTATATGGAGAATGGGAACATCCCGGACTCACAAAGCGGTATTCGCTTGTCGCGCGACATGCGATGAATTACATACATGAAGAGTATTGGATGATTGAAAGTTTCCGACACAAGCGACTGAAGAATCTCTACGAACGGGGCGAGCGTCGAGGCCTGCCTACAGAGAACATTGAACGGCTGGAGCGGGTCATTGCTGCCCTGGATGGAGCCCGGACACTGGACGACCTGACAAACCCCTCGTTCCGGCTGCATCCCCTGACTGGAGATCTTGCGGGACAATGGTCGATCCGGGTCAACAGGAACTGGCGGATCGTGTTCCGGTTCGAAGATGGCAAGGCGACCGAGGTCGATCTGCTGGACTATCACTGAGGAAAGGAGCCATGCCGATGCATTCCCCTCCACATCCCGGCGGCCTGATAAGGGATGACCTGGAAGCCCTTGAGGTCACTGTTGCCGAAGGTGCAAAGGCCCTGGGTGTGACGCGGTCCCAGCTCTATCGCGTTATCCGTGGTGAAAGCGCAATCTCACCGGAAATGGCCGTGCGGCTGGAGGCGGTGCTTGGCTCAACCGCAGACCAGTGGCTGAGGCTGCAGAACGCCCATGACCTGGCGCGGTTGCGCAACGGCGACCGAGATCCCGCCAGAGGGCTAGAACGGCTGCAGGTCGCGGCGGAGTAGCGCGTTTCAGGACTTTCCGCCCACGAACTGCGCTGATAGGTTCCGCCCTGCGTGGTCCCGTAGCTCAGCAGGATAGAGCAACTGATTCCTAATCAGTAGGTCACAGGTTCGAATCCTGTCGGGATCACCAATCATTCTTGCCCGTAACAGGAACCGGATGAGCCACCATGACCAGTGACGCCGATATCTCCGATGCCCAGACTGCCGGACTGCTGCTTGCCGTAGCGGCCCTGATTGGCAGTCTGCGGGCCAAGGGCACGCTGAGCGAGGCGGAGATCGATGGCGCGCTGGGGGGGCTGGCGGGGGATATCGGGGGGTCGAAGCTGGCAACAGCCATGCCGGATGATCCACTGATTGCCGCGACGCTGGCACCGATCGAGCGGCTGCGGCGGATGAACGCGATCTTCGATCCGGCGAGCGGGACGTTCCCGGACTGGATCGGCAAGGCGGATACACAAGGGGAGAACGAAGCATGAGTGTCGTCGAGACAGAGATTGACGGACGCGGTGTAGCGACGGTCTGGCTGAACCGGCCGGAGCGCAACAATGCCTACAATGGCGAGATGATCAGCGCCCTGCTGGAGACCTTCGGCAGGCTGGCGGCGGACGACGCCTGCCGCGTGGTGGTGATCCGGGGTCGCGGCAAGCATTTCCAGGCGGGCGCCGACCTGTCCTGGATCCGGGAGGTGCGGGTGAAGGACTGGAACGCCAACGCGGAGGTGTCGCGCAACACGACCCACGCGGTGCAGGGCCTGACCACCTTCCCGAAGCCCACCATCGCCCTGATCCACGGCGGCTGCTTCGGCGGCGGCGCGGGGGTGGCAGCGGCCTGCGACATCATCGTGGCGGCGCGGGACGCCATCTTCTCGATCACGGAAGCACGCTGGGGGCTGATGGCCGCACCGATCTTCCCGCAGCTGATCTCCCGCATGGGCCCGGGACGGACGCGGCGCTATTCGCTGACCTGCGAGCGGTTCAATGGCGAGCGCGCCATGGACATCGGGCTGGTGGACGAGGTCTGTGATGCCGCCGATCTGGACGCGACGGCGGCCCCGATCATCGACGCCCTGCTGCACTGCCCGCCGGAAGCCCTGGCGCAGTCCAAGGAATCGATCCTGAAGTATTCGGCGCTGTATTTCTCGGCGCTGGAGATGGAAGAGATGGTCCGTCCCCACGCCGCCAAGCGTCTGACGCCGGAAGCGGATGAAGGCCTGGCCAGCTTCCTGGAGAAGCGGGAGCCCAACTGGTATCCGGCGGAAGGCAAAGGCTGATCATGCGTTCCGCCCGCTCCCTGCTGCTCTGGTTCATAGCGGGCTGCATCGGTGTGCTGGCGGGGCATCAGATCGTGCTGATGCTGCTCCATGACGCAGGCATCGCCAGCTTCGCCCCCTTCCCCATGCAGCCGGTGGAGCCGTTCGGCGTGCCGCAGCTTGTCTCCATCACCTTCTGGGGTGGTGTCTGGGGCATCGTGCTGGGCCTGATCGCGCCCTGGTTCGGACGCGGCCTGAAGTACTGGATCCTGGTCGCCATCTTCGGCGCCGTGGCCCCCACCCTGATCGCCGTCGCCGTGGTCTTTCCGATGAAGGGCATCGAGCCATCGGGCGATCCGGTCATGGGCCTGATCACGGGCCTGTCGGTCAATGCCGCCTGGGGCGTGGTGACAGCGGCGGCACGGAAGGCGTTCCGATAGGGATCCGTCGCCCGATGCCGCGAGAAACTCGCTGAGCGGCGGCGCGTCGAGAACCCTACTTCGACAGTTCCTTCATGCCCTTTTCCAGGCCTTCCAGCGTCAGCGGGAACATCCGGTTGCCCATCAGTTCCTGGATCAGCTTGATCGAGGGCGTGTAGTCCCAGTATTTCTCCGGTACCGGGTTCAGCCAGATGGCGCGCTGATAGATGTCGAGGAAACGCTTCATCCAGACCTCGCCGGATTCCTCGTTCCAGTGCTCGACGGAGCCGCCGGGATAGACGATCTCGTAGGGGCTCATGGTCGCGTCACCGACAAAGACCACCTTGTAGTCAGCCGGATAGGTGTGCAGCACCTGCCAGGCATCAACGAACTCCGAATGGCGGCGCTTGTTGTCCTTCCACAGCTTCTCGTAGAGGCAATTGTGGAAGTAGTAGTGCTCCATGTGCTTGAACTCGGTCTTTGCGGCCGAGAACAGCTCCTCGCAGGTACGGATGTGGTCGTCCATCGAGCCGCCGATATCCAGCATCAGCAGCACCTTGATGGTATTGCGGCGCTCCGGCACCATCTTCAGGTCCAGAAAGCCCGCGTTCTCCGCCGTCGACTTGATGGTATCGGGCAGGTCCAGCTCCATGTCCGCACCCTCACGGGCGAAGCGGCGCAGGCGGCGCAGGGCGACCTTGATGTTGCGGGTCCCCAGTTCGACATTGTCATCCAGGTTCTTGAAGTCGCGCTTGTCCCAGACCTTCACCGCGCGGCGGTGGCGGCTTTCCTTCTGGCCGATGCGGACACCTTCCGGATTGTAGCCGTGGGCGCCGAAGGGCGAAGTTCCGGCGGTGCCGATCCACTTGTTGCCGCCCTGGTGGCGCTTCTTCTGCTCCTCCAGGCGCTTCTTCAGTGTCTCCATCAGTTCCTCGAAACCGCCGAGGGACTCGATCTCCGCCATTTCCTCTTCGGTCAGCACCTTCTCGGCCAGCTTCTTCAGCCATTCCTCGGGGATTTCCTGGTCCACCTGGTCGGACACGAAGTCCAGCCCGTTGAAGCACTTGCCGAAGATCTGGTCGAACTTGTCGAGGTTCTTCTCGTCCTTCACCAGCGTGGCGCGGGACAGGTAGTAGAAATCCTCGACACTGTAGCCCGCCACCCCGCGCTGCACGGCTTCGATCAGGGTCAGGTACTCGCGCAGCGTCGCGGGTACCTTGTTCTCGCGCAGTTCCAGAAAGAAATTCACGAACATGCAGTTACCTCCTGATCGGACCGTTCATCGCGCAAGGTGACGACGAGACCTCAGTTCTTGTTCTGCTCACGACGGGCAAGGAACGCCAGCCGTTCGAACAGGTGCACGTCCTGCTCGTTCTTCAGCAGCGCACCGTGCAGCGGCGGAATCAGCTTCTTCGGGTCGCGGCTGCGCAGTGTCTCCGCCGTCAGGTCTTCCGCCATCAGCAGCTTCAGCCAGTCCAGCAGCTCCGACGTCGAAGGCTTCTTCTTCAGACCCGGAACCTCGCGGATATCGTAGAAGATCTTCAGCGCTTCCGACACCAGTTCGGACTGGATGTTCGGATAATGCACCTCGATGATCTCCTGCATCGTCTCCGTATCCGGGAAGCGGATGTAGTGGAAGAAACAGCGGCGCAGGAAAGCGTCCGGCAGTTCCTTCTCGTTGTTGGAGGTGATGATCATCAGCGGGCGCTGCTGCGCCACGATGGTCTCACCGGTCTCGTAGACGAAGAACTGCATGCGGTCGAGTTCCAGCAGCAGATCGTTCGGGAACTCGATGTCCGCCTTGTCGATCTCGTCGATCAGCAGCACCGGACGTTCTTCCGCCGTGAAGGCATCCCAGAGCTTGCCGCGCTTGATGTAGTTGCGGATGTCCTTCACCCGCTCGTCACCCAGCTGGGAATCACGCAGGCGCGAGACCGCATCATATTCGTACAGGCCCTGCTGGGCCTTGGTGGTGGACTTGATATGCCACTCGATCAGGTTGGCGTTGAACGCCTTTGCCACTTCGTGCGCCAGTACCGTCTTGCCGGTTCCCGGTTCGCCCTTGATCAGCAGAGGCCGCTCAAGGGTGGCTGCGGCATTGACCGCCACCATCAGATCCTCGGTCGCCACATAGTTGCTGGTGCCTTCGAAACGCATCGCCATCCCCTTCTCGCCTCAATCAGTTTCCCTGCACATGTTGCGCGAAACTAGGTGTACCCGCCGGTTGGATCAAGTGCGCAGGAGTAGCGACACCGCCGTGCGGATTGCAGGTCTCGCATTCTGCATGGCGTTCGGGTAGCGTCACGCAGATTGGCGGATCCGGGATGTGGAGATGTGACGGCCATGTCAGAACAGTTTGATGCAGCGGCGTTCGAGGCGCTGAAATCCAGCCTGGGCGACCAGCTGGTGGAAATGCTCCTCGGCAAGTTTCTCGTACAGATGCAGGAGAAGGTGGCGATCCTGCAGACAGCCATTGATTCGCGGGACATGGAAGGGGTGCGCCAGCAGGCCCATGACCTGACATCCAGCTCCGGATCTGTCGGTCTCGGGGCCATGAAGGAAAAGGCAAGCGCCTGCGAAATCGCGGTCAAGCAGGGCAATGAGCAGGAAGGCCTGACTCTTGCACAGGAATTGGTCAACATGGCGCCGGAAACGGCCGCCGCGGTCCGCGCCGCATACCCGGGTCTGGGTTGAGCGCCGACTGCGAATTGGGAAACTGGGGAGCAGATGGAAAAGCGTATTCTGGTCGTTGAGGACAATATGCTGGTGCAGGAAGTCTATGCTTCTGCCCTGCAACAGCTCGACTGCGACGTGGTTACAGCCGACGACGGGCAGGAAGCCCTGGAGCTGGCGGCGGAGGAAACGCCTGACCTGATCATCATGGACGTCATGCTGCCGGGCGTGTCGGGCCTGGATCTGGTACGCCAGATGAAGGCGGATCCGGCGCTGAAGGACGTGCCCATCATCGTGGTGACGACGATGGCTACTGCCGGGGACGAGAGCAAGGTGCTGGAAACCGGCGCGGATGCCTATCTGGCCAAGCCGATCCAGGTTGACCAGTTCATCGAGGCCGTGCGCAGCACACTGGGGCTCTGAACCCCGCGACAGATCGGGAGACTTGATGCGATGGCACACTGGCTTGTGACCGGGGGATGCGGCTTCATCGGCTCGCATCTGACGGAATTCCTGATGAAGCGCGGCGATCAGGTCACCATCGTCGACGACCTGTCGACCGGCAAGCGGGAGAACGTGCCGGAAGGCGCGGAGATCATTGTCGGTGACATTTCCGACGCCGCACTGATGGAGCGTGAGCTGGCTGGCAAGGACGGCTGCTTCCATCTGGCCGCCGTCGCCTCCGTGCAGCGCTGCACGGAGGAGTGGGTTTCCAGCCACCGCACCAACCTGACCGGCACCATCACCATCTTCGACGCCGCCCGCACGGCGAAGGACGGCAAGGCCATACCGGTGGTCTATGCCTCGTCCGCCGCAGTCTACGGCGACAATGCCAATGTACCGCTGAACGAGGATGCGATCACGAAGCCCCTGTCCGCCTATGGCGCGGACAAGCTGGGCTGTGAGCTGCATGGCCGGGTGGCGCACGGCGTTCACGGTGTGCCAAACACCGGCTTCCGATTCTTCAACGTCTTTGGCCCCCGCCAGGACCCCAAGTCCCCCTATTCCGGCGTCATCGCGATCTTCACCGACCGGATCAAGGCCGGTCAGGGCATCACCATCTTCGGGGACGGCGGACAGGTTCGCGATTTCGTCTTTGTCGGCGATGTGGTCCGGCACCTGGTCGCGGCCATGGATGCGGGCGGCGGTGCAGGCGCGGTCTACAATGTCTGCACAGGCAAATCGACGTCGGTGCTGGAACTGGCCCACATGGTGGCGGAAATCTGCGGCGCGGAGGCCGACATCACCCATGCGGACGCCCGCACCGGCGATATCCGGACCTCCATCGGTGATCCGGCCCGCGCCACGGCGGCCTTCGATGTTCCGGCCGAGATGGTTTTCCGGGACGGCCTGCGCCTGACCCTGGCAAGCGACTGAAGCCGGCATGACCGCCCCGCCCCTGCTCATCGTCGGGACAGGCGGACATGCCCGCGAATGTATCGAGGCGGCGCAGGCTGCGGGACGGCGGATCAAGGGCCTGCTGGACCAGGACAGCGTAGCCTGGGGCAAGACCCTGCTGGGCGTGCCGGTCCTGTCGGGAGACCCCACCGAACACAAGGCCGCGGACACCGAATGGCTGATTGCCGTCGGCGACAATGGCGCCCGCGCCAGACTGGCGGCAGCCCTGGACGGCTGTGCGTTCGCGACCCTGGTCCACCCCTTTTCCTGGGTCTCACCGTCCGCCGTGACCGGTGACGGCTGCATGATCTTCGCAGGCACGGTGCTGCAGACCGGCGTACGGCTGGGTCGCCACGTGATCATCAATACCGGTGCGACGGTCAGCCACGACTGTCAGGTCGGCGACTGCAGCCATATCGCGGTCGGTGCGCATCTGGCTGGCAATGTCGGCATTGGCGCGCGGGTACTGTTCAGTGCGGGCGCCGTGGCACGCCCCGGGGCGACGGTGGGTGACGGAGCCACCATAGGCGCCGGGGCCGTTGTCATTCAGGACATTGCGGCGGGTGTCACGGCTGTCGGGGATGGGGTGGCGAAGCCGCGCAAGGGTTGACGGTCTTTCCGGACAGACGCTGTCAGAAGGCAGAGGTCGGTAACTGGAGACGGCGGGTTGGCCGACCCGGCCAACCCGCCTGCTTCCTATAACGGAATATTATCGTGCTTCTTCCAGGGGTTCTCCAGCTTCTTGGTCTTCAGCATCCTGAGGGACTTGATGATCCGGAAGCGGGTGTTGTGCGGCATGATGATGTCGTCGATGAAGCCCCGCGCACCGGCAATGAACGGATTGGCGAAGGTCTTGCGATATTCCTCCGTCCGCGCCTCGATCTTCGCGTCATCGCCGATGTCGGCGCGGAAGATGATCTCCACCGCACCCTTGGCACCCATGACCGCGATTTCCGCGTTCGGCCAGGCCATGTTCACGTCACCACGCAGATGCTTGGAACTCATCACGTCGTAGGCACCGCCATAGGCCTTGCGGGTGATCACCGTGACCTTCGGCACCGTGGCCTCGGCATAGGCGTAGAGCAGCTTCGCCCCGTGCTTGATCAGTCCGCCATATTCCTGCGACGTGCCGGGCAGGAAGCCGGGCACGTCGACCAGCGTTACCAGCGGGATGTTGAAACAGTCGCAGAAGCGCACGAAGCGCGCGGCCTTCTTGGAGGAGTCGATATCCAGGCACCCGGCCAGCGCCATCGGCTGGTTGGCGACGATACCGACCGTCTGCCCCTCCATGCGGCCAAAGCCGACAATGATGTTCTTGGCAAAGCCCGGCTGGATCTCGAAGAAATCGCCTTCATCGACGATCTTCTCCACCAGTTCCATCATGTCGTAGGGCTTGTTGGGGTTCGACGGCACCAGGGTGTCGAGGGAGGCTTCCTGCCGTTCCGGATCGTCGAACGTGGGACGAACAGGCGCTTCCTCGCGGTTGGAGGCAGGCAGGAAATCGATGAACCGGCGCGCCTGCGCAATGGCCTGCATGTCGTTGTCCAGGGCCAGATCGGCGACGGAGGACTTGGTGGTATGCGTGATCGCGCCACCCAGTTGTTCCGCCGTCACGGTCTCCGCCGTCACCGTCTTCACGACGTCGGGGCCGGTCACGAACATGTAGGACGTGTCCTTCACCATGAAGATGAAGTCCGTCATGGCCGGGCTGTAGACGGCACCACCCGCGCACGGCCCCATGATCATGGAAATCTGCGGTACGACGCCGGAGGCCAGCACATTGCGCTGAAACACGTCGGCGTAGCCCGCCAGGCTGTCGATGCCTTCCTGGATACGGGCACCGCCGGAATCGCACATGCCGATGACCGGCGCGCCGACCTGCAGCGCCTTGTCCATGATCTTGCAGATCTTGCGGGCATGCATCTCCGACAGCGCACCACCAAAGACGGTGAAATCCTGCGAATAGACGAAGATCAACCGACCGTTCACCGTGCCATAGCCGGTAATGACGCCGTCGCCGGGAATCTTGTTCTCGCTCATGCCGAAGTCGGTGCAGCGATGTTCGACGAACATGTCCCATTCCTCGAACGAGCCCTCGTCGAGCAGCAGCTCGATCCGCTCCCGCGCCGAAAGCTTGCCACGCGCATGCTGCGCCTGCACCCGGCGCTCGCCGCCGCCCGCGCGCGCCTTGGCCCGCTTCTCCTCCAGCATCTGAACGATGTCCTGCATCGAATGCTCCCCGCCTGTTGTTCTGTCTCGCGAATCTGAATTTTCAGATCATAGGTAATTGGTCACGAAGCGCCAGCGGCTCCGGCGGGCGGCATGTCTGCGTCATCCAGGGCACGGCAGAACCGCTCCACCGCCTCGAATTCGGTCACGATACCCGCCCGGCGACGCCGCGCCTCGTCATCCTCGCCCCATTCCTCGATCTGGAAGGTTTCGTCAAGCTGCGCGGCATCGAAGGCCTGCGTCGCCGTGAGCCGCCCCAGTACCAGCGCCAGCCCGATCACCAGCGACCCCGCCGTACCCGTCGCCACCGAAAGCGGCACCAGACGAAAGCTGTCGAGGCGATGCACATGTTCATGCAGTGCGCGGAGACTCTGCGGTGGCTGTTGCTGCGCGTGGATGTCGGTGGTCACGGCCAGGGGAGCGGCGAACATCTGCTCCAGCCAGTCGAGCAAGGGCCGCCATGTCGCCTGCTGGCGCTCCACCAGCTTCTGCGGCTCCGCAGCCCAGAAACAGACCATGTCCGTCTCCGCATAACGCGCCACGGCATCCGCTGTCTGGTCGCGCATCCCGGCCAGGTCGTCGATGGCCGTACCCGCCATGCGCATCAGCGGCATGGCGCGGTGGTCGATCTCCTCCCCCTGGGCATCCCATTCTGCCGCGATGGCCTCCGCCAGGGTCAGGCTGGGCACCACCAGGGGCCTGCGCGCCGGCGTGCGGATCAGACGCCCGTCCAGCAGCACGGCATGACCACCGTCCGCGACCTGCGTCCCGGCAGACTTGTGAAACCGTTTCATGCCGCATCCTCTCCCGGCAGAATGCGCTGCACCGCAAGCGCTATCTCACGCGGGTGCGCGACAATCTCGACCGCGCCTGCGTCCCGCAATTCATCGACCCCATGATAGCCCCAGGCGACGCCGACCGGCGTGGCACCTGCGCTGCGGGCCATCTGCATGTCGAAGGTCGTGTCACCGATCACCACGGTCGCTGCCGGTTCGATGCCGGTCTCCGCGCAGGCCTTCAGGCACATGTCGGGCGCAGGCTTGCCTGCCGCCACATCATCGGCGGTCTGAAGGGTCTGGAACCGCACCTGCATTCCGTGCCGTTCCAGCACCGCGAACAGGCCCCTGCGGCTCTTGCCCGTCGCGACGCCCAGAATGGTGTCGGGCCGGTCGAGTTCCAGCACCGCAGCCTTCACCCCCTCGTACAGCGGCTCCTGAAGTTCGCCGGAAAGCCGCAGGTTGCGGAAGGTTTCCTTGTAGAGCGCGGCGACCTGCAAGGCGTCGGACTGGCCCAGCGCCGGTGCCAGCTGGCGCACCGCAACATCCAGGCTGAGGCCCACGACGCGCTTGACCCCTTCCGGCGGCGGTGCAATCAAGCCGAAGCTGAGGAATGCGGTCTGCATGGACGTGACAATGCCAGCCTGGCTGTCCACCAGCGTGCCATCGCAGTCGAAAAGAACAAGTCGCGGAATCATGGGGGCGGACATTGCCACAGCTGCTGGCAGGACGGAACCGGATGCGCAATCAGGATACGGCAGAACCATGCAGGACGATCTGAAACACCTGGGCCAGCAAAGCGCCCTGCCGGACGACCCGGACACGGCACTGCTGGATGCGGTGCCCAACCCGCACGTCGGTCATCCCTATCTGGTGCGTTTCACCGCACCGGAATTCACCTCCATCTGCCCGGTCACCGGACAGCCGGACTTCGCGCGGCTGGTCATCGACTATGTGCCGGACCGGGAAATCGTGGAGAGCAAGAGCTTGAAGCTCTTCCTCGGCGCCTTCCGCAATCACGGGGCGTTTCACGAGGATTGCACGATCCTGATCGCGCGGCGGATCGTGGACTGCATCGCCCCTGTCTGGCTGCGCATCGGCGGCTACTGGTATCCGCGCGGCGGCATTCCCATCGACGTCTTCTACCAGACCGGGGAACCGCCCGCCGGTGTCTGGCTGCCGGATCAGAACGTCGAAACCTATCGCGGTCGCTGATCCGGGACGCGGGATCACCGGACTGACCCCACGCCCCTTCCGGTTCAGCCGCTGACCAGGACCCGGCGGATGATGCAGCCGACGCATTCCCCGCCGACATGATCGATTATGTCATGCCACTGCGGATCCGCACCGAGGGCGGCGCGATCCTGTCGCTGTTCAGCACGACAACGCTGTTCGGCACGCCGGTCGACGTGACCCTGTCGGAGATCGCCATCGAGGCCTTTCTGCCTGCCGATGCGGCGACAGCGGACGCGCTGCGGCAGGTGGCGGCAGGTCTGCCGGACTGAATCGAAAGGGCCCCGGCGATTGCCGAGGCCCTGTCCGTTTCAGTCTGCAGACGCCGGGTCTTAGCCGAAGAGGCCGAGGATGCTCTGCGGCGCCTGGTTGGCGATGGACAGTGCCTGGGTGCCAAGCTGCTGCTTGATCTGCAGGGCCTGCAAGCGGGCGCTTTCCTTGGCCAGGTCCGCATCGACCAGATTGCCGACACCGGAGGTCAGGCTGTCGATCAGCTTGTCCACGAAGCCCTGATGTATCTCGATGGACTTGGCGCGGGTGCCCAACTGGGCAAGCTGCTGGTTGGCCGTATCGATGGCTGAGTCGATCGAGGAGCGCGCAGCCGCTGCGTTGGTTGCCGTCGCCAGCGACAGGGCCGACAGGGCCAGTCCGGCGGTGCCGGTGGTCATGTTCTGGGCCGTCACGGTGATGGTATCACCATCCGGATTGGCCAGCACGGCGATGGAGGAGGCGGAGCCATCCAGCATGTTGAAGCCATTGAACTCGGCATTGCCGGAGATGGTCCCGATCTGGTCACGCAGGGCAGCGAAATCGTTCTGCAGCGCGTTGCGGCTGGAGGTATCGAGGCTGGAGTCCAGGGCGGCGACCGCCTTCTCCTTCATCTCGATCAGCAGGTCCGAAATTGTCTGCCCGGCGGCCAGTCCCACATCGACGACGCTGACCGCGTTGTCCAGGGCTGTCTTCACCGCCTCGAACCCGGCGATCTCGCCGCGCATGTTCTGGGCGATGGCATAGACCGCGCCATTGTCCTTCGGACCGGCAACTTTCAGGCCGGTATTGATACGGGTCTGAACCTCCGCCATGTCACGATTGGTTGCGTTGAGCTGCTGAAGGGCCACCATCGCGCTGACATTGGTGTTCACCGAAAGTGTCATTAGGTCTTCTCCTGTTCGTGGGAACCTTCTTCTCTGGTTCCCCGGTACACCTGTTGAGCGCCTTGGCGCCGTGTACCGAACTGATTTCAACCTATGTGCCAACTATGCCAAAATCGCGTTACCCTTTGTTTTTTCTATTATTTTTATATTTTTCCGATGAAATTCAGGTGAATCGCACCCGGCAGCAACTGCCGGGTCAGGAGCCACTTTCCAGAGCAATCAGGTAAAATTTTCCGAATCCGGCAATTGAGTCCGGGTTGCGGCGGCGGCGGCCAGGCTGGATTCCCGCCAAACCGCCCGGAGCCGCCCGTATCAGTCGGCAATCCGCATGAGGACATGCCGCTTCCTGCCGACGGAGAGCTTGACACTGCCGTCGCCAAAGGCATCCGCGTTCAGGGTCAGCCCCTCATCGGCAATCTTCTCGTCCGCCAGGCGGACACCGCCGCCACGGATCAGCTTCCGCGCCTCGCCGCGCGACTTCGCCATTCCGGCCCCGATCATCAGATCGATCAGGGCAGCACCCTCCGCGACCGTCGCGGCGGATACGTCCAGTGTCGGCAGGCCCTCGGCGCTGTCACCTTCCTCGAACGCCTTGCGGGCGGTCTCGGCTGCGGCAGCGGCGGCGGCGGCACCATGCACCATCGTGGTGGCGGCGTCGGCGAGGCGCTTCTTGGCCTCGTTCAGTTCCTGACCCTCCAGCCGCGAAAGTCCCTCGATCTCGTCCAGCGGGAGTTCGGTGAACAGCTTCAGGAAGCGGATGACGTCAGCATCCGCCGTATTGCGCCAGAACTGCCAGTAGTCATACGCACTCAGGCGATCCTCGTTCAGCCAGACCGCGCCCTGCGCCGTCTTGCCCATCTTCTGCCCGTTGGCCAGGGTGATCAGCGGGGACGTCAGGCCATATATCTCACGCTGGTCGATGCGTCGGGTCAGTTCGACACCATTGACGATATTGCCCCACTGGTCCGATCCACCCATCTGCAGCAGGCAGCCGACACGACGCGACAGCTCCAGATAATCGTAGCCCTGCAGGATCATGTAGTTGAATTCCAGGAACGTCAGCGACTGCTCCCGTTCCAGCCGCAGCTTCACCGAATCAAAGCTCAGCATCCGGTTGACGGAGAAATACCGCCCCACGTCCCGCAGGAACGGAATGTAGGCCAGCCCGTCCAGCCAGTCGGCGTTGTTGACCATGATCGCGTCGGTCGGTCCGTCGCCGAAGGTCAGGAACTTCTCGAACACCTTGCGGATGCCGGCCATGTTGCTGGCGATATCCTCGTCTGTCAGCAACTGCCGTGCGGCGTCGCGCCCCGACGGGTCGCCGATCCGCGTCGTGCCACCGCCCAGCAGCACGATGGGCTTGTGGCCGGTCTTCTGCAGCCAGCGCAGCATCATGATCTGGACCAGGCTGCCGACATGCAGGCTGTCAGCAGTGCAGTCGAACCCGATATAGGCCGGGACCACCCCGTCGATCAGCGCTGTATCGAGACCTGCTGTATCAGTGCACTGGTGCACGTAGCCGCGGCTGTGCATGGCGTTCAGGAAGTCGGAGCGAACATCGGTATCGGGACTGGTCATCGTGTTGCCTTCGGGTACTGGATCGTCCTGCCGGGGCGAAGCTGCCTTGGCGTTCGGTGGCGGCTGTAGCACACTCCCCCCATGACCGGAAGCGATGCACCCATGACCGTGCTTGGACTGATGAGCGGAACCTCCGTCGACGGTGTCGACGTGGCGCTGCTGACCAGCGATGGCGAAACCATTGCCGAACTCGGCCCCCGTTCCGGATACGGCTATCTGCCGGAGGAACAGGCGGCGATCCGTGCCGACTTCGGCCAGCCCGTCGCCTCCGATACGGCGAGAGCGGTGGTGACCACGGCCCATGTCCGCGCCATCGACAGTTTTCTGGCGGAATTTCCGGACGCCCGACCGCAACTGATCGGATTTCACGGCCAGACGACCTTCCACGATCCATCGCGACGGGTGACCGTGCAGATCGGTGATGCCCTGGCGCTTGCCAATCGCTATGGCCTGCCGGTCGTCACCGGGT
>Ga0209475_10001744_pt1 | contig 25331 bp, 31 predicted proteins | sample tdDd471_FD_187128 | JGI IMG/M metagenome (GOLD analysis project Ga0209475, IMG submission 187128) | Marine sediment microbial communities from the Atlantic coast under amendment with organic carbon and nitrate - tdDd47.1 (SPAdes)... | ecosystem: Environmental > Aquatic > Marine > Coastal >... | reverse complement strand
CATGCTCAAATGCCCATAAACCTTCATCCTTAAGCAGAGCTCCTTCTAGGCCAATCCGCAACCATCGTTCAATCTCAGCAGGTGAAAACTTCTCTAATGGTAAAAGGTCAGATTGATCAATTAGGCTCATAATATCCTGCTCATCTCTCTTTCGATATCCTTAACGGTTCGACCATTCAACAAAAGCCGGGCATATTTAAGATCATTATCAAGCTTGCCTTCCCCTCTTTTTGATTTAACTCGGCCCAATGGAGTAAAATAAATGACTTCCCCTTTGTTAAAGGCTGAACCGTCTATGGGGCTACAAACTCTCTCAAGTAAACCATCAGATGGTTTCCCGTCTTTCGCAAATGTCTCTAGGTGGTGGGTTGTGCCCCAAGATTTCACCTTCTGCTTTGCCGTGGTCTGAGCTTTAGCCTGGAAACGTCTATGGGTTTGAGCATCCATAAAAATAGGTCTAGCCCCATTTTTATTACCCGCAACGTCCCAAGGAAAATGAAGAGCTACAAGAACGTCCGGAGGGGCCCTGTGCACTAGGCCTAGGACATCTTTAGCATGATCAGCTTTATTTTTACAGGTGTGCTGCGCAGCTTTAAAATCTTTTGTTCGTGTAACCCAAAGTATATCTCGGCCAATCTTCTCGCTATCAGCGAGACTAAAATAAGTTTCAGGGTTCGGAATAGAAAACATCCCGTCAATCTGATCATCACTCCAGTCACCCTTCGGGTTGACCGGGAACTCGCAGCCGCTGGCTGCCAGACGGTCTATATCCTTATCATCGCCAACATTGTTAATAATCAGTGCTGGAAGCACAGCACTGACCGTGTCTGATGGCGACGAACGCTTTACTGAGCGTTTAATGGAGCATAGAAATTCCGGCCTCGGCGACTTAGGGCGCAACTGTTTGGGTATTCCGCCTTGAGTAAGAAATTCCATAGCGGCAAGGATTGATTTACATTTTTTAGCTTTCGCATACTCGCATAACTCCCGCCACCAATCGAAATATGTTTGAATTTCATGATCATCGTATAAGCCGACAACTTTCCCATCAAGTATATTGCAGATAACGATCTGCCCTAACGGTTCTGCTAGTAGCTTGCGCACTAAATCCATAGGCGTTGCATAAATCTGCGACACGCTCCCCCCCAACAAACACTTTAAGCGCTTATTCTCAATAAGAGCGCAACGACTAGTGGCGTGTCAATAAATTCCCCCCCCTTAAACTCAGTCTATTTCCTCAAATCCCCCCTCACATAAAACGGCACAGTCCGCAGCAGCACCGGATCGCGGTTGAGATGCAGTATGAGCAGGTCATTATCCCGCATCCGAATAAGCTGGTCGGGGCGCATCAAGGGTTTTTGGTGTAATCCCTCGGATGGCCGGAGCATGTTCAAATGAAACGCCGTGCCAAGACGGCCCGAGATGTTCTGTGCCGTTTCCAAATCCATTCCACCGAAATAGCTTTCCGTGCCGATGCCGCCCAGGATTGTGCGTGCGCCGCTATGGCCGTATTGCTCCACGAGTTGCGCCAAAGATTGGACGATTAGCCAAAAGCCTACTTTGTATTTCCTGGCGGTCGTGGCGAACGTCTCGAAGCCTGGAATTTTGAGGTGACCGAATTCGTCCAGGAACATGTAGACAGGGAGCGCTCCAGCGCGGTCTTGAAGCAGCGTATTGCAGAGCTCGGTATAGAAAAGCGACAGAATGAAACCAAATGCCCCCATGTCCTGCTGGCGCACCATGACATAGATCGCAGTCTTGCGTTCTTTCAGCGCGGCGAAGTCGAAATCGTTCCGTTGTAAAACCTGGGCGATATCCGTGTTGCCAACCAGCGACAGTGCCGTGGATGCAGTGGAGACGAAGGACAACAGCATTTTCTCCGGCGAGGTTGTGGTGAACCCCTGGTAATCCTCGAAGGTCGCCTTGTCTTCCAGGGTGTTTTCAACAATAAACCGATCAAACTTTCCGCCGTCCGTATGGGCGTCAAAGTGGTTGAGCCAGCGATATACATCGGCAAGGCTGGCAGTATGACCCTCAGGGCTGTTCTTGAGCGCACGCACGAGGATACGAATCAAGCGCTTTGCTCCCTCATCCCAGATCGGCTCCTTGGATGGCACACCCGAAGCGTTGGTAACAATATGGGCGATACGTTCGGCGTCTGCATAACTTCGAACGTTTGCCAGTGGGTTGTAGCCGTGGCTGTGAACAGGATCGATCAAGTTCAGGATTTTGATGTCGTAGCCAACCGAACTCAGATAGCCCGCCGTCTGCTCAAAAATTTCCCCGGACGTATCCGTAATGACGAGGGAGCAGTTATCCGCTGTGAGAAGGTTCGGCATAATCAGATTGGCCGTCTTGCCGGTACCCATGCCGCCAACCGTCAGGATGGATTGGAAGGATTTCTTCTGCGAGAGCCGCCCGACCTTGCCATCAAGTAGAAAGCCCCCGTTGAACTGATTGAGTAGCCGTTTGCGTTCCGACCAACGCATGAAGCGCGCCGGATTATTCTTGTGAATAACCTCGTGGGCGGACTTGAATTCGATGGTGCCGAACAGCGTAAAGACCTGGCTCAAGATCAGTCCGATCAGATCATCGAGACGCACAAAGAAGATGTAAAGCTTGCCGAACATTCGTCGCCACAAAGTGTCTGGGGTTAGGAGGGCAAATTGTAGACGGCTATAAAATAGAACACCATCATTAGCTGTGCTTTGCGCCAGACTTCTCGGACTCTAGAAAATCAAGTGGAGCGTTCTCCGGTAGAAAACCTTGCCGTACAGGGCCAAAACGAAATTCATAGTTAACTTTATGAAGAACTAAACGATTTATGCAGGCAACTTTGACAAGCCTGTCCTTAATGGGGCGACCAAACAAAGCGACATTGGAGAAGGTGCCTAAAACGGCATATTTCTGGGCACCAGGGAACCGTCTTATGGAAATGCCATAGGCCGTTTCAAATGGCATATCCCCTGATCGAACTTGGCTAAAGTACGATGGGTACAAAATTCCATCAAACCCTGCCTTTTTAGTCTCAATTGCTATGGCACGTGATAACTCATAGGAATGATCAGCAGCATAAAAAAGCATGTGCACAGCCATATCTAGGCTTTCAAACTCTGTAACTCCCTTCTCAGGCAAAAGAGCCGTTAGATCAAGAAGTCTCAGGTCACGTATTGGTTCAAGGGAAGCTAGGTAGAGTTCATCTTCAACCGTTACTCGGCATTCATGAACACAGCCTTCAATATCTTGGGAGCAATATAAAACCGGATGCTCGTCGGCGTCCAAGCGACCTCTCCCTAGAAATTCTTTTGGTGGGCTGTCGTATTCATCGTCAGCGATAGGGTTCCCCGGATTTGCTCTAAGACGATAGACGGCCTCTCCTTTTGGTAAAACCCGTTCAGGGTACTCGTTGAGAATACGCGTTATAATGCCATTGCGTGATTGGGGATTTTGCAGAGCTTCAAGAGGTTCAACGGCCCCAAGCATCCAAAGACGAGGGCCGTAGTGAAAAAGCCCAATTTTAGCTTTTTCAGATATGAGAGCGGCATCCTTGGAAAGCCATTTTGGACCATCAAAATCACCGTTTTGATATCTGCGTTCGTTAAACGTAATAAGCGGTGCCGAGCCATAATCGGCCTTGAAGACAGAACCTCTGACAAAGAATTGCGAAGCTAAGACGCGTAGTAAGTATCCGGTGAGCTTTCTAGCATCCTTTGAACCGCAATTTGGACAAGGTAAAGCATGCGGAATGCCAATGCGTTCAGCATCAAGTTTCAACCCACGATCTGTAAAGCACGCGGAACAAACAAGTGGACGAGAGCCCGGAATAATCAGACCAATAACTTTCGCTCCTAGCCTTGTTTTTATGGCGAGTCCCCCAGCAGCATCCAGTCTTCGGAGAATTGACCGGACGACCTTTCGCTTAATCAGGAGAACTCGAAGAATTTCAGCCGCACGGCTACCTAACATTACGGAATCCTTTTCTCAGATATGTACGCGTCATAACGACCGCTCGACATCAAGAGTACGGCTTCGTCGTTCTCGTCCCAGTCCAGCCACCCGACTTTCCACCAATTCAATCCGTGCCATCGCCTCGGTATAGACCTTGGAAAGCCCCAATGTCGCTAAACGATACCGCCGCCCTCGTTCCGTGACGACGCCGACGGAGCGCCCACGCCGGTATAGGGTCAGGCCTAGTTCGCCTAGCCCCTTATCCAGCGCTTCCTTGTTTTTGGCCTTCGCTACAATGGGTTCAATCTCGGAAGCCAATATTTCCTTGTGGCTAGCCTTACCGCTCCGGCGTTTAGCCTCTTGTTCGTTCCTTCGTTGCTTTAAACCGGATTGCGTCTCCGCGTAGTGGCGGGCGGAGCCAAGCTCGGGGAAATGCTCCAGGCGATAGCCCTCGATATCGCGTTGGATTTCGGCGAATTCATTCTTAGATAGTCGCACCCGCTTTCTACTGAGGACGGGATTGCTGCTGATCATCAGGTGCATATGGATATGTGCGGTTTCCGCATGGATTACGCCGACAGCCAGTTGCTCCGGCGCGCGGAGTTCCAAGTACCGCTCGGCCATTTTCCGAAGCGCCGCGATCAGCTCTTTTTTCGGAACACCCTCATTTGGCGGCATGGCGAGAATTTCATGATACAGCGCGTTGCCATTTGCCCGCTTCGGCAGTTGAGCGAAGTTATCCTCGAACGCCAAGACAACACCCTCCGCGTCTCGACCAACAGCCGGCAGGTTATGTGCGAGTTCAATCCGCGCTCCCTGCGGCGCCAGCATGTAGGCCGTCAACTGGGCGAAGCTCGCCGTCTTGCGGGACATGGATTTAATAATCATGATCCGGCGCTTTCGTCTGGCGGGAGTTCGCCCCACGGCTTGCGCACAAAATCGCGGATCAGCAATTCCAGCTCATGGAGACTCTGCAGAAGCTCCGGTTCGTCGCAGTCGCCCTTGGCGTTGTAGCTTCGGGTGATCTGGTTCACGTTGCTGCCGATCCGGCGCAACTGGATAATAAGCTCTCTGATCCGCTCTTCGATTTCCTTGGGTGGAAGATATTCGCCCCGCGCATAGGCTTCCGCCTCGGCGTGGAGTTGCGACCAGACCGCCCTTCCCGCTTCTTCCGCTCGCCGCTCGATCCGCTCATATTCTTCGCTGGTGAGCGTTCCATAGACGCGCTTGCGGGTTTTATGGAACCGCTCCCAGTATTGCTTGCGATAGACGCGCATCTTTTCGTCGCGCTCAGTCGCGCGATCAGCTAGCTCGTCTTTCGGTGATGCGGCTTCGTCTTCGCTCATGGCTCTCCGGCTACAGGGGTTCCAAGGGGATGCCCCTTGGCAAGTTAGCCTTTCGCGGAACAGTTGTCATGGCTAAGTCCATGCTCTGTGCAGAAAGGCAAACTTGCTTTCCGCTCACGGCTCACCGTTTTCCGCTCTTCGCTCACCGCTGGCCTGCCCGGAAACGATGCGGTTTAGCGGTGAAGGAGAAAAAGATAATCGGTGGCGACACACGTAAATCTGGTTGATACTGTCTGGATCAAAAGGAGGATAACGTGTTTGCTGGACGGGCGTATCGGGAAGGCTTGGACCAAGGGGAACGGGACGCACGAAGCGGTCGCGAGAAACGGCCTCGTCCTTCGTTTTGGAAGAGCTTCGTCAGCCGCGCATCCTATCCTGTCGAGTTTGTTCGGGGCTACCGCGCCGGATACGAGCTTGGCTGCAAAGGACAGAAGATCGAAGAGCGGCAACGCGAGGCGCGCGCCATGCCGGAAGAACGTTGGCAAGAACTGCGAGAAGGCCGCACCGCCAACCGCGAACGCGACGACCAACGGGCTCGCTAAAAGCTGACCAGATGCTGGAGGCAGATAACCATTTCCACGCTATGACCGATAGCCTCCGGTCATGACCCAAAAGTTCTTCCACCCGGATCAACTCACGGCCATTCGTGAGACCTGCGACTGGAGACAATTGCTCACCGATCTTGGTGTCCGCGCCGACGTGAAGCGTTGTACGGATACGGAGTTTTGGGGCTACTCACCGTTCACCTCGAACGAAAAGACCGCAAGCTTCCATATGAAAGCGCCGGGTCTTTGGTACTGCTGGAGTAGCCATGCCAGCGCACCCGGTCGGAGCAAACCGGGCGGCGGCGTGATTGAGCTCGTGCAGGCCGTCCATGCTTCACGCGGCCAGATCATGAAACTCAACGAAGCAGCAAGCTGGATCGTCGATCACGGTCACGCGCGGGTGGAAGAACAAGCCCGGAAAGCGATCAGCAGTGAAGAGAAAAAAGAAAATGCTCCGATCACCATCGACCTAACCCCACGCCTCTCCCCACATCCAGCCCTTACCGAACGCGGCATCTCGGAAGAAACCTGCCGATACCTCGGCTGCGGCTATCTGCCGGATAAACGCGGCATGCTGGCAGAGCGCTTGGTGTTTCAGATCGGCAGCGTTGACGACAACGGCAACCGCACGATCCTCTCACACATGGGCCGGGCCACCACGCCGGAACAGGAAGAGAAAGGCAAATGGCGCTTCTATCGCGGCTTCAATCCATCCCAGGACCTCTACAATCAAGATAACCTTCTACTGGATCAAGGGGCCATTCGGCAAATGCAGGAGACCGGGCATATTGTGCTGGTCGAAGGCGCATTCGATGTCGCCAAATGTGTCGAGGCCAGGATCAAGAATGTCGTCGGTACCTTTGGCGCACGACTATCGGAAGAACAAGCTGTGAAGCTAAAGGACATCCTGTCCCACGCCGGAGGCTCCCGCATTGCCGTTTTCTACGACCGTGATCAAGCCGGACAGAAAGCTGGTCTCGATGCTCTGGCGCTTCTTAGCGAATACTGTATCGAAGCCACGGCCTTCGACTGGAGCCAAAGCTGGAAAGGAAAAACCGTCCCGGAAGACATTCAAGACCCGTGCGATTTTAGCGTGGAGCAATTGGGGTGGTTGCGTCGGAAAGGAAAATTATAGAACGGTTCATCAGTTAGATTCTGTAGTAATCGCTTGTTCCGTCTCTGTCAGATCAAGCAACTGGTAAAAGAATGTTTGTCGATAATTCTTTGAACGCTAGGCCGTTAGGCTGTAACAGGCCAAATTCAAAGGTGGGGTTCATAGGCCACGTCATGCCAAGGTCCTGAGCCAATTGTTGGAATTGTCGGGGATCGTTGTTGAGAGCAGCCTCAAGATTTTCCGTAGCAATCATCACTTGGTCCGCAGCGAACGACGCTCGGACCGACGTCCCTGCTGTCGTTATTCCCCCTGTAGGCTTATACACTTTGCCATCAATCTCGACTAAAGTGTTGACCCCTGCCTTACGTAGATTATTCCGATCATCCTCGCTGTAATGCTTAGCTAATCCAAGAATTTTTAGGCCCGAAGAAGAGAATATCTCATGGAGCAAACCCGCCTGCGGCCATTCACGAGCCATTATCTCCAATATATGATCTCGGTTGAAGTCCTGATGCGTCATAATATCGAGCAGATAGGCCTCCGCTCTGTGAAACACGGCAAAGAGTAGTGGATTGCCCCTCGCGACGAAACCGTCCGACTGCATTTGCTGCGAAATATGAAGGTGGTGGACCTCCCACTCAATTAGCATCAGGTCTAGGTCTTTCCGCCTATTAAGTCGCTTATTTGACGGCTCAAGGGCTATTTCAACACGCTTACTCAGATGTGGTTTCAGGTCCTCTCCCTTTTCGATCTTGGCAATGAGCGCATCTAAGTCAGCTTGGCGCTGAGCAGTAACCGTGTTGGCCTTGAATGCCGCTGATAAATAAACTCTGCGGGGATTCGGAAAAATATGACGCGACATCCAGTTGTGATAGACGATCAATAGTTCACAGGCATCTTTGCTATTGATTTCCGCAACCACGGCAGAGTCACTACGGTCATAGGGTAATGCGCCAATTGCCCACGTTTTAATTGCCGCTTTTAAATTGATCGTCATTATCAACATTCCAACTGGTTGATTTCTTGCGGTCTCACCTCCCTTACCACCGCCTCCAATCCGATTTCTCTGGTTCTTCGTCGATCATTCCGTCGTCTTTGATTGTGAGGAGCACTAAGATTTCGTCTTCAGTAGTACGCTTCGCTTGCTCATAAAGCTCATAGCGCCGCGCCTCCGATCGGTCAAACCAAGCGTCTGCTCCGATCAGACGAGGGAATTTGTCTCCTTCAGATTGTCCAAACATGGTGTCAATAGCAGACGATTCCGCGTCAAGTTCGTCCTTGGGAAACCAGCGGCTATGAAACATTGGAGCTTGTGTGAACCATTTGCGCCCTTGCTTGGTGTGACAGATCAACATACATGGCCAAATATCCGCTTCGACAAGACGAATAGCTGTTGCGGAAAGGCTGGTTCGGAATTCCGTGGCGAACTGCTCAATAGCCTTGAAAGTAAGCTTCTGGTGATCACGTGCTCGTGGCATCACGAGATAGCGTGGCATCAACAGCGATGCAGCGTATCCATTAGCCTTCCGCTCTTCCAATTTCCTATGTCTAGGTTGGTACTCTTCGACCCGGCATTGAAGTTTTTTACCTCTGTGATAATGCCAATGGCCTAGCTCGTGCGCTATTGAGAACCGTTTCCTTGCCTGCCCTCTGTTTCGATCAATCGAAATGATTGCTCTATCCCGATACCCAAGAATATCTGCTTCGCATCCGCTCAGGTTACAGTATCTGATTTCAGCGCCCTGATCATAGGCGATATCTTCCAACTCAATCTCATACGGTTCCGTAACACCAAGCGACATTAGGAGCCGTTCGGCATCATCAAAACCCTTCATAATTCATCCTCTTTTTCGGTATCAATCACTCCAAGGTGGATAAGATCATTGTACTTGCGTAGAACTTCCTCATCGGTCAGATCGCTTTCAGTTTCATTACGGGCAGCCATAGACAGACCATCTTTTTGGAAGGCAAGCCGCAAAACCTCGCGAGCCTTTGAAATATCCACCACATTTGTGCCTTCAACATTGTCCTCAACAGCCATCCTTCCTGCCCGCGCGGCTTTCATCCGCTCCTTACGGGATAGCATGAGCGTTTTTTCAAACCGCTCTCGCATTTGAGCGCCGATCACAGCGGGATCACCACCAGCTTCCACAACCTCTTTGAGAATATCTTCATCTGACGTTGCAAAGAGGTCGTCGAGAAGTTCGTCGGCCAGCGAGACCAATTTTTTCCGTTCATCGTGTCTCCTGTCAGTCATAGCGTGAGCCCGTTCTCTATGGCGTTATTGATCTTACGTCTTACAAAACGCCGCTTACTGTTGAAACTAGTTTGATCCAAACCAGTAATCTCCCGGAGTTCCGCGCCTTCTGTTCCGCTTAACATGCCCAGGATAATAAGTTGAGCTTGATCATCACCATCGAATAGCTCCAATAGTTGGTTCTCGGTTTCTCGGGTCTGTTCATTTGAAACCATCCTTTCTTCAGGATTTAGCCGTAGTTCAATCGGTGTTATGGCATCCGGGTTTTCGACTGTCTCATCATGAACTGACACTTCATCGCGTTGGTACTCGACCTTTTGGAGTTCATCATGCGCTATGCTTCGAATTGCCTCGGCGACGAACCGCACTACGCTAATCCTCCTAGGACATTTTCGCGATCCTGCAATTGCCCGACATAGCGCCTCCTGCACCAGCTCATCCGGTTCAGCGGGGTAGACTGCGTAGAGTTGTGCGGTGCGTCTAAGACGCATCCAATCGGCATCGGAAAAATTGCCGATGGCGTCTTCCAACTCCTCACGCAACAGCACTCCGGCTGCATCAATATCATTCATGTGCTCAACCCTCTTCTCCCAGTCCCATGCTGAAAAAAAATACCCGTTCGGACAATTTAATGTCCGAGCCCTTTGAATTTTTCCGCATGGGTTAGTGAGGCCAGTAAATAGCTGAGTGAAAACTTTCGAGGAAATTATGATCTATTCAATCAACTACGACCTAAACCGCCCAGGGCAAAACTACAGCGACCTACATGATGCAATCAAGGGCTGTGGCTCATGGTGGCATTATCTTGATTCCCATTGGCTTGTTGATACCAGCCTGACCGCCAAAGGAATCTGGGACAAACTCTCTCCTCACGTGGATAAAAACGATAACGTCCTGATAGTGGGGATCAGCCGTGATTATGCCGGTTGGCTCCCTCAAGAGGCATGGGACTGGCTCAATTCCCGAACCAACAAAATGGCTGCATAGAAAGGAAATATGATGGCAGGCAAGAACCAATATGTTGTCAAAAATGGCGAAAGCTGGGGCGTTCGCGGCGAAGGAAACGACCGCCTTACTAAGAGCTTCGACACTCAGCGCGAAGCAATAAACTACGGGCGTGATATTGCTCGCAATCAAGGCTCTGAGCTTCGTATTCAAGGTCGGGACGCTAAGTTTCGCGAAGCTTGGAGTTATGGAAACGATCCCTTCCCTCCGAAAGGCTGATCCATGATTAAAATGAAATATAAAGGTAGAACTTTTTCTAACGGACGTTCACTAGCAAATGCTATTACACGGGACATGAACCATCAAATCGAGCAAAGCGTGCGTAAAGCTGCGGGAGCATCAGGCGTACGGGTGAGAAAAACCCAAAAGGGTTTTGAAGTTAACGGCGATACTGAACAAATAAACCGTTTTTACAAACGATTTGGAAAATAAAGATCGGACAAATTAACGACGACTTACCTCTTTTGGAGCGTAGCCCGCCTAGTTTTCGTCGTGCAATACTGGACATTCTCCAGGATTTAATCGGCTGTTCATAGGAGCTTGCGTACACTCGGCGGGCGTCTGGGGTTGGAGGCGGCCCCAGACGCGCAAACGCTTATGCAGGCCACCCCAGCGCCATCCCGTCTGTTCATTATTGGCTACACCCGAGCATACCGCCTGGAGCTTTGCGACGCCTTCCGCGACCAGGGATATCAAGTCGCCACCTATGCTGACATGCGGCTTGCCGAATACGCCATCAAAGAACAAGGGCATCCCGATCTCGTTCTGACGGACTGGCTCGACCGGGGCGGCATGAGCACCCGGAATTTTGTCGAACGGTACGCGGGTCTTCTGCCTGTCCTGGTTCACAGCGCTCACAGCGCCTTGATCGATATCGTGCAGAGCCTTCGAGCAGGCGCGGCAGACTATATCCGGCATCCCTGCTTCTTCCCCGAAATTCTCGCCCGCATGGAACGGGCACAGGCATATTCTTCAACGACGCGACGGTTGGAGGCTGGGAGAATATCGCTGGACGCCGGAGCCGGTGTCGCGCAGATCGACGGCGAGACAGTGCTTATGACAATCCGGGAGGCCGCTATCCTTTCGGCGCTGCTGCAATGCCCCGATCAGCCAGTAAGCCGCGACACCCTCATGCGCATTGCCGGGATCAGAAAAGCTCGACCGACAATCATAGAAAGCTACATCAAACAGCTCCGGAAAAAGCATCGTATTTTGCGAACGGCCATTCGCACAAAATACGGACAGGGATATTTGTTTCGCTTATAGCCTTTGGGTTCGCTATCGCTGGGCCTGTAGCCAATCATTCCAGTGGTAGCGAGCGCGACCTTCCCGCCGATCAGAAAAGACAAAACCACACTAAAAAGCATCCTGACTAAATGACGGCTTTGGTGATCCCATACGGGGCCCCGAAGTGCATTCGCCTTTTGACCAAGTTCTTGGAGCTTGAGTGAAAGGGGGCGCAATGCAAGCGCGGCCTTTTGGGTTAAATTATCTATTTCCTCAGGGGGAATGCCGTTTAGGGGCAACGGCAAGAACTTACACTCGACCACGGCTAAGTTGCGTGCACAGAAGTGATCGTTGTAGCGCTCAATTTCATGTTCGATATGCGCATTCCAGGATTCTGGGGTGATCTTACGATCCCAATAGAGAGGGCCAGCCTTACTTAGGGCATCCGAGTACGTTTCAGCCTGCATGGCGGCAAAGTTGATATCAATGCTCACCGAAAGTGATCGGTATTGGGACAGGTGGTACTGTGCCCATTCACAAAATTGTTGAGATGGTGTGTAGCCTTCCAAGTATCTAGGAGGGGACAATTCGCCCGCCGCAGCACATACCTTGCGAACATCACTGAGTTGGCTGACGAGTTCCGTGGTCGCCATGCGGTACATTTGCATGGTTTGCGCGAAATCCTTGTTCTCCCCGCGCACACGCACTTCCTGAACGACAAACAGCATCCCTGCCAGGACCGCAAAAAACCAAATATGGTCATAGAGGTGACGCGCCCAGTCAGCATTCCTTACGATGCGGATAATGATGAGAGATTGCCCCCAGCCGAACAGGCAAGAAATACTTAGGGCTGCTCCAAAACTGATGTATCCACCCGGATCATTAACAGCGCCCAAGGTGATATTTTGATCCGCATCAACCAGGATGTTCTTAAAATCGGAGAAAATCAGGCCGATCAATCCAGGCACAATGATCAGTGCAATGAAAACCGGAAATAGTCTCTTTCGTGAAACCAGGAAGCAGCCGATCCCCGCGACGATCACGGTAAAAAGAAGAACCACGATTGCCAGGAGATAGTATCTTCCGAAGTCAGGACGTAGTAACTCAAGACCCGAATGAAATTGAGCTATCCATAGTCCCAAGGAAGCAACAATCCCCAAATATGGCCCAAAAAAGCCCATCCACCTCGGCCTCAAGCAATATGATTAGGCTTCCCGCCCGTTCTCGCGTTCAGTCGCTCGGCCTCGGGAAAGGCTCAGAGTGCGTTTGGCTTTGAGGGCTTCGCGATAGTCTTCTGGAGACAGGAAGCCTTTGTCTCGTCCCGCTTCTAGAGCCTGTTCGGAAATGCGCGATAGGATTTCTAAAACAGTCGTCTGCGCAGCTTTGGCAGCGCTTTCGATCTCTTCCGGCAGACCGGCGCTTTTGACGAGCGCACTCAGCTCCGCACCACTTTTTTCTTGCAAGCCACGTCGGGTGATTTCCAAGTCCCGCGCCATCTCCAGCGTTTCACCAAGCAGCGCCAGCAATGCTTGGTCGTCGCTAAGATCGGGATGCGCGTGGGCGATGCGAGCTTCGGTCATGGGCTTGTCCTTGGATACGATATGGATCGCAGCCTAACACGGCACGCCCTGCGAAGAGAACAGGATAACGCCTCAAAGCTGTATCCGATCCAGGCTTGCTATGCAGCCGTCACGCCGTCTTTGATGTTTTCGGGCGCAACATGCGCCAGAAGCTGCCGCGCTCCTTTTTGAAGGCTCTCGATAGCGTGGTCGTTGAGTTCGGTGCCGTCGAGGATGTTGCGGGCGTGCAGCCCCTCGAATAGGTTGTCGGTATCGCCGGACATGATCCATTCGAGCGTCTTCTCGGCGAATTCCAGGCGTTCGCGGAAAGAGCCCTGGCCTTTGGTCAGCTTGGTGAAAAATTCGATTTGCATCTTGGGCGACAGCGCGTCGTCCACGGACGCCAAGTCGCCACGATAGTCTTTAAACAGATCAAGCACCTTCTGGTGCGCCTCCGACGTTTCGTCAGAGAGCATGATTTCGATAATCATGTCCTGAGCGAAGGGATCGCCGCTTTCGTTCTCCAGCATCATCTTGAAAATGTCTTCGTCCGACGGCTCCTCGCCCAGCAGTTCCTTCTTGGCGTCCTGCAAATCTTTCTGGGCTTCTTTATCGCCCTTTTCCGCGCGGTGAAAAGTGTCGATGGCGGCAAGCGCCTGAGTTTCGCGTACCTGCTCGTGGGCAAGGTCGGCATGGCCGGAACCGACCTCAGCTTGGCCGTCAGCTTCCTCCCTGTTTTCAATCGTGGCTTCTTTAATGCGTGCCTCGATGGTTGGACGGGCTGCTTCCAAATGTGACGGCGGAATACGAAGAAACCGTTGCTGGATGTTCGGCGGCAGTTGTTCAAAACCAGGAATGCCAAAATGTGGGAAACGCTCTGTAGCTACTTCCTGCATTTCTGTTTGCGGCACTGGTGCGAATTCTACACTTGGCATTCAGCAAGGTGATTATGGACAGTCCGAGGCGGGCAGCGCGCCAATAGCACACAATTCTCGAATAGCCTTCTCGTCCGACTGCCTTCTCATTTCCTGAGCACGCTTAATTTTCTCTTCACCGCGCTTGATTCGCTCCCGCGCCTGCTGCTGACCGGCGCGCGCGGCTTCCAGCTCCGCCTCGAACTTTTTAAGCAGTTCGGGATCGGGCTTCTCGACCACGTTTCCGGCGCTGGCGGTCTGGGCGTTCATAAACTGTGTTAAAATACAAAGCGTTATAACCATTCCCACTTTGACGCATTTTGGGGGCAGGCCGGAAAAATCGATACACCGAGTGGTGCGTCATATGAAACTAAAGCCGCCAACTATGAAGCCCTATGCCGGACGCCGCAGTCGAGAATATCTCTATGAAGACGAGGTTCAACGCATGTTCGTTGCAACCAAGAAGCATGGTGAATTTGGAAATCGAAACGCGACGCTGATCTGGCTGATGTACATCCACGGCCTGCGCTCCAGCGAGGCGCGTGCTTTGCGCTGGAGCAATGTCGATTTTTCCCGCAAGCAGTTTTTCGTGAAGCGCGTCAAAAACGGCAAGGACACGACGCACCCGCTCACGGACTACGAAGTTACGTTGCTCGAACGTCTACATCCGCTGAAGCCCGGTGCACCAGAGTGGGTTTTTACCAAGAAGGATGGAGAGCCGTTAGGTCGTTCGACGGTCTACAAAATCATCCGCGAAGCGGGAAAGCGCGCCGGGCTCGAAATCGACGCCCATCCCCACATGCTGCGTCATGCCTGCGGATACCACCTGATCAACGAGCGCGGCATCGACATCCGTCGGGTTCAGGAATACCTAGGCCACCGGGATATCAAGCATACGGTGATCTACACGGAACTGGATGCCAACAAGTTCAACAACCTCTGGGAGGATGGGACAGATACCACGTAGGCATTTGATAAAATTGACGTTTTGTTGTAAAATTTAGAACAAGGAGAACACAAAAATGCCCTCAAAAAAGACCGCTTTTCATTCCCCAAAATGCGTCTTTTGGGGAATGATTGGTTATGGTCTCTGCTCTAGCCCAGTTTCGGAAGAAAGACGCTGGCTAAGGTTGTATAAGAAGAAGTATAGCCCGACTAAGCCTTGTCTCGCCTCGGCAAGGGTAGCGGATGCATGAACACCTTTTGACGCCATATCATTCAGTCGCCGGAAGAACGTGACAATGTGCTCCAATTCGACCTTCAGCAAATCATTCGCCGTTGATTGTGGAAGTTGAGTTGCCAAAAATTCTTGGAGCCTATTCAAGTATTGCTCGTCTCCTAAGGAACGTGCCTTGCCATCTGAACAAAGGATATCACCTTTCACAGGTGGATAAAGATGATCTGCGACAGCCTTCATAGTTCGACGAACTTCTGTCAGGAGCAGCGATGCATCTTCATGATCACACGCTGCTGAAAGTTCTGCGGCCTTCATGAGTTTTGTGAACACGTCATCTGAATGAGCCTTGAAAAAATTGTTCACCTCATTCTGCACACCTTCAAGAAAACCTTGGCTCTGTTTTTGAGAGCGCAGTTGCCTTTCCATTTGGGTCGCGTAGTTTAAGCAGCGCGTTTTTACTCGGTGCTTAAGAGTTTGCAGGGCTTTCATTTGAAGCCTAATTCTAGCTTTTTGCTCAACCCACCTGTCTGTGAAAGCTGCTATATCGAACGGATCCATTCCCGCAGGTATAGTGAGGTCCCTAATTGCACCTTCCCAGTTTTCGAGTTCGGGCTCTATCTCTCCGATGGCAATTTTAAGAACTCTTGGTTCGTCATCATCCTCAAAATCCTCTCCCTGAATTGGAGAGATATCCAGAGTGTGCAATTCCAACCAACGATTCAGAGAGGTCTCCCAAATAAACTTCCGCGCTTCATCAGTAAGATGAGACGTATCATCAAACAGGGCGCGCCCTACTTCATGCTTATCTGGGTATAATTCGCGCATGAAAATCGCCACACTCAAATGGTCGTTTACACTTCGGGCAAGACGCAAACATCCCATGACAGCCTTTTCTGCATGATCGCTTTCCAGGTGCTCATATATTCGATTAATCGTTTCCTGATGGTTCATCTAATGAGCCCTTATCTCGTGCTATCGCTAAGGCAACGTCGTCTTCGCCGTAAATATAATCAGGTTCTTGCAGCACCGGCTGAGGGCTACATAAAGATGCTTTGGGCATTGGAACTTATGCGCATCGAGGATAACGACAGTATCAAATTCCAGTCCTTTGGTGAGAAGGGTTGTGCCAATACACTTCCCATAAATTTTCCGACCAGCCCGTCGCACCCTGTTTTTCTGAACCACCATAGCCTCGTAAACACTCGTCCGGTCAAGCAATGCCTGCTCGATGGCATTAATGAGTGCGTTATAAAGCTCGCGCCTACGCTGTCGTCTCAACTTTAATGTGTTCTGCAAAAAGAGCAGGATGTCATGAAGATTTTTGAGGGAAGCATCTGATATGTAGGAATCGAAAACGTTTTTAAGCTTGTCTGAAAACTGCTTGTTTGCACCAGTCTTATCAATGATGCGCCAATCGCCCCGTTGCCCTTTTGGTGGCTTTGAAAGCCAATCATTCAATCCGACATTTGAGGAATTTTTGGGACTAGATTTCAGAAAAAATTTCGAGGCAAGATCATAAATTTTCTTAATTGGCTTTTGTGCTTTTGTTGGCTTTTGTGCTTTTGACAGATCATCAACAGCACGGGCAGCAAGGTAATAATCCTTCGAATCAATTGCCTCTAGCAATGAGACTGAATTTGAAAAATCTATTTGCTTCGCAACGTTTGTTCTGTCGATTATGTCGCCCCTCCTTCTTTTGTCGCCCACATACTCAGGTATGATAATAAGTAAACTCTCTAGGCTTTCTTGGTTGCGTTCATTTTTGATCCACTTCTGAAGCAACTCCCAATAAGGGCTGCTGCGATTATCCAAGTCAAATTGATCATTCACATAAACACGAAGACCGTTCCCTCGTGAATCTGCAACCTCAATAGGTTGAGGCTTTATCAGCCTTTCTCGATATCCCTTAATGATTCTTCCTAAATTTTCTGTGTTCCCGTTTTGGGTCCACCTCCATGGTGTTGTTAATTCTGGGAACTCCTCAAAGTCGGCCAAGTCCGTTTCAAAATTGATGGGTTCGTCGTTGAAATCAAAGATGCCCTGTAAAGGGTCTCCTAGGATATGGATCGGAAGGACTTTCGATAGCTCCATGTTCATTGCGTGCTGCGGTTTCGTGCAGTCTTGGTATTCATCCACCAACAAACCTTGGTATGACGTGGCGATGACCTGTTGCACGATGGGCGCAGAGAAAACTTCCCTGGCTTTATTGATGATGAACGCATGAAAGCCTTGATCGTCGTGGCTGGGAAATTCGACACCAACATAAAAGGCCCGAACGTAGCGTTGAGCAAACCCACTAATGGTCTCTACTGAATATTTCGAAGAGGGAATGCCCTGTGCTTTGATTTTTTCTTTGATAGATGCAACCCCAGCATGGGTATGTGTTAAAATCAGCTGCTTGCCAGATGTGTATTTCAAGCATTCCGCAATGGTGTGGGTTTTCCCGTACCCTGCAGGAGAAACCAAGAGCGTTTTTCTACCATCGACAAATGCTTGATAGTCCATCTACGCTTCGCCGTTATCTATCCAATTTGAGAGACCGTCCAAAATGGCTTTCAATTGAGCAGCTGAATCTATCTGCTCAAAATGTTCAAAAACAATATCCCCAAGAGCCTCTCCGTGATGGATGGCTTTGAACCATTTTTTCCCAGAACTTCCATTCTCTTTGATTCGAAATTCTGAGATGATTTTTTGTCTCAACTCATCCGTTTCACCCCATTGGGCAACAGGGCTCGCAACATATTCTGAAAATGCGTTATTGAATGAATCTATGTGGTGTTCTTGTGCGTATGTGAGTAGCCGTTTCACACCTTCCCATGGCATGTCTTTGAAGACTTGCTGCTCTAGGCAGAGATCATTTTCGCAATCGAATATCTTCACACCGCTTTGTCTGATAGCTTCTTTTGAAGAGTTGGTGCCTGCATTGTCGGAATCGCAGATCAGGGCTGTCTTCATGCATTTTGATATTTGAATGCATCGTTCTGTGAGCGTACTGCCTGTTCCATCAACATAGGCGGTATCTTTAAATGACATTTGTGGTTTGCCATTTTTGCGACGCCATTTGCCCAAGGCTCTACAAACACCAATTTCTGTTGCGCCTTCACAGACTATAACCTTCTTGGCGAAAAACGCTTCAGGACAGGCTCTCACAGCCGCCTTGAGCTTGTCGTCGTTTCCTTCGAACAAGTGCCGTGCATCGATTTGGTCTGTTTCCTTTTCCTTCAAGAGGAGAAGCAATGAATCCGCACCAAGCTCTTCAATGGCATCTCTTGAATGTGTGGTAATGAAGACCTGGCCTATATGAGATTCTTTTAGGTGCCGACAAAGATGCTTTATCCTATCGGGCTCCAGGCCCTGCTCGATTTCATCAATAAGCATTATTCCTCCGCTCTGAACCAGAGCAGACTGAATAGCCATAGATGTGAGTCTTTTTGAGCCCTTGCCTTTTTGTCTAAAAGGAATTGCTCCTTCGTGAAGGCTTGCCCGACTATCTCGAATTGACAGCTCACGGAAGTCGAGTGTTGTGGTTACTTCCGAAATATCTAAACCGAATTGTACGGCCTGTTCTTTGAGGAGCGACGTTGCTTCTGTCAGGCCATCGAAGTCGTGTTGATCAATCGCTTCTTTCGCTTTGATGAGAGATTGCAAGATGACGTTTTGATGATCTGGCGTACCATCAACCTCAATTGATTTCAGCAACGCGAACAAGGGGGAGCCCTTGTTCCATGAAAAATGCCGGTCAATGTAGTCGGAAATGAGAAAACAGTTTATGCGAGCTCGATCTGAGGCGCTGATTTTTTCATCGTGATCTCGATGGCTGGTGACAGTCCAGCTCGGTTCAAGGGACTCGTCTACGGATAACTTGATCGTAAGAACGGGTATGGGGGATGGGGAGATGTCGCCGTGAACAACATCATCCACGATTTTATTCGTCTCTGGGTTCAGGGCTCGTAGCAACAACCCAAACTTGTTTTCAGACTTTAGCTCATGAGGGAAATCAATGAGTGAAACCTCAATTTCGATTGGGTCTCCGAGATTGCACTGATAAAAATCAGTCACGTAAAAAGTAGGATTCCAACTTGGCGAGAGTGCCAAGGATAGTGCGTCCAGAACCGTCGTTTTTCCGCTATCGCCGCGACCTATCAAGCAAATAAGGTCTTGGTTCGGCATGAAATCCAAGAGTAAATTCTTAATGCCTCTAAAATTCTTGATATGCAATTTTACAATCTTTGTCATCTTCACCTCAGGAGAATACGCCTATTAGTATTCTAACAGATATTTTGCTGCAAACTGCACGCGATAATAGAGGGGCAGGTGTCGTTCACGCCCTATTCTCAGGGCAATCAAGAATATGGAGACTGCAGGAGGGATGGTAAAATTAGCCAGATAGTGCTTATCTGAAGGAAAACTGAAATGACGGACGCAGAAGACTGTTTAGTCGGGCACATTTTGATCTTGTGCGCTATGCCAAACGCTCAAAATTGCACTGTCTCGCTCTCGACACGATAGACTAAAACATAAGGCGTGCTGGGAATAACAAGTTCGCGAACATCCGGTATGTCGGTCGGGCGGCCCCTGTTTGAAAACTCAACCAATGCATCGCCAGCGGAAACAATGTGCACCGTCATTTTGTTGGCGGCAACGACATCATGCTCAGCAATATACGCGCGGATGTCATTTAGATCGGTTTGGGAATTGGGCGTCCAGTTTACTTGCACGTTGGCATGGGCAGTTCGTTGTCGGTACCGAGACTTTCAGCCCAAGCCTTCATCTCCTCATGTGGAATAACCCTGCCAGCTTCGACATCCGCAATCCCTCTGAGAATAGAGAGGCGCTTGGCTTCTTCCATGATCTGACGCGCCACTTTTTCCTGCACATCATCAGGGAAGGTTTCGGCGAGAGCCACGGCTTGGTTCAGTAACTTGTTCATGCCTATATTTTAAGCGTGAAATCGTTAATACGCAATTATAGACAAAGCTAAGCTGCAAATAAGGCAGTCAACCTGCCTCCTTATTTTGAATGAGGTAATGATAATAGAAGAGAGATTTTATGAGTTGGTGCAATCGGTTCATTTCCCTGTAAGCAACCAAAATCCGTCTCATAAACTCCAGGAAATACATTTCCTCAGACTTTTCCTGCTTCATGCCTTCTAGGCGCGGATAATAGGTAATTTTCTGCGATATCTCATCGTAGTCCGTTTTTACGTGGGCAATAGCGTTGCGAAGTTGATTGTCGGCAGCTTCATCACCAAACGAATACCAGCTACTATCAATAGAATCTTGCTTTCGGCCAAAGGGGACATCCGCAAAAGCATTCAAAGACTTGGGGGCGACGTCCTTCCCATTTTTCGTGATCACAGGCTTGAAGGTATTGTGATCGCCTCTTTTCAGGAGGTTATTGATCCCGGCTACCAAGACAAACTGACGCGAGATTATTTCCGCGATGTCTTTGTATGGGTCCTTGTACGCATCGAACTCATCCGCCGACACCCGCATTGGAATGGCTTGGTTTTGGTAGCCTTCATCAAAATCGAGGAAGAGTGCTGGGCGTAAAGGTGTTTCAGCCTTGAGAATTTTTGGATAAATGCCCAAACATGCAATTTGCAGCTTTTTCAAAAAGTCAGTATCCAACATTTCATCCATGAATGCATGGAGTGCCGCTTGATCCTTTTTTGCGAGCCCGACTTGAACCTGCATGTACAGTTGAATGTCGTCTTCAGCTTGTCCGGGTTTTGCAAACGGTGCCATGATTTTGGCAATAGCGGAATACAAGGCGGCATTCCGATCTTGCATCTTGTCTGATGCGACAGTGTCACCGAAATGCTTTTCAATAGCGTTTTTAAACGGCGTCCATTTTTCTCGAATGTAGAACTTAAGCAATGTTCCGAAATAACCAAATTCTGTGTATGTGGCATCAAGTTGTGCAACGCGAGCCCGGTGGATTTCCATTTCTTCAAATCCGATACGCTGTACGGCCTTGAGGAAAGGCGTATGTCCTATTTCATATTTTCCGAAATGAACCGGGAAGTCTAAGTGAAGATCAACAAAATTTGTTTTGTCGTCGAATAGTTGCACATCTTCAAGTTTATCTGCCCCGAAAAACTCCAGACCCTTTCGGTCAACTTTGATATCAATTGGAGAGCCGCAGTCGGGGCAATTAAAGCGCAAGGATTGTTCCGCACGGTTTGACATGCCAACCCTACAATTCGTGATTTCATCACAAGCAGTGCATTTAAGGGAGATATTGATATTCATGTTCGAGCCTTTGAAGCATCGTTAATTTCGACAATTATATACACGATTCAGAATAATCTCTGAATTTCTTACCCCTTATTATTGCAGCCGGGTTACAGTGAACAACCCGTTCATTTCATTGTGACCCACCACACTGCCATGCCGAAAATAGACCAGCACAATCCTATGACACTCAGCGATGCCGACTCGTTTGAAACGCTCCGCGAGATGGCGCGGGACATGCAGGTGGCGCTCTATCGGCGCTACGACACAAAGGAGGCTGTGAAGATTTTGAACATCCCAGAGACGGAGCTTGAGATACTCCGCACGCGGGGAGAGATCGCGTACCTGTTGGTTGGTGACAACCATATCGCCTTTTTCGGCTGCCAGCTTTTGACCTACCTGTTGCACTGCGTAGTGCCGGTCGGAGCCACGCCGCAGCCGCATGAAGCACTCCAGCCCGCGCCGGAGCCTGAGAAACCGGCCATCCATCCCGAGGCCGAACTGCTGTCGGTGAAAGATACAATGGCGCTGCTGGGGATCGGGCGCACCAAGCTCTACGACCTGATCAAGACAAACGACCTCAGCTCTGTTAAGATCGGCACACGCACCTTGATCAAACGTGCGTCGGTCCGTCGCCTAACGGAGACCGTCTAACCTCTCCTGTTCGCCGTTGTTCGTATCACTATGGAAGCGATCAAAGTATGGGCTGAAGTATGGGCTAAAACCTACCGCCGAAACGGCACGCTATAAAAATACTGTCAAAACAACTGGTTATGAGGACTCCCTCTCCGCCATCGCGGACTCCCTGTCCGCCATTGAAAAAGGCTCCCATGGGGGGCCTTTTTTGATTCACGACGTTTTCGTTCGCCCAAACAAAATCAATTGAAAAGCCATCGCATTCCTACCAATTGCTTGAAATATAAACAGCATTTATCTCTAAGATATTGAGACGCTTTCATGCTTTTCTAAGAACGTCGTATCGATTCTCTTCTATGGTGACAAAAAGAAAATAATGCCAGACATTCTTCCCCAACAACGCCTGCTTTTAGAACTTCTCGTCATGTCCGGCGATATCGCTATCGCCGAAGATATCGAGGGAACTATCTTGGAAAGAACGTTGGAGGAATGCGAAAAAAACGGCTGGATCAAACGGGCTCATTTCGGCGCGGGCTTCTCGAAAACCACCATCACGGAATCAGGCCGCCTTCTGGCTCACGAAACGCATTAAAAGAACTACTCGCGCTGCCGTGACGGAACTCGCACACAAAAAAGGCGAGACCCATCGCCTCGCCTTTTCATAAACGCAGCTATGGGTAAGATCAGTCGGACAACTTATCTTTCAAAAGCTTGTTGACCATCCCCGGGTTGGCTTTCCCTTGGGACATCTTCATCACCTGCCCAACGAACCAACCGATGATTTTCTCATTCCCACCTTTGAACTGCGCGACCTGATCCGGGTTCTTGGCGATAATATCGTCAACGATGCCTTCAATAGCGCCGGTGTCGGTAATCTGTTTCAAGCCTTTTTCTTCAACGATTTTTTCCGGATCGCCACCATTTTCGACCATTTCCTCGAACACATCCTTGGCGATGCGCCCGGAAATCGTGTCGTTGGAGATGAGATCGAGCAATTTGCCCAGGTCTTTTGCGCTGACCGGACTCTCGGAAATCGGTTTGCCGATTTTCTTTAAGGCGCCGAACAGATTTGTTGTTACCCAGTTGGCCGCCAGTTTCGAGTCGCGCCCCTTGGCAACGGCTTCGAAGTAGGCTGCGTTTTCCTTTTCGGCGACCAAGACTCCTGCATCGATTGAACTCAAGCCGAAATCATTAACATAGCGCTCACGGCGCTCATCGGGCAGTTCCGGAAGCGAGGCCTGGATGTTTTGGATGTATTCGTCCGTCAGATCGAGCGGTAACAAGTCCGGCTCGGGGAAATAGCGATAGTCGTGCGCATGTTCCTTGGAACGCATGGAGCGGGTCGTTCCGGCATTTGAGTCAAACAACCGCGTTTCCTGAACCGGCTCTTCGCCTTCGTCGTAAAGTTCGACATGGCGTTGTGCTTCGTACTCGATAGCCTGCATCACAAAACGCACCGAGTTGACGTTTTTGATCTCGCAACGGGTCCGCAGTTCATCGGAACCGACCGGCCGTACCGATACGTTTGCGTCGCAGCGCATGGAACCCTCGTCCATATTGCCGTCACAGGTTTCCAGGTAACGCACGATGGACCGAAGCTTGCGTAAATAAGCCCCCGCTTCCTCCGGCGTCCTCATGTCGGGCTTGGAGACGATTTCCATCAAGGCAACACCGGCCCGATTGAGATCGACGAACGTTTTGGTCGGATGCTGATCGTGCATCGACTTACCGGCGTCCGCTTCCAAATGAAGACGTTCGATCCCCACTTCCTTGGTTTTGCCGCCTTCTAATTCGAGCAAGATCGTTCCTTCGCCGACGATCGGCTGGTCGTACTGGCTGATCTGGTAGCCCAAGGGCATATCGGCGTAGAAGTAGTTCTTCCGCGAAAATACGGAGCGTTTGTTGATTTGCGCCTTCAGGCCAAGACCGGTACGGACCGCCTGTTCGACGCAATGGGCGTTGACCACAGGCAACATGCCCGGAAGACCGGCATCCAACAAATCCACATGGTCGTTGGGTTCGCCGCCAAAGGACGCCGATCCGCCGGAAAACAGTTTTGATTTGGAGGTTACCTGGCAATGCACCTCAAGCCCGATGACCACTTCCCAGTCGCAGGTTTCGCCTTGGATAATATAGCTCATGTGACGCCCCCCCTACTGACCCGGCTTCGCGGTAAACGCCGCCGCCTGTTCCATCACGCCAGCCGCACGCAACACCGTTTCTTCGTCAAACGATTTTCCCAGCAATTGAAGGCCAAGCGGCAATCCGTTTTCCGACAGCCCGGCGGGAAGAGAAATTCCCGGCACGCCTGCCAAACTGGCCGGGACGGTGAAGACGTCGTTGAGATACATGGCAAGCGGATCGTTTTGATTTTCACCGATGGCAAAGGCCGCCGAAGGCGCCGTCGGCGTCAGGATGACGTCGACCTTCTGATAGGCATCGGTGAAGTCCTTGGCGATCAACGTCCTAATTTGCTGCGCCTTACGGTAATAGGCATCGTAGTAGCCCGCCGATAAAACATACGTTCCAATCATTACCCGGCGCTGCACTTCCTTGCCGAAACCTTCTCCTCGGGTATTCATGTACATCTCATCGATGCTTTGGCCATCGACGCGGAGACCGTATCGAACGCCGTCATAGCGCGCCAAGTTGGCCGAGGCCTCAGCGGGTGCCACGATATAGTAAACCGGAAGGGCATACTTTGTATGAGGCAGTGAAATATCGACGATTTCAGCACCGGCGTCCTTAAGCCAATCAGCGCCCTGTTTCCACAGAGCTTCAATTTCCGACGGCATACCATCGACCCGATACTCTTTCGGAATACCGACTTTCAGCCCTTTCACATCGCCCTTCAGCGCATCTTCAAAATTCGGCAGTGCATGGGGGGCCGAGGTGGAGTCCTTCGGATCGTGACCGGCCATCGATTGCAGCATAATCGCCGCATCGCGAACCGTTTTGGTCATCGGCCCCGCTTGGTCAAGCGAAGAGGCGAAGGCGATGATTCCCCAACGGGAGCAGCGACCATAGGTCGGCTTCAATCCGACAATACCGCAGAACGATGCAGGCTGCCGGATGGACCCTCCCGTATCGGTACCGGTTGCCGCAAGACAAAGATCTCCGGCGACAGCCGCAGCGGAACCACCAGAAGATCCCCCCGGCACGAGATCCTTCCCGTCTTTCCCTTTCCAAGGGTTGACCACGTTTCCGTAGTAGCTGGTCACGTTGGCCGACCCCATGGCGAATTCGTCAAGGTTCGCCTTGCCGAGCATCACGGCGCCGTCCGTTTTCAGTTTGGCGGAAACCGTCGATTCATAGACCGGCGTATAGCCATCCAAGATATGAGATGCGGCTGTTGTTAAAACGCCTT